>Ga0164243_10000504_pt1 | contig 73100 bp, 71 predicted proteins | sample OricompcompostOP_FD_108781 | JGI IMG/M metagenome (GOLD analysis project Ga0164243, IMG submission 108781) | Organic Plus compost microbial communities from Emeryville, California, USA - Original compost - Organic plus compost (OP) | ecosystem: Engineered > Solid waste > Mixed feedstock >... | reverse complement strand
TGTCGGCCTGCTCGAGGAAGCCGAGCTGCAGTCCACGGCGCCACGTGACGCGTCCCTCGTCAGGCTCGAGGCGGCGGGCCAGCAGCCGCATCAGCGTCGACTTGCCGTCGCCGTTGCGGCCGACGATGCCGACGCGGTCGCCGTCGGCGAGCCCGATCGTGACCTTGTCGATGACCCGACGGGTCGGGAACGCGAGCTCGAGGGCCTCGCCGCCCAGCAGGGGGGGCATCAGACGGTGCGCAGAATGGTGGCGTTCACCCGTCCAACCTAGTGCGTGCGGCCTCAGACGAGGCGGGCGCCGGGCACCGGGCCGCGCGACTGCACGACGTCAGCGCACATCGCCGCGCTCGCGAGGGCCACGGCGATGTCCATGCCGTGCTGCTCGTCAGCGGCCAGGAAGACCGTCGTAGGGCCGGAGCCCGAGACGAGGGCCCCGAGCGCGCCGGCCTCGAGGCCGATCTCGAGGGTGTCCTGGAGCTCGGGGCGCAACGACAGCGCCGCGGCGGTGAGGTCGTTCTCGAGCGCGTCCCCCAGCTGCTCGGGGTCGCCCGCGCGCAGCGCCGCGAGCAACGCGTCGGGGACCTGCGGCTCGGGCACCACGAGGCCCGCGTTGAGGCGGTCGAACTCGGCGAAGACCGACGGTGTGGACAGTCCTTCGGCGGAGATCGCGCACACCCAGTGGTAGGAGCCACGGGCCAGGACCGGGCTGATGGCCTCGCCGCGTCCGGTGCCGATGGCCGTGCCCCCGTGCAGCAGGAACGGGACGTCGCTGCCGAGCTGCGCGGCGAACGACTCGAGGTCGGATCGGCTCAGGCCGAGGCCCCAGACCTCGTTGCACGCGACGAGCGCGGCGGCCGCATCCGCGGAGCCACCGGCCATGCCACCCGCGACGGGGATGACTTTGCGCAGGGCGAGGTCGACACCGGCCTCGACCTCCCCATGTCGTTGCAGCAGGCGGGCCGCGCGGACCGCGAGGTTGTCCTCGCCGTCCGGAACCGACGCGACCTCTCCTCGTGCGTCGACGTCGGCATGGACGCTGAGGCGAACCTCGCCGTCGTCGGTGGCGATGGCTCGCACCTCGTCGCATAGGTCGATCGCGTGGTAGACGGTCGCGAGGGGATGGAAGCCATCGGGGCGCCGCGGGCCGACACCGAGGGCGAGGTTGATCTTCGCCGGAACGCGGACGGTGGCGGTGCTCACCCCCACAACCTAATGTCTGTCACCGGCCTGGGCCCCTTCGGTAGCATCAGACGTCGACGAGACAGCTGGGAGGACGCGTGGACGAGCCACTCCCCCCGATCAGCGACACCGGGACGCCACAGGAGTGGTGGGAACGCGCGGGCGAGCGCCGCCGGCTGTGGGCCGAGCAGCACACCGGCACCGCACGCCGTGTCGCCCTGGTGTCCACCGGCGCCCTGCTGCTGGGACTCCTGCTGATGGTCGTCACCTACCTCGTGGTGCCCGACGCCCGTGCCGGGCTCCGCGCCTGGGCCGGCGGACTGTGGCTCCTGGCCCTGTGGTTCCTGCTCATGCGCACCAAGACTCTCACCTGGTCGGGCTACACCCGGATGTTCACCGTCAGCCTGGTCTGGGCCTTCGCCATCGGCCTGGTCGCCACGTCACTGACCGACATCGCCGGCATCGGGCCGGTGTCGTCCTCCGACGGCGCTGGCATCGGCATCGCCTCGGTCGTCGAGGAGTGCCTCAAGCTCGTCCCGCTCGCCGTCGTCGGCCTCGTCGCCCCGCTACGTGCCCGTCGCCTGTCGGTCGCCGACTGGTTCCTGCTCGGTTGGGCGAGCGGGCTCGCCTTCCTCGTCGTCGAGGAGACGCTGCGCCGCCTGACCTTCACGGCCACGCAGCCCGCCGACGCTCTCTTCGGCGACCAGTCCGACCTGCCCCGCTCGTACCTGACCTTCGGGCTGCTGCACACCCACCAGTCGAGCGCCTCCCCGTTCGGCTTCGCCGGGCACCACGTCACCACCGCACTGGTCGCGGTCGTGGCCGGCCTCGCCGTGGCCCTCTGGCGTCACGCGGCTGGCCGGCGGGGGCGCGGACGCATCCTGGCGCGCGCCGTCGCGGTGGCCGCTCCCCTGCTCACGCTCGTGACGGTCGTCGTCGACCACGCCACCTACAACGCCTCCTCCGTCGCGCTCGACTGGGCCCAGCGCGACACCACGATGCCCTGGTTCTTCGAGCTCTGGTCGAGGCTCACCCTGCACGGCGCCGGACGTATGCCCCTCCTCGTGCTGCTCGTGCTGGCGGCGATGCTCGTCGACTCCTACCGCTATGCCCGCATCGGCTTCGCCGCCATCGAGGAGCGGCCGGCCCCGCGAGCCATCCGATCGGCCTGGGCGGTCGTCGACTCCCGGCGCTCCCGACTGCCGTCCGACCTCGCCCCGGCGCTGCGCCGCGTGGCCGACGTGTCCGTCACCGTCGTCTATGCCGTGCTGTCCTGGTGCCACATCGTGGTGCGCGACCTGCACGAGATCGCCACGGTGCACCATCGCCTGGATGGGGAGAACCGGTGGGCAGCGATGCGTCGCGGGCGTACTCTCATCACCATGCAACGTACGGTCCGCGACATCGCCAACCGCCTGGACGCCGAGGGCCATCGCGCCCCGACGCGGGCCGCGGCCGCCGCCGTCGCGCTCACCCTCACCGTCGCCGCGGCACTCGTGGGCCCGTTCCTGGCCACGCAGATCGGTGCCGATCTCGTCGCGGCGCCGGGCTGGCTCGCCGCCAGCCTGCACACCGCCCAGGGCTGGTGGGTTGCGCTCCCGTTCGCGGGCAAGGCCGTCACCCTCGCCTCGATGGTCACGGCGCTCGGGCTCACCACCGCAGGGCTCGGCCGCAGCTACGCGCTGGGCACGATTCCCCTCACCGCGCACCCGCTCGCCGGGTTCTCGCGCGCCCCGGCCTCCGCCATCCGGCGCTACCTCGAGACCACCTCGCCGGCGGGCATGCTCGTCGACGCCAGCGCCGCGCTCGCGCCGGCTCTCTCGACCCGCGCCACCGCGGCGTCCCCGGGCCTCGTCTCGACCGTCGACGCCTTCGCCGCCGGACCCGATGCCTGGAGCGCCGGGCGCACATCCGCGCTGCGCGCCCTCGGCGGCCGCCTCCCCTTCAGCCACTGACCCCTCGCGAGAGAGCTGTGCACCGCTCGCGAGAGAGAAATGCGGGCAGAAGTCTCTCCTGAGTGGTGCACAACTCTCTCGCGAGCGGGGGTCAGAGGGTGAAGGGGGCGAGCTCGCCGCTGAACAGCTTCGGCAGCGGCGTGGCGAACTCCTCACGGGTGCTCGTGCGCAGGCCCAGCTCCACGAGCGAGCGGGCGGTCGCGACGGCTGCCGCGACTCCGTCGACCACCGGCACACCCAGCTCGTCGCCGAGCATCTCGCACAGGTCGGCCATCCCCGCGCATCCCAGCACGAGGACGTCCGAGCCGTCGGACTCCAGCGCCTCGCGGCAGGCATCCAGCAGCACCGAGCGCGCCAGCGGATCGGTCTCGAGCCCCAGCACCGGGATGCCGCAGGCATGCACCCCCGCGCACTGCCCGGCCACGCCGTACCGCGCGGCGAGCTCCCGGGTGTGCCCGATCGTGCGAGCCAGCGTCGTGACCACGCTGAACGAACGGCCCAGATAGGTCGCCGTGCGCATCGCCGCCTCCGCGATGCCGATCACCGGCCCCGACGCGAGCTCACGAGCGGCCAGCAGCCCCGGGTCCCCGAAGCAGGCGATGACATAGGCATCCACTCCGTCACGCTCCCCCGCGGCGATCTCGGCGAGCACACCCGGCACGCTCAGCGCATCGTCGTAGTGGCTCTCGATCGACGCCGGCCCGGCCGCGGGATTGACCGCCTCGATGACCACGCCCGGGCCAGCGACGGCCCGGGCGCACTCACCGATCAGAGCGGTCATCGACGCCGTGGTGTTGGGGTTGACGACCTTGATCCTCATGCTCAGGCAGCCGTCACTTCGCTGGCCCGGCGATCGGCCGAGCCGGCGACGTTCATCTGGATGGCGAGCACGTAGTAGATCGCGTAGCCGAGCCCACAGCCGACGAACCAGCTGTAGTCGGGCAACCAGGTGACCACGTCGGCGAGCTTGGGGATGACCACCGTCAGGATCGAGATGATGCCCGCAATGATCACCGAGATGACCGCCGCCGGGTTGTAGCCACGCTCGTAGTAGTACTCGCCGCTCTCGTCGAGGGTGAACAGGTCGTCGACGATCACCGTCTGCTTACGGATCGCGTAGTAGTCGGCGATCAGGATGCCGAACAGCGGGCCGATGAGCGCGCCGAGCAGGCCCAGCGTCCAGAAGATCGCGTCCGGGTCGGCGTACCAGTTCCAAGGTGTCAACAGGATGGAGCCGACGGCGGCGATCATCCCGCCCATGCGCCAGCTGATCTTCTGCGGGCTGACGTTGGAGAAGTCGAACGCCGGCGAGATGAAGTTGGCCACGATGTTGATGCCCACCGTCGCGATGACGAACGTCAGGCCGCCGAGCAGGATCGCCACGTGGGTGTCGATGGCCTCGACGGTGTGCACCGGATCAGTCAGCAGCTCGCCGAACACCGGCACCGTGGCAGAGGCCGTGAGCACCACGAGCAGCGAGAAGATCACGAAGTTGACCGGAAGGCCCCAGAAGTTGCCCTTCTTCACGGCGTCGAAGCTCTTGCCGTACCGCGCGAAGTCACCGAAGTTGAGCATCGGCCCGGAGAAGTACGACACCACCAGCGCGATGGCACCGAGCATCGTGGTGACCGTCTGCCACCCCGACAGCTCGACGTCGGAGAGGTTCAGGCCGATGTCGAAGTCGGCCTTCCACAGCATGTACCCGCACAGCACGATCATGACCGCGTAGACGGCCGGGCCGCAGAAGTCGATGAACTTGCGGATCGACTCCATCCCGCGCCAGAAGACCGCCGCCTGGACGACCCACAGAATCGCGAAGCTGACGTAGCCGAGCGCCGAGAGCCCGAGGAAACCGTACTGGTCGACGTCGGCGAACTTGCCGAGCCCCGGCCACAGCTTGATGAAGACGATGTTGAGCGACGTCGCCGCCAGGAACGTCTGGACGCCGTACCAGGCCACCGCGATGAGACCACGGATGATGGCCGGGATGTTGGCGCCCAGCACCCCGAACGACGCCCGGGAGATGACGGGGTACGGCACACCCGCGACCTGGCTCGGCTTCGCGACCATGTTGCAGAAGAACTGCACGATGCAGATGCCGACGATGAGGCTGACGAACACCTGCCAGCTGGTGAGGCCGAGCGCGAACAGGCTGCCTGCGGTCACGTAGCCGCCGACGCTGTGCACGTCCGACATCCAGAACGCGAAGATGTTGTAGGTGTTCCAGCTCTGCTTCTCCAGCGGGGCGAGGTCCTCGTTGGTCAGACGCGGGTCGTACGAGCGTTTGCTCACGCCCTGGCCCGGCGGATAGCCGGCTGCCTCGACGACGTCGCCGATGCCGGCCTGGCTCTCGATGTCGGTCATGCTCACTCCTCTGGTCGCGCGGCGCGCCCGACCGCGCCGTCGAGACCGACGTTAGGAACGCGGTGTTTCACCTTCCATCCATCCACGGTTTCCCTGCGGTGACGGGAAAGATATATCCGTCGCCCGGGACTATCGGCGGTCGTCGGGCCGGAACACCGTCGGGTCGTCGGCCATCGCGGCGATTGCCGACGCGAGGTGGCCGAAGTGCTCGAGAGAGGCCGCGACGAGCGTGTCGGCGTCACGGGCGACGAACGCCGCCAGCATCTGCTCGTGATCGTCGTGGAAGCCCCGCCGCTCGTCGGCCGCGACCCGCGCCATCGGTCTCGCCGGCTCGGTGATGTTCCACGCCGACTCGTACATGTGCATGAGCCGCTGCATGCCCGAGGGGGCGATCAGCTGCATGTGGAACTGACGGCTGAGCGCGTGGTACGCCCGCTCGTCGTCGGTGCCAGTGACCTGGCCCAGGTGGTCGAGCACCCCACGCACCGCCTCGTCGTCGTCGAGCGTCGCCCTGCGCACGGCCGCTCGCAGGGCCGCGGCCTCGAGCGCCTGCCGCACCACGTACAGCTCACGGAACTCCGCGGCCGTCACCATCGCCACGCTGTAGCCGACGTGCGGGCGGTGCTCCACGAGGCCCTCGCCGGTCAGGATCTTCAACGACTCACGCACCGGTATCTGGCTGACGCCGAAGAATCGGGCGACCTCGTCGATCGGGATGACCGTGCCCGGCGGCTCGTCGCCCGCCAGGATCGCACGACGGAGGTCGGCGAGCACCTGCGGCTGACCCCCCTCGACGGCGCTGTTGACGAGTCGCGAGGCGAAGGCCGAGCGGCGACGGGGCTGGGACGCCGGCGGGCGCCCGCTCACTTCGCACCACACCCGAGAGGGACGTCGACGTCGTCGCCGCCCCCGAGATCGGTGCAGTCGACCTCGGCGGCACCGTGCCCGAGCAGGTAGTCACGAGCGCCCTCGTCGCCACGCAACGCCATGCGAAGCGCGGGCCAGTGGTCGCGTCCGAGGAGCACCGGATGCCCGGGGACGCCGTCGTACGTCGCTCGCCGCAACGAGTGCGCCACAGCCCCGTCCGCCACACGCCGGACGGCCTCGGGGCGCAGTCCGGGCAGGTCGACCAGCGTCACGACCGCGGCCTCGGCCGATGAGGCCGCGACGGCGTCCAGACCTGCCTCGAGCGAGGCCGACTGGCCGGCCTGCCAGCGCGTCGCCACGACCACCCGTGCCTCGGGTGGCACCAGGTCGAGGGCCTCGCCGGCCCCTGCGCCCAGGACGACCACGACCTCGCCGCACCCGCCGTCGCGCAGCGTCGCGACCGCCCGTCGCAGCCAGGACAGGCCCTCGGGGGTGCGAGCGAGGGCCTTCGGCGCACCGAACCGCCGTCCTGCCCCGGCGGCGAGGACCAGCCCGACCACTCCTTCAGCCACGCCCGGCGTTGTCGCCCCAGCGCGCGAGCACAAGCGACTCGATCATCTGGGCGATCGTGTAGAGCACGAGGGACACAAGCGTGATGACGACGACCATCGCCCACACCTTGCTGTTCTGCGAGCGGCCGGCGGCCGAGACGACGCCGTAGCCGATGCCCTCGCCCGTGGCGAGCCATTCGGCCAGAAGCGCACCGGTGATGGCACCAGGCACCGAGATGCGCACCGAGGCGAACAGCGACGGCAGCGCCGAGGGGAACGCCACCTTGCGCAGCGCGGCCCAATCGCTGCCGCCGTAGACCTGCACGACGTCACGCATCTGCTGGGACGTCGTCCGCAGCCCGAACACGATGTTGACCAGTGCCGGGAACAGCACGACGATGCCGCTCATCACCGCGACGACCGCGAAGCCGCGCCCGAAGATCAGGATCACGATCGGTGCCAGTGCGATGAGCGGCACCGACCGGAACAGCATCGCGACCGGCATGATCGCGCTCTCGGCACCGCGGGAGAGGACGATGACACCCGCGAGCGCGATCGCCACGGCCATGCCGGCGACGAAGCCGATCAGGGAGTCACGCAGCGTCTCGCGCAGCATGCCCAGGATCTCGGAGCGGTTGGCTCCCGCGTCGGAGTCCTGGAAGAGATAGGTCCAGACGTCTCCGGGGCCCTTGCCGACGTACTCGGAGATGTCGAAGACCTTGAGCGCGGCGATCCACAGGAGCACCACGATCACGAGGACGAGAACCCCGCTGAGCAGCGCCTTGCCGAGGGCCAGGCCCGTGGATCGGGCCTGCTCGAGCGTCGACCGGTACCGCACCGACTCACGCTTCTCGACCACCGGTGCCTGGCTCACGATCCGGCTCCCTTCGCCCAGGGCGTCACGAAGCGCGAGACGAGCCCGAACACCGCGTAGGCGAGCCCGGCGACCAGCGCGCAGGCCAGGCCGATGCCCCAGGCCCGCTCGACGTCGACGTTCTGCTGCGCGGTCCGCAGGGCGAGCCCCACGCCGCGCTCGACACCCCCGACGTACTCGCCCAGGATCGCGCCCAGGAACGCAGCCGGAGCCGCGATCTGCAACGACGACAAGATGGCAGGGAACGCCGAGACGAGCTGCACCTTGCGCATCTGCTGCCAGCGCCCGCCGCCGTACACACTGACGACGTCGAGGCTCGTGCGGTCGGCCGAGCGAAAGCCCAGCACCGCGCCGACGACGGTGGTGAAGAACACCGAGATCGAGGCCAGCGCCACCGCGGTGCCCGACGGCTCGCCGGACGCGGGCGGGCCGATGACGACGTACAGCACAGGCGCGAGGGCCACGATCGGCAGGCAGTAGCTGATGACGGCGACCTGGGTGATGACCGACTCCACCACCGGGACCAGCAGCACGAGCGAGGCGAGGACGAGGGCGAGGACGTTGCCGTAGACGAATCCCCGGGTCGCCTCCTCGATCGTCACGCCGAACTGTCGGCTGTAGAAGCCCCAGCCGTCGTCGGCGAACGACGAGAGCACACCGAAGGGGGTCGGGACGCGCACCCCGTTCAAGAAGGTGACCGACGCGATCCACCACAGCACCACCATGGCCACGAGACCTCCGGCACCGATGGCGAGGGACCGCAGTCGCTCGGGCGTCAGCACCTCAGTCCTCCGCAGGGACGGCGCCGTCGGCGCCGAACAGCAGCTCGGACGCGTGGTCGTGCAGTGCGTGGAACTCCGGTGAGCGCATCATCTCCGGCAGTCGAGGGCGGGGCAGGTCGACCTCGATGACCTCCTTGACCCGGCCCGGCCGCGGGCTCATCACGGCCACCCGGTCGGAGAGGAAGATCGCCTCGGAGATGCCGTGCGTGACCATCAGCGTCGTCGCCGGCTTCTCGGTCCAGATGCGCAGCAGCTCGAGGTTGAGTCGCTGACGGGTCATGTCGTCGAGGGCGCCGAACGGCTCGTCGAGCAGCAGCACCGAGGGCTTGACCACAAGCGACCGCGCGATCGACACCCGCTGGCGCATGCCGCCGGAGAGCTGCGAGGGCTTGGCCTTCTCGAACCCCTCGAGGCCCACGAGCTTGATCAGCTCGGCGACCAGGGCGTCGTCCGGCTTCTGCCCCGACACCTCGAAGGGCAGCCTGATGTTGGACAGCACGCTGCGCCAAGGCAGCAGCGCGGAGTCCTGGAAGGCGATGCCGAGCTCATGGTCGCGGCGCAGCTCCAGCGGTGACTTGCCCTCGACCAGCGCGGTGCCGCTCGTCGGCTTCTCGAGTCCGGCGAGAATGCGCAGGATCGTGGACTTGCCGCAGCCCGAGGGCCCGAGCAGCGTCAGGAAGCTGCCCTTGTCGGTGAACAGCGTGGCGTCCTCGAGCGCCGTGACGCTCTTGCGCCCCAGCGAGAACGTCTTGGTGAGGTTGGCGATGCGCACCCCGGTGCCCAGGGAGCCGACGACTCCCTGGGCACCGGTCGCCACATGTGCGTTCAAGTCAGTCCTTCAGATCCGGCTCGTCCTCGAGCAGCTCGTCGAGGAGCGAGAGGTCGAACAGGTCGTCCGCCTCGAGGTCGATGCCCGCGGCCGCGAGCGTCGCCATGTTCTCGGCGACCAAGTCGTCGCTGATCGTGAAGAGACCGTTCTCCTTCGTCTCGTCGGAGACGATGAGGAGGGTGTTCTGGGCCTCCGCCTGGGCGATCTCCTTGTCCAGGTCGAGGTCCTCGCCGTAGGTGTCGACCGCGAGCTTGGCGCCGCCCTCGGTGTCGGCGAGCGCATCCTTCCAGCCCAGGATCTCGGCCTTGAGGAAGGCCTTGACCTTCTCCGGCTCCTTCTCGATCATCTCGTCGGTCGTGATGACGCTCTCGGCGACGAACGGCAGGCCGTTGTCGGCGAACAGCAGGTTCGTGACCGGGAAGCCCTGCGACTCCACGATGATCGACTCGTTCGTGACGTACGCCAGGAAGCCGTCGACCTCACCGTCGATCAGGGGCGAGGGGTCGTACTCGACCGGCACCTTGGTGACGTCCTTCGGGTCGATGTCGTTGACCTTCAGCAGGGCGTCGAACAACGCCTCGTTGCCACCTGCCTGGACACCGATCTTCTTGCCGATGAGGTCCGCCGGCGTGGCGATGTTGCCCTTGTCCTTCAACGACAAGATGGTGAACGGGTTCTTCTGGAAGGTCGTGCCGACGATCTTGAGCGGCGCGTCCTCCTCGGCGACGACCTGACCGGTCGACACCGCGTTGCTCAGACCGAAGTCGGCCTCGCCGGACGCCACCAGGTTCTCGGTCGGGCCGGGGCCCGGGTTGAGCGTGACGCTGCTGAAGCCCGCGTCCTCGTAGTACCCCTTGGAGTCGGCGAAGTACTCGCCGGCGAACTCCGCGTTCTTGATCCAGGACAGCTGCACGGTCAGCGACCCGAAGTCGTCGCTGTCCTCTGTTGCCGCCTCGTCGTCCGAGCCGCAGGCGGCCAGGACGAGACCGGCAGCGGCCGCGACCGCGGCGATGCGGACACCGCGCCAGGTCTGGCTGCCGCGTGATGAGAAGGCCATGTGATCTCCACTCCCTGTTCGTGCCCGGCGCGATGGTGGCCGCGCCAAGGCCCTTGACGAAACTCCGGTAACGAAGTCACACGCTAAGAAAGCCTCGTTTCACCATGTCGCCCTGCGCATTTCACGTTTGTAAAACCTCGCCGAGTCAGTAGTCGGTGCGCGACAAGTCGGCGAGCCAGGCCTCGAACGGAGCCGTCGATCCGTCGAGCCGGACGGCCTCGACACGGGTCGGCCAGGTCGCCCTGTCACGGGCGAACAGCTCGTAGAACTCGCGGTCGTCGAAGCCTCCGCGCGCCGCGTCGTGACGATCGGCCGCATAGACGACCCGGTCGAGCCGGGCCCACAGCGCTGCCGAGACGCACAGGGGGCACGGCTCGCACGACGCGAACATCACAGCACCCGGCAGGGCGAAGTCGGCGAGCTCGGCGCAGGCAGCGCGGATCGCCTCGACCTCGGCATGGGCCGTGGGGTCGTGGGAGCGGGTCACCCGGTTCTGCCCAGTGGCGAGCAGCTTCCCGTCGCGCACGATCACCGCCCCGAAGGGGCCCCCGCCCTCGGCGACGTTGGAGACCGCGAGGTCGATGGCCATCGCCAGCCAGTCAGCGTCGGTCCGTGTGGTGTCCATGGTCAGCTCCTTGTCATTGGGTTGTCACGGGCCAGGCGCCAGAGACGGTCGCGGCTCAACGGCAGCTCGTGGGGGCGCACGCCGAGGGCATCGCGCACAGCGTTGGCCAGGGCCGGGGCCACCGGGTTGTAGGGCGCCTCGCTCATGGACTTCGCTCCGCGCGGGCCGAGCGGGTCGTAGGTGTCGGCGAACAGCACTTCCGTGGGCGGCACGTCGGCCATCTGCGGCACCCGGTAGTAGCGGAAGGTGCGCGTGAGCACCTCGCCGTCGCGCAGAAGCATCTCCTCGTACATCGCCGAGCCCAGCCCCTGGGCCACACCGCCCTCGATCTGTCCGCGGAGCTGCTCGGGGTTGATGACGACCCCCGCGTCGGCCGCGTGCACCGACTGCAGGATCCTCAGCTCGCCGGTGGAAGGGTCCACGGCGACCCGGAAGCCGTGCACGTTGAAGGCCACCGAGCGGGGGGTGCCGTCGTGGCTCCCCTCGGCGACGAGGACGTCCTCGACCAGCTCGCCGAAGCCCAGCAGCCGTCCGCCGGCGTCGACGCCATCGGGGTGCAGCCGGCAGTCGGCAGGATCGACCCCCGCCTCGGCGGATGCCCGCTCCAGCAGCAGGGTGTGCAGCCTCTCGGCCGCCCGCTGCACCGCGAGCCCGGCCACGACCGAGCCGGTCGAGCCGAAAGCACCCGTGTCGTGGCCCGCCCCGTCGGTGTCGGACTGGCGCACACGCACCCGGTCGGGTGTCGTGCCCAGCTCCTCGGCGACGAGCTGGACGTGCACCGTCGTGGTGCCGTTGCCGAACTCGGCCGTGCCCACGTCGACGGTGTAGACACCCTCCGTGTCGACACCGACTGTGACGTGCGAGAAGTGACCGCGGGGCGGCACCGTGGCGATCATGGCGAGGGCATGGCACGAGCCGACCAGCCATCCCTCCGGCGCGGACGATCCGCCGCCACGGGCGAGGGCGCCCTGCACGAGATCGAGGCACTGGTCGAGCCCATAGCTGCCGTAGGTGAGGTCGTCCACCGAGGGCTCGGTGACCACCATCGGGTCACCGGGCACGATGACGTTGCGGCGGCGCACCTCGAAGGGGTCGAGTCCCAGCTCACGGGCTAGCTCGTCGAGCGCCGACTCGATGCCGAAGATCACCTGCCCGAGGCCGTAGCCCCGGAAGGCCCCCGACGGGATGTTGTTGGTGTACACGGCCTCGGCGTCGACCCGCTTGTTGGCGCAGCGGTACACCGCCACCGACTCGTGGCAGCCGTGGAACATGACCCCGGGGCCGTGGTTGCCGTAGGCGCCGGTGTCGGAGAGGACGTCGACGTGCATCGCCGTGAGCACACCCTCGGCGTCGGCGCCGAGGCGCACCGAGACACGCATCGGGTGGCGGCACGGCGCGATGGTGAACTGGTCCTCGCGGGTCATCTCGTACTGCACCGGGCGACCCAGTCGCAGCGTCGCGAGCGCCACGAGGTCCTCGGTGAGCAGCTCCTGCTTGCCCCCGAACCCACCCCCGACACGAGCGGCGACCACCCGCACCCGCTCGGGTGCGAGGTCGAACAGGCGGGCGAGCTCGTCGCGCACCAGGAACGGCACCTGGGTGCTGGTGCGCACGACCAGGCGGCCGTCGGTGTCGATCCAGCCCTGGGCGGCATGCGTCTCGAGCGCCGCGTGCGAGACTCGCGCCGTCTGCCAGACGCCCGAGACGACGGTGTGGGCGGTGGCGAACGCCGCCTCGACGTCGCCATGCTCGCCATGCAGCTGAGCCACGACGTTGCGACCGGGCTCGGCGATGCGGGACACGTCGGCGTCCTTGTCGGCATGCAGCAGCGGGGCGCCGGGGCGGCGCGCCTCCTCAGGGTCGTGCACGGCCGGCAGCACCTCGTAGGTGACGTCGACGAGCGCGCAGGCACGTTCGGCGAGACCCACGCTGTCGGCGACGACGACGGCCACTCGCTGGCCGCGGAAGCGCAGCACCGGGTCGAGGATGCGGGTGTCGTCGGGGTCGTCCAGCCGGTTCTGGTGCCGTCCGGTCGAGAACAGCACGTCGGGGACGTCGAGGTGCGTCAGCACCAGGTGCACCCCCGGCAGCGCCACGGCGCGCGACGGGTCGATCGCGGTGATGCGGGCGTGGGGGTGAGGGCTTCCTAGCACCACGAGGTGGAGCATCCCGGCCAGGGGCTCATCGAGGGTGTACCGCTCGCGGCCCGTGACGATGCGAGCCGCGGCCGGCGCGCCGACAGGACGCCCGTGCGAGTGCCCGGCCGCCGGCACCTCGATGTTGTCGACGCCGGCAAGGGCGTCACGGATGGCCCGGTACCCCGTGCAGCGGCAGAGGTTGCCCTTGAGCAGCCGGGGAAGGTCGTCGGGGTCGACGTCGCCCAGCGCCGCGGCGGTGACGACCATGCCGGCGGTGCAGAAGCCGCACTGGAAGCCCGCCGCGCGCACGAAGCGCTCCTGCACCGGGTGGAGCTCGTCGACGGTGCCGAGGCCGGCGACCGTGGTGACCTCGGAGCCCTCGGCCCGCAGCGCCGGGTACACACACGAGTGCGTGGGGGTGCCGTCGACGAGCACGGAGCACGCCCCGCAGTCGCCGGCGTCGCAGCCCTTCTTGACCTCGACGTGACCGCTCTCGCGCAGGAACGTGCGCAGGCACTGGCCCGCCGCCGCGGTGGCGGCGACCGGATGACCGTTGACCGAGATCGTCATGACCCGAGCTCCGCGCACACTTCGCGCACCAGGAGACCGGTGACATGCTCACGCCAGTCAGCCGGGCCGTGCGGATCGTCGTACCAGGCATCGGCGGCCGCCAGGGCAGCCGCGACGACGTCGGCGTCGGGTCCGGCGTCGAGGCGCACCACCACGGGCCGTGTCGTCGCGGCGGTGACGGTCACCGTCGAGCGTCCGGCGGGATCGACCCGTCCCGTGACCACGGCGGAGGAACGACCCAACGGGGTGAGCGCCATCTTGCGGAAGGCCGTGCGTGACGCGAGCGCCTCGGCCGGCACCTCGACGCCACGCAGCACCTCGCCGTGCGCGAGGGTCGTGGACCCGACCCCCGTGACGAAGGCGGCCACCGGCTCACGCCGCTCGCCGCCGTCGGGCGTCCAGACGACCACCTCGGCATCGAGGGCGACGGCCAGTGTGATCATGGCCCCGGCAGGCAGCGCGAGACAGAGGTTGCCACCCACCGTCGCCGTCGCCCAGATCTTGAATGACATCAAGAAGGCCTCGGCGCACTGGCGGAAGAGCGGCTGGGAGGCCCAGTCGTGCCGCGCCGCGACGTCCAGGAGCTCTGCCACCGTGCAGGTCGCGGCGATCGAGAGGCCGGACGAGTCGACCGTGCACGGCTGCCATCCCATCGTCGTCAGGTCGACGAGTCCCTCGACAGCTGGCTGCGGCTCGGAGAACAGCCACGAGCCACCCGCCAGGAACACCTCCCCGGGGGCCAGCCGCAGGTCGTCGCGCGAGCGTGCGGCCCGCTGGTGCCCGACGGTCACGAGATCCACGTCAGTGCTCCTCGATCTCGCGCAACGCGCGATATCCGGTGGCGATCGCGGCGACGCGCTGGTCGGCCGAGCGCCCCCGCCTCTCGATGACCCCGTTGGCCAGCACCGCGACGACGCTCATGGCTGCCGCGTAGCTGTCGAACGCCGAGGTCGCCGTCAGCGGACACTCGATCCAGTGCACGACGTGCGGCGCGTGCGCCCGTACCGTCGCGTCGGCGAGCAGCACGACCGGGACACCGGCGGCCTCGAGCAGGACGAGCACGTCGGCGAGGTGGTCGGGTCGGCGCCGGAAGCCGACGACGACACAGACGTCGCCCGCACCGAGACCGACGAGGTCCTCGGTGAGCGACTGACCCGGCTGCGGGGCGACGCTGACCCCCGGGCGTGCCTGGGCGAGCTGCTGGCGCAGGTGAAGGGCGACCGGATAGCTGCTGCGCATCCCCACCACCACCACCCGTTCGGCGTCGGCGAGCAGCTCGACGATGGCGCCGAGCTCGGACTCCTCGAGCGAGGCGAAGACACGTCGCAGGTTGTCGACCTCCTGCTCGACGTGCGCCGAGAGGCCCGGAACGGCGTCGAGCGTGAGCGGCACCCCCGTGTGCCGCAGGTCGCGCAGATGGTCGCGCACCTCGGAGAAGTCGTCGAACCCCAGGCTGCGGAAGAGTCGGCTCATCGTCGCCTTGGAGACGCCAGCCAGGTCGGCCAGCTCGGCGGCCCGGTAGGTGGCGAGGTCGCCGAGGTGATCGAGCAGGACGTCGGCCGCGCGCCGCTCCTGGGGGCTCAGGTCGGTGTACCGGTCGGCGATGCGCTCGTCGATCCTCATGCCGGCGCCTTCACACCAGCCTCGACGCGACGGGCCACCGAGAGGACGGCGGCCTCGAGCGCGTCCAGGCCACGGGCGACGTCGATCTCGCGCACCGCCTCGCCGGGATGGTGGCTGATGCCGTCGAAGCAGCGCACGAACAGCATGCCGATGTCGGTCGTCGCACCGATGGCCATGCCGTCATGCCCGGCACGGCTCCACAACGCCATCGGATCGGTGTCGCCCGTGACCGCGATGCCCTCGCGGATGGCGTCCTGCAGCCAGTCGGCACACGGCATCGCCGGGGCCGAGTGGGTCTCGACGACCCGCAGCTCGAGGTCGCGTGCCGAGCACCCGGCCGTGATCTCGGCGAGGATCTGCACCCACACCGCGTCGCGTCGCGCATCGTCCTCCGCCCGGAGGTCCAGGCTCAGGTCGGCGCGGCCGGGGATGACGTTGACCGCGCCCGGCAGCACCTCGAGGCGGCCCACCGTGGCGATGCAGCCGGCGTCGCGGGCGAGACGCTCAATGGCGAGGACGATCTCGCTCGCGCCCACGAGGGCGTCCTTGCGGCGAGGGTAGGGCGTGCCCCCCGCGTGCCTGGCCTCGCCGATCACGGTGAGCCGGAACCGACGTGCTCCCGCGATCGTCGTGACGAGACCGAGCGAGACGTCGGCGGCCTCGAGGTACGGCCCCTGCTCGATGTGCGCCTCGAGGTAGCCGACCAGCTCCTCGCGGCGCCGAGCCGCCTCGCCGACACGACGTGGATCGAGGCCGAACTCGAGAAAGGCCTGATGCAGGGTGGTGCCGTTCGCGTCGCGCAGGTCCCACCAGTCGTCGTCCCACGTGCCGGCGGCGGCCCGGCTGCCGAGCAGCGCGGCACCGAACCGCGTCCCCTCCTCGTCGCTGAAGCCCACGACCTCCAGGGCGAACGGCAGCTCACGCATCCGGGACCGCAGCCGTTCGGCGACCGCGAGGGCCATGACGACTCCGAGCATCCCGTCGTAGCTGCCTGCGTCGGGCACGGTGTCCAGGTGCGAGCCGAGCAGCAGGGCGGGCAGGCCTCGCTTGCGTCCTTCGAGGCGTCCGTACTGGTTGCCCGCTGCGTCCTGCCACGTCCGCATGCCGGCAGACTCCATCCAGCCGGCGGTCAGGCGGTTCACGCTGGCGTGCTGGGGCGAGAGGTACACCCGCTCGAGCCGGGTGGGATGGGCCGAGAAGCGGTCCAGCTCCTCGCAGCGGCGCATCGCGACGTCCGCCGTGCTCACGTGTACACCTCACCGGCCGCGCCGACGCCGCCACCGGCCGTGACGCTCGCACCTGCCGCACGCAGCACCTGCTCGAGGACGGCGAGCGTCACCAGCACGGCGTCCTTGCGGGCGTTGTGCCCCATCGTGCCGATGCGCCAGACCTTGCCGTGCAGCGGACCGAAGGAGGTGCCGATCTCGATGCCGAAGTCGGCGAGCATCACCCCGCGGACCGCCTCGCCGTCGACACCCTCGGGGATGTGCACGGCCACGACGTTGTTCATCTTGTGCGCGACGTCGCCGAACACCGTCAGACCGAGGCCCTGCACACCGGCGAGCATCGCCGCCCCGTGCAGGCGGTGCCGCTCGACGGCCGCGTCGAGCCCCTCCTCGACCAGCAGCCGCGCGCACTCGCGGGCCCCGTAGAGCATCGTGGTGGCCTCGGTGTGGTGGTTGAGCCTCTTCTCGCCCCAGTAGTCCATGATCTGGGCCAGGTCGAAATAGTTGGAGCCGATGCGCTCACCACGATCGACGTCGCCGTCCGAGCGGATGCCCGCCTCGACGTGCTTGCGCCCCTCGATGACCCCGGCAGCCCGCGGCGAGATGCTGATCGGCGCGCTGCCCGAGGGGCCACCGAGGCACTTCTGCAACCCGGCGGTCGCGATGTCGAGGCCCCAGGCGTCCATCTCGAAGGTGTTGCCGCCGAGGGACGCGGTGACGTCGCAGTAGAGCAGGACGTCGTGCCGCGCGCAGATCTCGCCCAGAGCGGCGAGCGGCTGGCACATCGTGGTGGCGGTGTCGCCCTGCACGACCGCGAGCACCTTCGGCCGCACCGCGAGCACCGCCTGCTCGATCTGCTCGGGCTCGAAGACCTCGCCCCACGGCACCTCGACCGTGTGCACCTCGGCGCCACAGCGTGCGGCGATCTCGGTGAGGAGATGCCCGAACCGCCCGAACACCGGCACGAGGACGCGGTCACCGGGCTCGAGCAGCGACACGAGCGCCGCCTCGATGCCGGCGCGTGAGGTGCCGTCGACCAGGAAGGTCTGCTGGTTCGTGGTGCGGAAGACCGCGCGGTAGAGCGCCATCGTCTCGTTCATCAGGCTCGTCATGGCCGGGTCGTACTGGCCGACGAGCTGCGCCGACATCGCGCGCAGCACCCTCGGGTCGGCGTTGACGGGCCCGGGGCCCATCAGGAGACGTGGCGGCGGATCGATCTGTCGGTGCCCGAACCCCTCTGCGGCCACGGCTGGCTCCTTTGCCCGGTGATGTGAGACAAGCGCTTCGGTCATGGTCGGTCGCGTTCCAGCTGGCGGCCGAAGGTGTGGTCGACCCGCTCGACGTCGATCGCGTTCCCCCGCACGACCGAGCGCACCACCCGACCGCCGTAACGGATGCCGTCGTAGGCCGAGAGCGGGTTCTTGTGCGCGAGACGGGTCGCCTCGATCCGGAAGTCGACGTTCGTGTCGTAGATCGCGATGTCGGCGTCGGCCCCGACCTCGAGCCGCCCCTTGCGGCCCAGGCCCACGAGGTCGGCGGGGTTGCGCGACATCCACTGGCTGACACGCTCGAGGCCGATCGCCCGGCGGCGGGCCTCGTGCGCGACGGCGCTGAAGCCAACCTGCAGCCCGGACACCCCTCCCCACGCCTGGGCGAGGTCGCCGTCACCACGCAGCTTCTCCTCGGCGGTCGACGGGGAGTGGTCGCTGACGATGCAGTCGATGATGCCGTCGCGCAGGGCCTGCCACAGCGCCTCGCGGTTGCCGGCGTCACGGATCGGCGGGCAGCACTTGAACTGCGGGGCGGCGTCGGGGATGGTCTCGGCCGTGAAGCACAGGTAGTGCGGGCAGGTCTCGACCGTCAGGGGCAGGCCCTCGGCCCTGGCGTCGGCGATGACGTCGAGCGCCCGGGCGCTCGAGAGGTGCAGGACGTGGGCCCGCACACCCGTGTCGCGCACGGCCCGGACGACCTGCGTGATCGCCGCGACCTCTGACTCATCAGGGCGCGAGAGCACGAAGTCGCGGTACGAGGTGCTCGCGTGGACGGGTGTGCGGTCGAGCACACCCGCATCCTCCGCGTGCACGATCAGGAGCCCGCCGAAACGACTGATCTCGGTCGCCGCGGCCAGGAACTCCGCCGGGTCGAGAGGAGGGAACTCCTCGACGCCCGACGGCGACAGGAAGCACTTGAAGCCGAACACCCCCGCGTCCCACAACGGCTCGAGGTCGGCCAGGTTGCCCGGCACCGCCCCGCCCCAGAACCCCACGTCGACCATCAGCTGGCCGTGGGCCTCCGACCGCTTCAGCGCCAGGGCCTCCACCGTGGTCGTGGGCGGGATGCTGTTGAGCGGCATGTCGACGAGCGTCGTGGCACCGCCGAGGGCCGCTGCCTCGGTGGCCGAGCGGAAGCCCTCCCAGTCGGTGCGGCCCGGCTCGTTGATGTGGACGTGCGTGTCGACGATGCCGGGCACCACATAGGCGCTGTCGGGGACCTGCAGCACGAGCCCTTCGGCGGGCGCGTCGAGGGGCCCGATCGACTCGATGACACCGTGGCGCAGCGTCAGCGTCGCTGGGCGGAAGGCCCCTTCGAGGAGCACGTTCGCTCCCTGGATGACATCGATGCGCATGGCTCAGTCCCCCGTCCGCGCGTGTGCGCCTGTCGTCGTCATGTCAGCAGAACCCGGCCACGGACGCCCAGACCTGCGGCGCCTCGGCGGCGCCCTCACGCTGGACCGTCGCCTGGATGAGCCCGTACGGGCGGTCGGCCGCGAAGAACACCTCGTTCGGGTTGTCCAGCCCGAACGGCTCGAGGTCGACGAGGAAGTGATGCTTGTTGGGGCAGGAGAGCTTGACCTCGCCCACCTCGGGGAAAGCCTCGAGCACCGCGCGGCCCATCGCGAAGATGGTCTGCTGCAGGGCCAGCGAGTGCAGGCTCGCGAAGGTCTCGAGCATGAGATCCCGGATCGCCCCGTACGTCGCGTCGTAGTCGACGTCCGGGCTCGTGTAGCGCCACCTGGCGGTGACCGACGTGGCGAGGATGCGGTCGTCGGTCTCGGGCAGCGTCGTGTAGCGGTCGCGCGGGAAGCCGTGGAACTCCGACCCGGTCGACTTCAGCACCGTGCAGTCGGTGAAGCCCGCCACCACGTGCTCGGTGCCGCCGTCGATCTGCACGACCGCGGTGCGCACCTCCTGGCCCGTGCGCACGAAGGAGTGGTCGTGCGGCGAGCCGTCAACGGGGATGCGCTGCCAGCCGAACTGCTCGGCCTCCCATCGCCCACCCGCGACCCACGGGTACTCGGCCACGAAGTGCCGCCCGAGCGTCAGCAGGAACTGCTCCGGGCAGCCGATGCCGTGCTGCTTCGCGAAGGCGTACACGGTGTTCTTCTGGGTGTCGGTGGCGACGACCTGTGAGTTGTCGCCCTCGGTGTGGCAGGCCTCGAAGTCGCCACGCAGCTGAGAGGTGACGTTGAGGTCCTCGATCTCATGGACTTCGGTGTCGCGCGTGATGCGGACGAGCCGGCACTCGGCCTTGCCGTACTGGTTCGCGCCCAGGATGATGTCGCCGTCGGCCATGGGTCAGCTCCCTCGGTAGGCGGTGTACGCGAACGGGCTGAGCAGCAGGGCGACGTGGACGTGCGGCCGGGCGGTCTCGACCGTGAACGTGACCGACACCGTCGGGAAGAACGTCTCGCGGCCCGCCGCGGCGAACCAGGGGCCCGTGGCCCAGATCAGGGTGTGGACACCGGGCGAGAGATCTGCGCTCCAGCCGACACGTCCGTCCGCGTCGGTCACGGCGCTCTGGAGCGTGCGACCGTCGGCGCCGACCAGCTCGACCGCCAGGCCGACGGCAGGGGTGCCCAGCACGGCGTCCAGCACATGGGTGGAAGCGCTACTCATCGGTGACCAGTCCTCTCAGTCGCAGCCCGGCGATCTCGCGAAGCTGCTCTGCCACGACACGCGACTCCTGCTCGGGCTCGTTGTCGAGCCTGGCGGTCAGCTGCTCGAGGATCTCGATGGCGTCGCGGCCGGCGGCGCGCACCAGGAAGATGCGCCCGAAACGCCGTTCATAGGCGAGGTTGCCCTCGACGAGGGCACGCGCGACAGCGGCGTCGGCGCCGTCGACGCCATCCTGCTCACGTCGCGACAGCGCCGCACCTGGGGCGGCTCCCTCAGGTCGCTCGCCGACCCGCGGATGATGGGCGAGAGCCGCCTCGACATCGGTCTCCAGCCATGCGGAGGAGAGCCCGATGGCGTGGTCGACGAGCTGGTCCACCGAGCCGTACGGCCGATCGGCGACGACGGCCGTGGCCCACCAGGCGATGTCGGCGCACAGGCACAGCCGTTCGAGGGCCTGGTCGGCCGGCTCGCTGTTGAACTCGCTCAGACGCACATCGTCCTCCTCGCGAGCCACGCTAGTGTCGCCATGTGAAGGCGGCCGAAACTTACGTTTCACCAACGTAAACAATCGGGACTCCCGTCTCACCACCTTCGCGGTGGTCGGGAGAGGTCAGCCGGCGAGGCAGGCGACGCGGCTGAGCAGCGTCAGAGGAAGTCGTCCTTGCGGATGCGGGCGTGCACACCCTTCACGACGTCGACCACCTGCGAGATGTTGAAGTCCGTGGCGGCGCTGAGGTAGGCCAGCGCGAGGCTGGGGTCCATCCCGAAACGCGCCTGCAGCAGGCCGATCGCCGCACGGACGCAGTTCTGGACCGCGAGGTCGAGGTCTTCGTCCATGCCCGTCGGCACCAGGTACTCAGACGTCTCGGCCAACGGGCCCGCGACGTCACCGAAACGGGCGACGGCGTCCTCGCGGGCGATGACGTCGAACCCCACGGTGACACGCAGCGAGGCCTCCATCGCCGTCAGCGCCACCTCGCCATCGCCCTGGGCGAAGTGCGGGTCGCCCACGTAGGCGAGCGCCCCGTCGGCCTGAACCGGCAGGTACAACGTCGACCCGACGGTCAGCAGGTTGATGTCGATGTTGCCGCCGAAAGGTCCGGGAGGCACGGTGTGCGGACGCACCGCGCCGGCCACCGCCACCCCCATGACACCCAGGAAGGGCCTCAGCCCGAAGCGCGCCCGCCGATCGCCGCCGGGTGTCAGCGGCAGGACGCCCACCGCACCATCTGGACGGTCCTCGACGGCGGCGAAGGCGCTGAACGTGCCCTCGCCAAGGGGGAACTCACCGGGAAGAGCACCCTTGCCGTGGCGGTTCGAGATCACGCCGTAGGGCACCCGTCGGGTCGTGTCGAGCACCGTCATGGCCAGCAGGTCGCCCACCCGGGCACCCCGCACCTCGATCGGACCCGTGACGACGTGTGGGCCATCGACCCCGAACGTCCGCGGATGGTCGGAGGCGGCCAGCGCGACGGCATCGCCGAGCACCTGCTCGGCGTCGACCCCGTGCGTGGCGAAGAAGGCCCGCGGGTCGCGTCCCTGGTCCTCGAGGATGCCCTCGTGACTCAGGGTGTCGATGACGATCTCGGTGCCCGCGTCGATGCTCAGCACCGGGTCGTCGGCGGCGCAGGGCAGGCGGCCCCAGCGCACGGTGTCGAGCTCCGAGGGCAGGTAGGTGACATCGGCGGGGACGGCGGTGCCGGAGTGCAGGATCACCGGGCCCAGCGTAGTGCTGGGCGGGCCGCGGCGGCAGAAGACGGGACGTAGCCCACAATGGATCGTGCTCACCCGCCTGCGCGCCGTCCCGGCAGACCGCGTCCACCTTGTGCTCATGCTCGCGCTCACGTTCTCGACGGGTGTCATCGACGCCGTCGGCTACCTCGGCCTCGATCGGGTGTTCACCGGCAACATGACGGGCAACGTGGTCATCCTCGGCATGGCGATCGTCGGTGCCGACGACCTGCCGGTGCTCGGGCCGGTGCTGGCGCTGGCGGGCTTCATGGCCGGCGCCGCGCTCGGCGGACGCGTCCTGAAACGCGCCGCCGGAGCCTGGATGCCGCATACGACCACGCTGTTCGGCCTCGTCGGCGTCGTGATGGTGGTGCTCGCCATCGTCCTGCTGGCCGTCGAGGACGACCTCACGCGGCCGCTCGCCCTCACCGTCACGACGCTCCTGGGCGGGGCGATGGGGGTCCAGGCGTCCACCGCTCGTTTCATCGCCGTGAAGGACGTCACCACGGTCGTCGTCACCTCGACCATCACCGGGCTGGCGTCCGACTCCGTGCTCGGCAGCGGCAAGGGGGGCGGCAGCGGGCGACGCTTCCTGGCGGTCGTCCTCATCCTCGCCGGAGCTGCCATCGGTGCCCTGCTGCTGCGCTGGCACCTCGGTGCCGGCCTGCTGCTTGCCGGCGGCCTGACCCTCGTCGTCACCCTCATCGGCGCCCTCCACGCCCGCCACCCCCAACTTTTGGACACTTGAGGGCCACTTCTCATCGAAAAATGGCCCTCAAGTGTCCAAAAGTTGGGGCTAGAGCCTTGGGGCTAGAGCCTGAGGGCTTGGGCGATGCGGGTGAACTCGTCGAGGGTGAGCTGCTCGCCTCGCGCCTGGGGCGAGACGCCGGCCGCCACCAACGCGAGCTCGGCCTCCGCCGGGGATCCGGCGAGACCGGCCAGCGCCGCGCGCAGGGTCTTGCGCCGCTGAGCGAAGGCGGAGTCGACGACGGCGAAGGTGCGAAGACGAAGTGCCTCGTCGCCGGGCGGCTCGTGCCGCGTCCAGGCCACGAGGGCCGAGTCGACGTTGGGCGCCGGCCAGAACACCGAACGCCCGATCGCGCCGGCGAGCCGCAGGTCGGCATACCAGGCCGCCTTGACGCTGGGGACGCCGTACGTGCGCGAGCCCGGGCCGGCAGCCAGCCGGTGCGCCACCTCGGCCTGCACCATCACGAGGCCGGTCGTGATGGTGTCGAACCGCTCGAAGAAGTGCAGCAGCACCGGCACCGAGATGTTGTAGGGCAGGTTGGCCACGAGGGCCGTCGGCGCGGATCCGGGGATGTCGGTGACGCGCATTGCATCGGCCGTCACCAGCTCGAAGTTGCCGACCTCGTCGGGAGCGAACTCAGCGATCGTCGCCGGCAGCTGCCCTGCGAGCGCCTCGTCGATCTCGACCGCGACGACCCGTGAGGCGACCTCGAGCAGGCCCAGCGTCAGCGACCCGAGCCCGGGCCCGATCTCGACGACGACGTCGTCCGCCCCGACACCGGAGGCCCGGACGAGCCGCCGCACCGTGTTGGCGTCGATGACGAAGTTCTGCCCGCGCTGCTTGGTCGGACGCACGCCGCACGTGGCAGCGAGTCGCCTGACGTCAGCGGCCCCGAGCAGGCTCGTCAGTTGAACCTCGCCCCGGCGCAGCCCCACTGGCCCCAGCCCGAGCGGGCCTGCAAGATCTTGGCGTACTTGATCTGGGTCTCGCGGCTCTGCTGATGCGGAAGGCCAGGCCCACCGACGCTGTGCCACGTCGCCGCGCTGAACTGCAGCCCGCCGTAGTAGCCGTTGCCGGTGTTGATGTGCCAGTTGCCGCCGGACTCGCACTTGGCGATCTTGTCCCAGACGCTGTTGCCCGTGGTCTCGGCCACCTTGGTGCCCACGCGCTCGACCTGGGCGACGGGCGCACGCACCACGGCCGACTCGAGCACGTCACGGTCGCGCACCTTGCCGTCGGCCAGCGTCACGAAGACCTTCTCGCTCGTGGTGCCGGCCACTCCGGGGGTGACGACCTTGACCTCGCCCTTGGGCATCGAGGCGTCCGGCTTCGTCTGCTTCGTGAAGGCCACCTCGACCTGCTCGGTGCGGGTCTGGGTGTCGATGCGCACGACCTTGAGGTCTTGGCCAGGCTTGACGAAGTCGTCGGGCCTGGCGTCGAGCTCGTCGTCGTCGTCGAGCGTGACATTGGCGGCCTCGAGCACACCCTTGACCGTCGGCGCTGCGGTGGTGACCTGACGCTTCTTGCCATCGGCCACGACAGTGATGTCCTTGGGGTTGCTGACCACGATGTCGGCACCCTCACGAGGAAGCGGGTCGGTGGGCTCGGCGTCCGACCAGGCATCGACGTGCGGCTGGACGCCGAGCGAGTCGAGCGCGTCACCCACAGTGGGGTCGTAGACGCGGGTCTTGGTGGTCGAGCCGTCGACCGTGACCGTGACCGGCCGCATGTACTTGACCTCGATGTCCTGGCCGTCCTGGAGGGATGCGGCGGGCAGCGGGCTCACGACATCGGCGGCCGTGACCTCGATGTCGCGGGCAGCGAGGACGTCGGCGACCTTGCCACCGAAGCTGCGGATGGTCTCGGTCTTGCCGTCGATCGTGACCGTCACCGTCTTGCTGAGCGCGCCGTACGCGGTGGTGCCGCCGGCGACGATCAGGACGATCACGATGTTGAGCGCGATGAGCGCAAAACGCTTGCGATGCTTCAGTCGATGCACTGTTTTCCTCAAGGTCGGTGGCAGGGCAACCCCACTACCCTAACGACGCGAGGGTGAGCGACCAAACGAAACAGCGAAAGTCACACTGCGACGCGGGCCGGCCACGAGCCCCCGAAAGCCCGGTCGGTGTTGGCCTCGATGTCGCCGCACAGCTGGGCGAGATCGGCCTCCAGCACCTCGGCCATGAGGCGAACCGTGTACGGAACGAGGTAGGAGGCATTGGGGCGGCCACGGTTCGGGACGGGTGTCAGGAAGGGCGCGTCGGTCTCGACCAGGATGCGGTCGCGGGGTGTCACCACGAGGGCCTCGCGCAGGTTCGGGGCGTTGGTGAACGTCACGGTGCCGGCGAAGGAGAGGTAGGCGCCACGCTCGACGCACGCCTGCGCGAAGGCCGCGTCGCCGGAGAAGCAGTGCATGACTGTGCGTGGGGGAACACCCTCGTCGTCGAGGACGGCCAAGACGTCCTCGTGCGCGTCGCGGTCGTGGATGACAAGCGTCTTGTCGTGGCGGTGGGCCATCCGGATGTGCTCGCGGAAGGAGTGGTGCTGCGCCTCGCGGCCCTCGTCGCCGGTGCGGAAGTAGTCGAGACCCGTCTCGCCGACAGCCCGCACCTTCGGCTCGCTGGCGGCCAGGCGGTCGATCTCGGCCAGCGCGGCATCAAGTCCGTCGCCCAGACGGGGTGCCTCGTTGGGATGCAACGCCACCGCGGCGACGATCGAGTCGTACGCGTTGGCCGTGCGGACCGCCCAGTACGAGCTCTCGAGGTCGCAGCCGACCTGCACGATGCGGTTGACGTTGACGGCGGCCGCCCGGTCGAGCGCGTCGTCGACGTCCAGCCCCTCGCCGCCCCGGATGCGGGTGTCGAGGTGACAGTGGTTGTCGACGACCGGGGCGGGCAGCCGCTCCGGCGCCGTAGGCCAGTCGGCCTGTGTCACTCGGCGACCTCGATGCGCGGAAACAGCGACGGCGTCTTCGTGATGACCGCGCCGACGGGCAGCTGGCCCCACCGGGCGACGTCGTCGAGACGCTGCTGCGCCAGCTGTCCGAGCGTCGGCTCGGCGCCGAGGGACTCCCACAGCAGGGCGGTCGCCTTGGGGATGACCGGGTTGAGCAGCACCGCGAGCACCCGCAGACCCTCGGCCGCCGTCACCAGGATCGTGGCGAGCCGATCGCTGTCGGGATCGTCCTTGGCCACCTTCCAGGGCGCCTGCTCGGTGAGGTAGCCGTTGAGCTCGTCGACGACACGCCACACGGCCGCGAGCGCGTCCTGCGGCGCGACGGCGTCGATGGCCGCGTCGGCGTCGGCGACGGCGGCCGCGGTGACGTCGATGACCTTCTGCTCGGCGGCGGTGATGACACCCGACGCGGGCAGCGCTCCGTCGAAGTACTTGCCGATCATGGCCGCGACTCGCGAGGCCAGGTTGCCGAAGCCGTTGGCCAGCTCGGCGTGGTACCGGGCGTGGATGTCCTCCCACGAGATCGAGCCGTCGCTGCCGAACGTCAGTGCTCGCGCGAAGTAGTAGCGGTAGGCGTCCGAGCCGAAGGTGCCGACTATCTCGTCGGGACGGATGCCGTTGGCCTTGCTCTTGCTCATCTTCTGCCCACCGACGAGAAGCCAGCCGTGCGCGAAGACCTGGTGCGGGACATCCTGGCCGGCGGCCATCAGCATCGCCGGCCAGATGACCGCGTGGAAACGCGCGATGTCCTTGCCCACGATATGGATGTTCGCGGGCCACAGCTCGGCCAGCCGCTCGTCGTCCGTGCCGTAGCCGGCGGCCGTGGCGTAGTTCAGCAGCGCCTCGATCCAGACGTACATCACGTGCTTGTCGTCCCACGGCACCTGGATGCCCCAGTCGAAGGTCGAGCGCGAGATCGAGAGGTCCTTGAGCCCACGCGAGACGAACGAGAGCACCTCGTTGCGCGCCGACTCCGGCTGGATGAACGTGGGGTTGGCCGCGTAGAAGTCGAGCAGCGGCTGCTGGTAGTCGCTGAGGCGGAAGAAGTAGTTCTCCTCGCTCATGTACTCGACGCGGCTGCCGTCGAGCGCCGAGACCTTGAAGCCCTCGTCGTCGCCCGTGCCGTCGATGACGTCGTCCTCGCCGACGAACTCCTCGCTGCCCACGCTGTAGTGGCCCTCGAACGCGCCCTTGTAGACGGCGCCGCTGTCGTGCAGCGTCTGCCAGAACGCCTTGGAGCCGCGGATGTGCCGCTCGTCGGTGGTGCGGATGAAGTCGTCGTTGGCGGCATCAATGGTGGTGAGGAGCGGCTTCCACTCCTCCTCGACGAGCTTGTCGACCCACTCCTGGGGGGAGACGCCGTTGGCGGTGGCCTTGCGCAGCACCTTCTGGCCGTGCTCGTCGGTGCCCGTGAGATACCAGACCTTCTCGCCACGCTGGCGGTGCCAGCGCGTGATGATGTCGCCCATGACCGTCGTGTATCCGTGTCCGATGTGCGGGGCATCGTTCACGTAGTAGATCGGTGTCGTGACGTAGAAGGTCGAGTCGGACATGCCTCCGATCCTAGTGGTGCCCACGAACCCGCCGAGCCTGACGTTTGTGCGCGGACACGCGGTGGGTCAGGAGTGGGCGGCGGCGTAGACATCGGTGCGGCGCGCACCCGTGGACGCGGCGACGGACGCGATCGCGTCCTTGCGGCTGAGCCCGGTGGCCTCGGCGCCACGCACCAGGTCGCGGAGGGCCTCGGGGGTGTGGTCGTGCACGACGGGCTCGGCGCCGGCCACCACGAGCGTGACCTCTCCCCGGATGCCGTGCTCCTGTTCCGCGGCCCAGTCGGCGAGGGCCGCGAGTCCGTCGCGGCGCACCTCTTCGTAGGTCTTGGTGAGCTCGCGGCACACCGCTGCCCGACGGGTGTCACCCCACGCGGCGGCCATCGCGCGCAGCGTCGCCTCGGTGCGGTGCGGCGACTCGAAGAACACCATCGTGCGGCGCTCGTCGGCGAGGCCCTCGAGCATCCGAGCCCTTTCGCCGCCCTTGCGTGGCGGGAAGCCCTCGAAGCAGAAGCGGTCGACCGGCAGGCCCGAGACCGCGAGGGCGGTCAGGACGGCCGACGGGCCGGGGATGGCAGTGATGGGCACATCGGCCTCGACCGCGGCCGCGACGAGGCGGTACCCGGGGTCGGAGACGCTCGGCATGCCCGCATCGGTGACGAGCACAACCGTCTGCCCCGAGGTCAGGATCTCGAGGAGCTCAGGCGTCCGACGCTCCTCGTTGTCCTCGAAGTACGAGACCACGCGGCCGGTGACCTCGATGCCCAGGTCGGAGGCGAGCCGGCGGAAACGACGGGTGTCCTCGGCGGCCACGACGTCGGCGGTCGCCAGGGCGGCACCGAGACGTCCGGACGCGTCTGCCACCTGGCCGATGGGCGTCCCCGCGAGGATGAGCACGTGTCCATCGTCGCAGGAACGGCACGCCCTACGATCGGTCGGGTGAGAGTGTCGGAGCGAGTCTGGGGCTGGATCGGCCCGCTCGCCGTCACCGCACTGGCCTTCGTGCTGCGGGTATGGAGCGTCGGCAGCCCCAAGCGGCTGATGTTCGACGAGACCTACTACGCCAAGGACGCCTGGTCGCTGACCCACTTCGGCTATGTCCAGGGCTTCGTCGACGACGCGAACACCGACATCGTCAACGGGCGATTCGACAACCTCTTCACCGGCACACCCGCGCAGATCGCCCATCCCGACGGCGGCAAGTGGTTCATCGCCCTGGGCGAGTGGATCTTCGGCATGAACCCGTTCGGCTGGCGCATCGCCGCGGTCGTGGCCGGCACGCTCACGGTGCTCGTGCTCGCCCGGCTCGTGCGTCGGCTCACGGGCTCGACCGTCATCGGCTGCATCGCGGGCCTGCTGCTGTGCTTCGACAGCCTGCACTTCGTGCTCTCGCGCATCGCGCTGCTGGACGTGTTCGTCGCCTTCTGGCTCGTCTGCGCCGTCGCCTGCCTGGTCGCCGATCGCGACTGGATCGCCGCCCGCCTCGAGCGCGTGCGCATCCTGCGGCCGTGGCAGATGCTCGCCGGCGTCTGCTTCGGCATGGCGTGCGCCACCAAGTGGAGCGGCGTCTACGTGCTCGCGCTGTTCGGCCTGCTGATCGTCGTCTGGGAGGTGCTCGCCCGCCGCCGTGCCTGGCGCGACGCACCCCCCGAGACCCGCCGTGCCCGTCGCCCGGGCTGGTTGATGACGGCGCTCGTCACCGGCCTCCCGGCTCTCGTCTGGATCGTCGGCATCGCGTTCGTCGTCTACCTCGCGTCGTGGACGGGCTGGCTGCTGCACCACGAGGTGTACGAGCAAGCCTTCGCCACGCCCTCCTGGGGGCCACACGTCACGACGCCCACCACCGGCTTCCTCGGCGAGACGCGCGACGCCTTCAGCTCGCTGTGGCACTACCACGTCATGACCTATGACTTCCACACCAAGGAGCTCGTCGACGCCACCCACCCCTACCAGTCCGACCCCCTCGGCTGGCCCCTCCTCGCCCGCCCGGTCGCCGCCGATGCCCAGAACGACTTGCCCGGCATCACCTGCGGCATCGCGACGTCGTCGCACTGCATGCGGGAGGTGCTCATCCTGGGCAACCCGGTCATCTGGTGGACGGGGGCAATCGCCATGGTGGCCGCCGTCGTCGCCTGGATCCGCACCCGATCATGGCGCTGGAGCGTGCCCGTCCTCGGCTTCGCCGCCACCTGGCTGCCGTGGTTCCAGTACGACAACCGGCCGATCTTCCTGTTCTACGCGGTCACCATGCTGCCGTTCACCATCATCGCGATGTGCCTCCTGCTGCGCAGCCTGATCGACTCGGCCCACAGTCCCCGCGCGCGCTACCTCGTCTGGCTGCTCACCGGTGCCTTCATGACCGGAGTCGTCGGAGTGTTCTGGTACTTCCACCCGATCCTGACCGATCAGCTGATCCCCACGGCTGACTGGCTCCAGCGGATGTGGTTCACGAGCTGGATCTGACGATCGCCGCGTCGCCGTGCTCACGCACTCGCGCCAGCAGGTCGTCCCGTGACATCGCGGCCCCGAACCACAGTCCCTGGCCATGGGTGGCGCCGAAGCCCTGCACGATGCTGGCGGCGTGCTCGTCCTCGATGCCCTCGACCACCACATCGACCTCGAGGGCCACGAGCATCTCGGTGACCCGGTGCAGGATCATCTGCTGCCTCGGGTCCTCGACGTGCTGCAGCAGGCTGCGGTCGATCTTCACGACGTCGCCCCGCACAGCGTGCAGCGAGCCGAGCGAGGCCCGGCCCGCGCCGAAGTCGTCGATCGCGAGCAGGACACCGGCCTTGCGCAGCCTCGCGGCGATCGTCGTGTTCGCCTGGGACCACCAGCCGATCGACCGCTCGGAGATCTCGATCACCAGCGCGACGCCGTCCTCTCCCTGACAGGCGGTCATCTCCTCGAGGAGGCGGGTCCAGGTGCCGATCTGCCCGATCTCGACGTTGATGCCGACGGTCCGGAGCCCCGGGGCATAGGGCATGGCGAGCCGCATCGTCTCGCGGGCGTGCTCGAGCAGCAGGCCGGTCATGTCGTCCAGCAGGTTGAGGCGCTGCGCCGAGGACACGATCGTCGGGGGCGGGATGGAGCCGAGCACAGGGTCGTCGTACCGGACGAGCACCTCCACGGAGTGCATCAGCCCGCTCTCCAGACCGACGATGGGCTGGTAGGCCGCGCCGATCCGTCGCTCGCGGATCGCGTCACGCACCGCCTCGTCGATGCGCAGCGTGACCTCAGCATCGTCGGCGTGGATGGCTCGCTTGCGGTGGTACATCTGCAGGTCAGCGGCCCGGACGAGCTCCTCGACGCTGTCGTCGGCGCTCGCCGACAACGCCGCGCCCATGCTGGCCCTGAGTCGCAGCGTGTCGGCCCCCACCGAGATCGGCCTGGCCACGAGGAAGCCGATGCGGTTCAGCACGTCCTCCAGGTGGGTGAAGTCACGGACGTCGCGCACCAGGAGGGCGAACTCATCGCCCCCGAAGCGCGTCACGAGCGAGTCCGGCCCGTCGACGTGGCTGAGCCGGACGGCGATCTCTCGGATCGCCTCGTCCCCCACCAGGTGCCCGTAGCGGTCGTTGATGTCCTTGAAGCCGTCGAGATCGATGAACACGATCGCGAGCGACTCCCCCGGGTCGCGCTCGGCGCTGATCTGCTCGAGCCGGTCACGGAAGTGTGTGTAGGTCGACAGCCCGGTGAGGGCATCGGTGGTGGCGCGCTCGAGCAGCTGGTCGAGCTGCGCCGACGCGGCACGTGAAGTCGCCGCCATGTTGGCCAGCGCCTCGAGGACATTGCGCTCGACGACGCTGAAGGGCAGGTCGCCCCGGGTGCGGGACGCCACCAGGAAGCGGCCGTCGACGAGCGGGACGCTGAAGTCCCATCGCTCCCCCGACCCGGGGCTCACCCTGACGTCATAGCTCCGCACTGCCTGCAGCGAGCGCATCCGCAGGATGTCGTCGATCTCCTCGCCCGGCCAGGGCATCGTGACGGCCGCATCAGACAACGTCGCGACGCTGCGCCAGAGCTGGCGCAGCCGCATGCCCAGGCCGATCGACACGGCGAACGCCCCCACGAGCGCCACGACGAGCGTGGCGATCACAGGCAGCGGGATCCCCTCGTAGAGCCGTCGGAGCACCGCCAGCAGCGCACTGACGTAGAAGACTCCCGTGCCGACGAGCAGCACGGTGGCCCAGCGCAGGGCGAGCAGGATGTTGCGCTCGCCGCTCTTCTCGTCCGGGGGGACGAAGAGACGTCGGATCATCTCCAATGCGGTGATGACCGCGAAGTACGCCAGCAGGCCGACGAACACCCGGTCGTACGGTCGCAGGCCGATGTCGACCGGCTTCGCCGCCCACAGCAGTGCCGCACCGCCAAGCACCTGGATGGCCGCCCGAAACATCCCCCACGTCTCGTCGCGGTAGAACACCGCGTAGCTGCCACAGATGAGCAGCGCCCAGATCGGCAGGATCGTCTGTGGATGGGACAGGCCCGAGGAGAACAACGCCGCGGCGGACGCTCCGAGCGTGAGGTCGGCCTGTCCCCGGGAGATCGTGATCTGGGTGCGCACGGCCAGCGGGACGAGCAGCAGCGAGACGATCGCGAGCAGGCTGAGGTCAGGCCAGCCGTTGCGCCACTCGGCCAGCCGGTGCAGCACCGCCAGCGCGGCGAGGACGATGACAACGACCTCGTAGCGCTTCTCGGCGGCGCTACGCGGCGGCATGCCCTGCGGCTCGGTAGGGCAGGCGCGCACGGCTGAGGGTCTCACCGCTGGGTGAGTCACCCGCCTGCTGCTGCCACATGACCATTGCCGGAGCTCCTCCCGAGTCGTCGATCAGCAGCCTACGGGGCAGAAGGGGTTGGTGGGGCGTAGAACGGATGCTTGGTGCAACCAGTCATCGAGCCGCGGCCGGCCCGGTCCTACAACGAGCGCTGGTCGCGGCGCAGCGGATGGTCCTCGGGCACCTCGACCAGCACGATACGGACGCCGTCAGGGTCGGCGATCCAACACTCGATGAGGCCCCATGGCTCCATCTGCGGCTCCCGCAGCACGCTGACTCCCGCCGCGAGCAGGCGATCGTGCTCGGCGCGCACGTCACGTACCTGCCACCACAGCGAGAGCTGCGGCACGTCCGATCGCTCGGCGCGGCCCGACACCTCCAGGAAGCCTCCGCCGAGGTGGAACACGACCCCGGGGTCGTCCGGGGCGCCGAACTCGCGGCTCACCGCGAGGCCCAGCACGTCGCGGTAGAAGCGCCGGCTCACGGCTGGCTCGGTGGGGTGCAGCAGGATCCGACTGCTCAGGACTTCCATCACCCGATCATGCGCCCTCTCGACGGATCGGGTGATGCACGAGCGCGTCCTCGAGCTCGGAGCTCGCGTCAGCCAGGCGGCTGACGTCGAGCCGCGCCTCGTCGGCGATCCAACGTCGCGCGGTGCGCACGTCGAGCGGACGGCCGATGGAGACGGCACCCCACAGCCGGTCACCGTCCAGGAAGAAGGCACAGAAGTCGTCGGCGCCCAGCTCGCCGCGAAGCACGACCTCGTGCGATGACAAGGGCCAGCCGGTCACCTGCAGGGTGCGGCCGTACTGGTCGCTCCAGCACCACGGCACCTCGTCGAAGGCGACCTCCAGGCCCGCCATCGCCCGGCCGACCGCGGTGCCGTGGTGCTGCGCGTGCTGCCAGTGCTCGACGCGATGCCTGGCACCGAGCAGCGCGCTCGGCAGGTTCGCAACGTCCCCCGCCGCGAAGACGTCCGGCGCCGACGTGCGTCCTGTCTCGTCGACCACGATGCCGTCGGAGACCTCGATGCCGGCCGCCTCGGCCAGCTCGGTCGCCGGCTGCATGCCCACGGCAAGGACGACGGTCGAACCGGTCCACGACCTGCCGTCGGCGGCCCGGACGACGGTGCCATCCGGCTCGTCGGTGATCGAGACGACAGCGACGTCTGTGTGCAGCTCGGTGCCTTCCGCGCGGTGCAGCGCCGCGTAGTGCTCGGCGAGGAGCGGCGGAAGAAGACGCGAGAGCGGGAGCGATGCCACCTCGAGCAGCGTGACCTCGCAGCCCATGGCTCGTGCGCTCGCCGCGATCTCGGAGCCGATCAGTCCGGCACCGACCACGACGACGTGGGCGCCCGGAACCAGGCCGGCTCGCAACCGTGGGACGTCCGCCAGGGTGCGCAGCGTGTGCACGTCCTGCGCGGCGCCGAGGCTCCGCGCGCGACCGCCCGTGGCGAGCAGCAGCTTGCTGTACGGCTGGGTGCCGCCAGGGCCGAGGTCGAGCGTGTGGTCCGTGGGGTCGACGGCCTCGACCCTCAGATCGGTGCGCAGCTCGACGGCATGGGACTCGTACCAGGCGGCCGGCTTGATGCGGATGCGGTCGACCTCGCGCTCGCCCCGCACGATCTCCTTCGAGACCGGGGGCCGTCGGTAGGGCAGCTCGGGCTCGTCGCCGATCAGCACCAGCTCGCCCTCGTACCCGGCGGAGCGCAGCGACTCGACGGCGCTGACGCCGGCGATGCCGGTGCCCACCACGACGAAAGGGGCGGTCGAGGAGGTCATGGCCCCATCCTCGCGCAAGGCCCGATCAGGCAGGCGGGACGACCGTCACATCACCCGTCCCATGTTGATGAAGGCGGGCGTCAGGATGACGATGAAGAGCACCGGGAAGATGCACACGAGCATCGGGAAGAGCAGCTTGAGTGGCACCTTCTGGGCCGCCTCCTTCGCCCGCTCGCGCCGTTTGGCCCGCATCTCCTCAGCCTGCGTGCGGACGACGTGGGACACCGTGACGCCGAACTCCTCGGCCTGCACGATGCTGCGGGTGAAGCGCCGCAGGTCGTCGACAGTCGAGCGCTCGCCGAGCGCCTCGTAGGCGTCGCGACGGGGCATGCCCACTGTCATGTCCTGCACCGCCCGCACGATCTCCTCGCCGAGCGGGCCCTTGTTGGTGGCACCGACTCGCGCGAACGCAGCCTCGAAGCCGAGACCCGCTTCGAGCGAGATGGTCAGCTGGTCGAGGATGTCGGGCAGGTCGCGCTGTATCTGCTCCTGGCGCTCCTGCGCCCGGCTCTTCACCAGTAAGTCGGGCACGAAGTACGCCAGGACGACCACCATCACCGCGATGGCCCACACGATCAAGGACCCTTGTGACTCCGCGATCGCAATGGCCGGGAGCAGGAGGACGAGCGGTGCCAGCACCTTCGCCATCACGAGCTTCGGCAGGTTGACCGGGTCGATGCCGGCGAGCGCAAGGTTGCGTTTGATCGCCTCGACGCGGCCCATCGGAACCAGGTAGCGCCAGATGCCGAGGGCCTGGTCGCGACCGGCCAGGCGGCGGTTCACGTCACGTTCGGTCGGCGGCGCCTCCACCACCGACACGGCCTTCAACCGCTTCCTGACCACCCGCCTGTTCGAGGGGCCGAAGTCGAGAGCGACCAGCAGGGCGACGAACGCCATGGCGAGCAGCAGAACCGCGAGCGCGACAAGCACGAAGGAGCCCATGTCAGATCTTCACGTTCACGACGGCACGCATCCAGACCGCACCGATGCTGAACATCACGGCCGCGACACACAGGACGATGATGCCGGTGGCGCCCTCAAACAACGGAGACATGTAGCCCGGGTTGACGATGCTCATGCCCACCGCGACGAACACCGGGAGGATCATCAGGATGATCGCCGACATCCGCCCTTCGGCCGAGAGGGTGTGCACCTCGCGCTTGATCTGGTTGCGTTCGCGGATCGTGCCGGCGATGCGTTCGAGCACCTCGTTGAGGTTGCCGCCGGTGTCACGCTGGATGGCCACGGCATCGCTGATCCAGCCGAAGTCCTCGTTCTCCATCCGCTCGGCGGTCACGTGCATCGCCTCGACCAGGTCGCGGCCAATGCGGTTCTCGTTGACGATACGGGCGAACTCCTCGGCCGTCGGCGAGGCGGCCTCACGCGAGACGGTGTCGAGTGCCCGCACCAGGCTGTGGCCGGCGCGCAGCGCCGAGGCCATGAGCGCCAACGACTCATCGAGCTGGTCGGCGAAGGCCTGGCGTCGTTTGGTCGCCCGCTGGTGCAGGACCATCTTCGTGACCACCGGAACCAGCAGTCCGATCAGGATGCCAAGTACCAACACGCTGCTCGCGATGTAGACCACGGCCGCGACCGCGACGTACAGCGCCACGATCATGACGACGAGCGAGCCCGACGACATCGTCACCCCGGCGAGCTCCCGCTCGCGGGCCGGGAAGGGCACCCAGCCCTGTCGGTTGAGCAGTCGGTCGACGAACGCCACGATGCCATCTGAGACCCGGGTCAGTGCGGGCTTGTGCTCAACCCCTGGGGGGCGACGCCTCGACACGTCGATCTTCGGCACGTCCGGTGCCAGCACGAGGTAGCCGACGCAGGCCAGGGCCAACACGACGCACAGCACTCCGAGCACGACCATCAGTGCGCTCCCGCCGTGAAGAGGTCCGGCGAGTACGCGATGCCGTAGTCGTCGAACTTGTCGGTGAAGCGCGGCCGGATGCCGGTGGGCACCTGGGTGCCACGGAAGCGACCCTCGGCGCTCACCCCGGCCCCGAAGTCGAAGGTGAAGACGTCCTGCAGCACGACAGTCTCGTTCTCCATGCCGAGCACCTCGGTCACGTGGGTGATGCGACGGGTGCCGTCTCGCAGCCGGGTGATCTGCACGACGATGTCGACCGCCGAGGCGATCTGCTCACGGATGGCCCGCAGCGGCAGGTCCATGCCGGCCATCAGCACCATCGTCTCGAGGCGCGCGATGGCGTCGCGGGGGGTGTTGGCGTGCAGGGTCGAGAGCGAGCCGTCGTGGCCGGTGTTCATGGCCTGCAGCATGTCGAGGCTCTCACCTCCACGCACCTCACCGACGACGATGCGGTCAGGCCGCATGCGCAGGCTGTTGCGCACCAGCTCACGGATCGTGATCTCGCCACGACCCTCGATGTTCGACGGCCGGCTCTCGAGGCTGACCACGTGGTCCTGCTGCAGCTTGAGCTCGATCGCGTCCTCGATCGTGACGATGCGCTCGTCTGTCGGGATGAACGATGACAAGACGTTGAGCAATGTCGTCTTCCCGGTGCCGGTGCCACCCGAGACCAAGATGTTGAGCCGAGCCTTGACGCAGGAGTTGAGCAGCTCGGCGATCGGCTGCGTCATGGTGCCGAAGCCCACCAGGTCGCTCGTCACGAACGGAGTGGATGAGAACTTGCGGATGGTCAGCGACGAGCCGTGCACCGAGAGCGGGGGGATGATGGCGTTGACGCGCGAGCCGTCGGGCAGCCGGGCATCCACCAACGGCGACGACTCGTCGATGCGGCGGCCCACGTTGGCGACGATGCGCTCGATGACGCGCCTCAGGTGGTCCTCGGACCCGAAGCGCAGGCCCGTCTCGAGGAGTCGACCGGAGCGCTCGATGAAGATCTTCTCGTGGCCGTTGACCATGATCTCGGTGACCGTCTCGTCATCGAGCAGGCGCTGCAGCGGGCCCAGGCCGAGGGCGTCGTCCTCGATGTCGCGGATGAGGCGCAGGCGCTCCTCGCTGCTGAGCAGCAGCTGCTCGGAGCCGATGATGCGTTGCAGCTCTTCTCGCACGAAGCCCTTGAGCTGGTCGTCGGTCAGCGAGGTGTCGCTGATGCGGGTGCCGATGCTGTCGAAAAGCGCATCGATCGCCCGGGCCTTCACCCCTGCCAGGGCGTCGACCACCGGCGTGACCTCGGCCTCGACCACACGGTTGGCGACCGGCTTGGCCTGCGTGAACGGCGCGGTTGGGGCCCCGCCGCTGCGCGCGGCGTCGAGGCGCTCGCTCAGGCTCATGAGATGGACACACCCTTGTGGGCGGGCTTCATCGGCGTGCCACCGGTCTCGAAGCGCTTGACCAGCTTGCGGATGGCCCTCGCCGCCGGGCCGCCCTTCTTCTCCAGCAGCACGGGCACTCCCCTGTTGGAGCCGAGCGACACCTCAGGGGCGCGCGGCACCACGACGTCGACCGGCACGCCGACGACGGCCTCGACGTCGCGCACCGACATGCCAGAGCTGCGGTCGGCGAAGTTCAGCACGAAGTGCCGAGTGCCAGGCAGGATGTTGAGCGCGGCCAGCACCTCGAACTCCTTGCGCACATTGCGCACGCTGGCGACGTCCATGCTCGACACGAACACAGCGTCGTTCGCCTCTTCGAGCGCTGCCAAAGTCGGCTCGTCGAGCCCGGCCCCGGTGTCGACGACGACGTAGCGGAACTGGGTCGCGAGCTCAGACAGCAGGTCGCGCACCTGCTTCGCACCGATCTTGTCGGCGGCAGCCGGCGACTCGGGCCCGCACAGCGCATAGAAGTTCGCGGGATGCACCGTCAGGAAGGTCTTGAGCAGCATCGTGTCGAGCGTGCCCTGGCTGGCGAAGGCGTCCGCGAGAGAGTGCGAGGGCGAGAGGTCGAGATGGGTCGAGACGTCGCCGAACTGCAGGTCGAGGTCGACAAGCACGACCTCCATCGGTGCCTTCTCGGCCAGTCCCACCGCAAGGTTCGCAGAGACGGTCGACTTGCCGACGCCGCCCTTGGGTGACACGACCACGATGACGCGACTCTCGACCACCTTGTCAGCCGCGTCGTCGGTCGCCCGACGGATCGTGCGGCGGCTGGTGTGGTCATGGGCCTTGAGGAGCATGATGCGGAACTCCTCGTCGCTCGCATCCGGCCGCACGATGTCGCGAACGCCTGAGCGCATCGCCTCGAGGATCAGGTCAGGGGTCGGCTCGGCCACCACCACGACGGTGATCTGCGGGTGCATCGCGTCGAGCAGGCTCGCCAGCGACATCGCCGTGTGACGCGTCACCTGCGGGCCGAACACGACGAGGTCGGGCAGGTGGTCCTCGATCATCAGCACCCTGATGTCGAAGTCGGCGCGCTCCACTGTCTCCCCCGCCACCGGGACGAGGAGATTGCCGGGGAACTGCCCCAGTCGGTACTCGAGGCCACCATCGCCGCCGAGTAGCAGGATCCTGCTCATCCGAGCACCTCCTCTTGGGTGATGAGTTTCGCTCCGCTGCGGTCGGTCTTGTCGTTCTGGAGCGTCAGCCACACCTGGCCGAACTCCGAGGCGTTGACGATCTTCTCCGCGTCGAGTGTCTTCACGGCGAAGGTGATAAGCACCGAAGCACCCGAAGCGTCAGCGCCTTGGGTCACCATTGCCGTGCTGACACGGGTCACTTCCACGTTCTGCACAGCGACGTTGGTGCTTCCGTCGTAGCTGGCGATGAGGCCCACCCGGTCCCCTGGTTTCAGACTTCCCCCAGGCACCCGTGGCGCCGGGATGGAGATGCTGACCTCTTGATAGCCCTCGGGCACGGTCGACGATGCCTCTCCGTCGACCGTCTTGGTGCCGAACCGCGCGGCGATCAACACCTCGCCCGGCTGCAACTCGGTGTTGGTCGTGAGGCCGGCCACTTTGTCGAGCGACGTCATCGCGCCATCGGGCACGACGGCCCGCGGCACCTCGGCCGTCTCCAACGATCCTGAGGCCTCCTCGGCCGAGGTGTTCGCGGGTATCACCTCGGTGACGCGCAGCACCTTCACCAGCTCGGCATCGTCGTTGGCGCGCTGGGTCGCACCGTTGGCGTAGACCAGCAGGGCAACGACGCCCAGCACGGCCAGCACGGCTGCCGCGATCGCTGCCACGAGTTTCTTCGACATGTGTTCGTTTTCCTCGCTACTTGATCAGGCTGATGCGACTGGCGCCGAGGTCCAAGCCATCGGAGCCATACTGGAAGTTCGGGTCGGTGGTGAAGGTCTTGGTGAAGTAGCCCTGGATGCCGGTGCACCCGACGGCCAGGTGGAGGTTGCCTCCGTTGTTGAGCACGTTCAGCAACGGCGCCACTACCAACGCCCAGAGCGTTCCGCCGAGCAGCGGAATGGCCTTGACGACCGCCTCCAAGATGTCGCGCAACGGAAGGCCGATTGACAGGTTCGGGCAGGGCGCGCTCGCATCGGGCGATGCCGTGTAGCCGAAGTTCCAGCCGGTCACCTTGAACGGCGCGAAGCCCACGATCTTCACCCCAATCTTCGGCGGAACCTCGACACACGTGGTGCTCGGCGCCGCCGAGCCACCGAGGAGGCCACCGATGCTGAGCGTGGTGCAGGCCGAGAGCAGCTTGAGCCCCGCGTTCTGCAGGTTCGAGTCGGGCACGTAGATCGGCAACAGGATGGTCGAGCCGACCTTGATCTGGTTGCCGAACTTGTTGGTGCACTCGGTCGGCATCACGAGGCCGCTCGCGAGCGAGCCGACGAAGCCCGTGAGGTCGATGTCGACCTTGACGTCACAGCTCTCGTTGAGCAGCGCACCGGCGAGTCCGGAGATCCAGGTGCCGCCCTCGAGGGTCAGCAGTTGCTGCCCTTGCGCGCCGGCACAGGCTGCGGTCGCGCCGGTGCCGAGCAAGGAGTCGATCAGCCCATCGAGCGGCAGGATCCCGGCCAGCAGGCCGGTCACCGGTGAGAGCAGGTTGTCGACCGCCTGGAGCGTGTCGGTGCGGATCGTGATGTGTGTCGCGCCCTCGGTAGAGGTGCCGGCGGCCGCATGGTTGTTGGCCCAGGTGCAGTAGCCCACGCCCAGCGGCAGCACGGGATAGCCCTCGGTCGGGTGGTTGCCTCCCCACGAGGCCGTCGCCGTCTTGACGACCGGCTTGTCGTCGACGCCGATCAGGCGGCCCAGCGCCATCTGCACACCCTCCGAGGCCGTCACCGTGACGGTCTTGTTGGCCATGTCGATCGCCGGGGCAGCCACGGAGTCAGGGTTGGCGTTCTCGTTGACCAGTGCCGTGGCGGTCGGTGCGGGTGCAGCGCAGGTCGGCTTGCTGAGCGCGCAGTCCTGGGCGATCGCCAACGCAGCGTTGTCGACACCTTTCTGAAGCCTCGACTTCTGCACCGTGAGGTTGCCGAAGTCGGCGCTCAGCCCGACGGCGGCGAGCAGCACCGTGATCGACAAGGCAAGGATGATCGTCGACTGGCCTCGCTCGCGCAGCCGTCTCATCCCATGCATCGGGCCACTGCCTTTCCGCTGACCTCGAAGTCGACGCCGAAGATGCTGAACTCGGCGGGGTTGACGATGCTCACGGTGACGTCGGGGAACGTGCCGTTGCTGCTCATGCAGCTGCTGGCGCCGCCGCTGAAGGTGATGGCGGGTGTCAGCGACGAGGGCATGCCGGCGGCCACGGCCGCGTTCTTCGCCGTCGCGGCGCTGTTCTCGATGGTCATCGAGCGCGCCGCGGCGAGAGCCGCGCTGTTGTACTGAGCCCGCGCCTGGAAGAGCTGGCCGAAGTAGACGACCGCCAGGATCAACAGGAAGAGAAACGGGGCGATGAGGGCGAACTCCACAAGAGCAACGCCCGACTCACCCCTCTTGGAAGGGCGCATGTCAGCATTCCCGTCTGGCTCCGCCGCGTAGTGGTCTAGCCACGAACGCGGCGGAGCTCGTCAGGACGATCAGGTCGTCGTGGAGGACGGAGTGGTGTTGATGCCGTTGAACAAGTCCTCGATCTTGCCCTTGAGAAGCAGCATCGCGGCAGCGACGATGACGGCGATGCCAGCGGCCATGAGCGCGTACTCGATCGCGGTGATGCCACGCTCGTCCTTGCGGTCCTCAAGCTTGCCGGTGACGACGGCCACGACGGCCCACAGATGTGCAGAAATGGACATGGTGGTACTCCCTCTATATTTTTTCAGCCGCCCGAGGGCGACTCTCCCTACGAAAAAGGTAGAGGGGCTCCCGGCCGCGCGGAGGGGAATTCACAAAACAAACCAAAAGTGGCTCATCGTGACTAGACGCCACGATGAGCCACTCGGCCGGGCCGCAGTCAGACGGTGTCGGGCTCGTACTTCTCGAGCGCCACGAGAACCATCTGGGTGGCCGACACACAGGTCTGCAGCACGGCGTCGCCCTCGGGCAGGTCGCTCACCGAGGCACCTGACTTGCGCGGCAGGTACTTCAGCTCGACGACCTCGTAGAGGCCCTTGTCGATGCCCTTGCCGTCGAGGGACACGACGTCGCCCGTGTGAAGGTCCCACATCCAGGCCGAGCCACCGCAGTAGTCGTGCTCGGAGATGAGCGTCGGATGGCCCTCGCCCACGTCGACGGCGATCGGTCCGCCGCACCGGTCGAGCCAGCCGTCGACCCCGCTGAGCGTCGTCGAGGCGAACATCGTGCGTGAGTACTTGATGTCGGGCAGGTCGGGCTCGGACGGCTTGACCGCCTTGGCCAACGGCAGCGAAGCGGTGGCGAAGCCCGTGGTGCTGCCGGAGTGCGGCGGGTCGGAGGACTCAAGGGCGGAGACCACAAAAAACGCTCCGACCACCACGGCCACCACGCCGACCGCCAGCGTCACCCACCGCTTCATCGTCACTCCCATCGTCGGTCCAACTCTACGGCGGCCTCACCCCCCTCCCAAAAAACCAAGAAAGATCTTTCCCAGGCGCGAGACGATCGAGGCTGGGACGACATCTAGGTGTCAGAGGCATCCCTTGACGAGCGGAGGCGACGGTGACCGCTGCCGAGCAGAACGTGCGCGACGACCGCGCGCTGGTGGCACGTGCCGCCCGCGGCGATCGACACGCCTTCACCGAGCTCTACGACCGCCACGTGCGGCCCGTCTATTGGCAGGCCTACACGGTGGTCGGCGACCGTGATGCCGCGGAGGACGTCACACAGGAGGTCTTCCTCACGACCTGGCGCAAGCTCGGCGCCATCGATCTCGTCGACGACTCGCTGCTGCCGTGGCTGCTCGTCACCTCGCGCTACACGGCGCTCAACCGGCACCGCCACGACATCCGTCTGGCCCGCCGACAGGACACCCTCGACGCCGATCTCGCCGACACCGCAGCCTCCGTCGAGGACACCCTCGAGGCCGAGGCCGTGCGCACCGAGATCGAGAAGTGCGTCGCCTCGCTGTCCACCAGCGATCGACGCCTCTACGAGCTCTGCATCAACGGCGAGCACAGCTACGCCGCCGCGGCCGCCGAGCTGGGTGTCAGCCACGGCGCCGTGCGCAACCGGCTCTCGCGCCTGCGCACCCAGCTCCGCTCCGACCTCGCGACCCTCAGGGGGCCAGCATGAACCGACCGCTTCCCGAGCTCACCGACGAGCGCATCGACACGATGCGCGACGGCCTGCTCACCTCGATCGACACCCACGTGGCACGTCGCACCCGCCGCCACCGCGTCGTGGGAGCGGCCGGTGTGCTGGCCGTCGCCGCCTTGGTCGTCACGCCCGTCCTCACGAGTCAGGACGACACCCCGTCCGGCGCCGAGGCCAGTCGCGCCGAGGTTCCCGGGTTCGGCTCCGTCACTGACGAGTCGGCCGACAGCGACTCGTCCGCCGCCGGCGACTCATCCGGTGAGAGGCAGGACGCCCGCGACGTCATCACCACCGGCGAGGTCAGCGTCGTCGTCGACGACCCAGGCGACGCCGCCGGCGAGCTGAGCGACTGGGTCCTGGCGGCAGGAGGCCGCGTCGACGACCTGCAGGAGGGCTCGTCCGACGCCACCTACTCGACCCTCACTGTGCGAGTGCCCAGCGATGACGTCACCAAGACTCTCGACGAGGTGCGCACCTACGGCGAGGTCGAGAACATCACGATCGCGCACGACGACGTCACCGACACCAGCCGCGACCTCGCCGCCCGCATCAAGGCCCTCCAGGTCTCGGTCGACCGACTGCAGGACATCATGTCGAAGGCCACCTCCAGCGACAGCCTGCTGAAGGCCGAGACCGCGCTCAGCGAACGGCAAGAGCAGCTCGAGGCCCTTCAGACGCAGCAGGCATCACTCGACGACCAGGTCGATCTCTCCACCCTGCACGTGTCGTTCACCGAGAAGGCCAAGGCCGGCTCGGTCTCCCCGGGCGGGTTCGCCGGCGGCCTGCTGGACGGCTGGAACGGCCTGGTCGCGACGGTCGACACGCTCGTCACCGCGGTGGGGGTCGTCATCCCGTGGCTTGCGCTCGGGGCACTAGCCATCGGCGCTGTTCTCGGGGTGCGCCGCCTCCGGCGCCCCGCCACTCGCTGACGAGAGGCGCCCTCATGGACCCTTCCGTACATTGGAGGCCGTGGACGCCGGATCATCGCCGCTCGACAAAGCCCAGCACGTGAACGAGACCGACCCCGTCGATCTCGGTCTCGACGATCTCGCGGCGCTCGACGACATGCGCCAGTTGAGGCACGACTTCGCACGCTTCCTGATGCACTACAAGTTCGGCATGGACGAGATCGTCACCAAGATCTCCATCCTGCGCGACGAGTTCACCCACCTGCACGACTACAACCCCATCGAGCACATCAGCTCACGCCTCAAGTCACCCGAGAGCATCCTGGAGAAGATGCGGCGCAAGGACTGCGACCCCTCGCTTGAGGCGATCCGCTCGACCATCACCGACATCGCCGGTGTGCGGGTCACCTGCAGCTTCGTCTCCGACACCTACCGCGTCTTCGACATGCTCACGCGGCAGACCGACATCCGTGTCGTCGACGTCCGCGACTACATCAAGGCGCCCAAGCCGAACGGCTACACGAGCCTGCACGCCCTGGTCGAGGTGCCCGTGTTCCTGTCCGACGGGCCCGTGCCCGTGATCGTCGAGGTGCAGATCCGCACCATCGCGATGGACTTCTGGGCCAGCCTCGAGCACAAGATCTACTACAAGTACCAGCGCCAAGTGCCCGACGAGCTGCTCGTCGGGCTGCGTGAGGCCGCCGACACCGCCCGCCGGCTCGACGACACGATGGAGAGCCTGCACGCCGAGGTGAAGGGGCTCTCGTCATTGCCCGACGATCCCTGGACGAGGGCGCGCCTCGACCCAGGCACCGTCGCGGACGAACGCCTGCTCCGGCAACTGCGAGGCCTGCGTCCCGACCGCGACTGAGGGTCGCTCAGTCCTGCGCCTGGCTGCCGATGGCGAACTCGACAGCGCCGTCGTCATCGACCCGGGCGTCGAGCACCTTGTCCTCGAGGCTGACGGCCGCGACCTCGTCCAGGAAGATGCGGGCGCCACCCTCCTCCAGCACCTGGTCGCCGGGCTCTGGCATCTCGGCCGGGGCCACGCCGAACGACATGCCGTCGGCCCCGTCCTGGCTGATCCGCAGGCCGGCGTCGGCGTCGACCGCGACGTTCTGCTCGACGATCCGTTTCACGACGTCGACCGCGTTGTGTGTCATGGTGAGCATGATTTCCCCATTCGTCGGTGTCTGGGTCCCTTCCTCCACCCTCACTCGCCGATGCCGGACGGACAAGTCGAGAAGCTCGCCGAGCCTGGGCGAACTATGCTCGCGGCATGGCTGACGTCACCGTGTTCCACAACACCGCCTGCTCCACCTCCCGCCATGCCCTGGACGAGGTCCGGGCCGCCGGAGCTGATGTCCAGGTCGTCCAGTACCTCAAGACGCCGCTCGACCGCGCCGCCCTGCTCGAGCTGATCGGCAAGCTCGACGATCCTGCTGCCGACCTCGTGCGCAAGGACGGCTTCTTCGCCCAGCAGGGCCTGGCCGCCGACGACTACGTGACTCCCGAGGCCGTCGCCGACCTGCTCGTCGAGCACCCCCGCCTGATGCAGCGGCCCGTGCTGGAGAAGAACGGCCGGGCGATCATCGGACGCCCCAAGGACCGCGTCGAGGCGTTCCTCGCCGAGTAGGCGCTCCCGCCATGAGCCTGATCGACCCCGTCGCGCTGCGCCAAGCCGCTCGTTCCTCTGGGCGCTCTTCGTGGGGGTGGCCACCGCGGCCCTGCTGACCGCCTTCGCCCAGGCGAGCCTGAGCCCCCGCATCGGATCACGCGCCGCGTCCGGCCTGCCGCTCGCCGTGAGCTACGCCGGCACCGCGCCCGGGTTCCGCGCCCCGGCGACCCCGCCACCCTCTGGTACGACCAGACGAGTCCCGGCGACGAGGCCGCCATCGTCGTCGTCCTGGACGTCCCCGCGGCCCGACTCAGCCCGCCGGCGCCTCGCCGACGACCTCTGCCAGGACGACGACGTGCCCGAGCTCGATCTCCTTGGTGGCGGTCACCAACGTCACCGGACGCTCACGCGCCAACTCGACCAGCGCCCGCAGCGCGTCACGATGCCCGTCGTCAGTGAGCTCCTCGCGATACCTGAGGCCGAACTCGGCGAACAGCTCCGGACGATGCCCGTACCACCGCCGCAGCTCGGTCGAAGGCGCGACGGCCTTGCACCAGCGGTCGACACGAGGGTCCTGCTTGCCGATGCCCCGTGGCCACAAGCGGTCGACCAGGACCCGCAGGGCAGCGTCATCCTCCGGGGCGTCGTACACCCGGGAGACGCGGGGCGATGTGAGGCTCACCCCGACAGCATCGCACCGGCGTCACGGCGCGTCACGGCTCCCGCTCGTGCTCACAGCGCGGCGGCCTTCGCCAGCAGCACGTCCCGCTCACGCTCGTTACCCGCCAGGTCGGCGGCAGAGGCGAGCTCGGCACGAGCCTCTTCGAGGCGTCCCAACCGAGAGAGAAGCTCTCCGCGGACGCTCGGCAGCAGGTAGGACTGCCGCATCGCGCCGGACTCCACGAGCGCGTCAACGATCTCCAACGCCGCGACCGGACCGGCGGACATCGAGACGGCGACCGCGCGGTTGAGCGCCACCACGGGGCTCGAGGTCAGCCTCCCGAGCGCCTCGTAGAGCAGCACGATCTGCTCCCACTCGGTGTCGTCGAAGCTCGCGGCCGTCGCGTGACACTGGGCTATCGCGGCCTGGAGCGCGTAGTTGCCGCGGCCGCGGCCGAGCGCGTCGGAGCGGGCGAGCGCCGCGACGCCACGCGTGATCTGCCCACGATCCCAGCGAGTGCGATCCTGGTCGGCGAGGAGGACAGGCCTGCCGTCAGTCGCGATGCGGGCAGCGAACCGCGACGCCTGGAGCTCCATCAGCGCCACGAGTGCGTGCACCTCGGGCTCACGGGGCGCGAGTCCCGCCAGCGTGCGGCCCACCCGCAGCGCCTCGCCCGCGAGCTCCGGGCGGAGCCAGCGATCGCCCGTGGTCGCGGTGTACCCCTCGGTGAAGATCAGATAGATGACGCTCAGCACCCCGCCGAGCCGCCCCGACCACTCGCTCGGGTCCGGCACCTCGAAGGGGACCCGTGCCGCGGTGAGGGTCTTCTTGGCACGAGTGATGCGCGCCTGGATCGTGGGCACCGGGACGAGGAACATCCGGGCGATCTCCTCGCTCGTCAGGCCACCCACCACCCGCAGCGTCATCGCGACCTGGGCCTCGCGGCCCAGCACCGGGTGGCAGGCGGTGAACACCAGGCGGAGCACGTCGTCGTCGATCGGCTCCCACTCATCGGACGTCTCCGCATCGAGCTCGTGGGCGATCTCGCGGTACCGATCGTCGAGTCGCTCGCGCCGCCGCCAGCCGTCGATCGCCTTGCGCTTCGCGACCGCCGTGAGCCAGGCGCCCGCGTTGTGCGGGACGCCCGACTCCGGCCACTGGGCCAGCGCATCGGCGACAGCGTCCTGGGCGAGGTCCTCGGCGAGGCCGACGTCGCCCACCATCCGAGCGACCGTCGCCACGACCCGGGCACCCTCGATGCGCCACACGGCATCGACCGTGCGTCGGATGTCGCTCATGCCATCACTCCTGGCCGAGCTCCTTGCGCCAGCCCTCTTCCTTCTGGACGAACTCGTTGTCGGTGAAGTCCTCGAAGTCGCTCATGTCGGTGACACGACGCACCTCGAGCTTGCTGCCAGGGCCGAGCGGGCAACGGCTCGCCCACTCGATCGCCTCTTCCTTCGTCGACGTCTGGAGGATCCAGAAGCCGTTGAACAGCTCGTGGGTCTCGCCGTAGGGGCCGTCGGTGACGATCGGCTCCTCGGCGGCGAAGTCGACGACGAACCCCTCGTCCGGCTCGGCCAGCCCCTCGCCCGCGAGCAGCACGCCCGCCTTCATCAAGGACTCGTTGTAGGCGCCCATCGCGTTGATGATCTCCTCGAACGGCACCTCCTTGGACGCCTCGATCGCCTCGTCGGTGCTGCGCATGATCAGCATGTACTTCATGGTGGTTCCCTTCGATCCGTGAGCACCCGGTGGCGCCCTTCTACCAAGACGTCGAACGACGAGCGGCTCGATCGACAGCGCAGCCAGAACTTTTTTCCTTGACCCGAATCTACGAGAGAACAGGGTCCGGCGTCATGCTCGCGGACCAAGCGCCGGCACCTGAGGACCGCTGATCGGTACCTGAGGCCGACGCCAGGACGGCCGCCGCTCCCTAGCGTCGAGAGCATGACGATCCTCCTCGCCGATCCCCGCGTCGCCGCCATCCCCGTCGTCGACGTCGGCGAGCCACTGGTCGACCTGCGGCGGCTCGCGCCCACAGCCTCGGCCACGGGGCGTCTGGTGCGGCGCAGTCTCGCCAGCCGCCTCCACCGCGCGGCCCTGATCCTGCCCGAGGGCGTCGGCCTCAACGTCGTCGAGGGGTACCGGACCGCCACCGCGCAGCAGGACGACATGGCACCGCTCGACATCGCGCCGCACGTCGCCGGCGCCGCTGTAGATCTGACCCTCGTGGACGCCGACGGCGACGAGCTCTGGATGGGATCACGCCTCGACGCCACAACGGAGGAGAGCGACGGCGCCTGTCACATCGACGCGCTCGACCTCGACCCGGAGGTGATCGCCCGAAGGCGGGTGCTGGTCCAGGTCCTGCACGCGGTGGGGCTGGTCAACTATCCGCCCGCGTGGTGGCACTGGAGCTTCGGCGACCGCTACTGGGCTCTCGTGACGGGGTCCCGCCATGCGCTCTACGGCCCGGTCGCGACGGCGGAGGCGGCATGACCGCCGAGCTGTCGACCGTCCCGAGAGGCGCCAGCGGCCCCACGCTGGAGATCGACCTCGAGGCGGTCGCCGCCAACACCCGGCTGCTCGCCAGTCGCATCGACGGCATGCTGATGGCCGTCGTCAAGGCAGACGGCTTCGGGCACGGCGCGGTGGCCTTGGCCTCGACAGCGCTCACCCACGGCGCCACCTGCCTCGGCGTCACGTCGGTCGCCGAGGCGCTGGAGCTGAGACGTGCTGGTGTCATCGCACCGGCCCTGAGCTGGCTCAACCCTCTGGGGGCCGACTTCGGGGCGGCCGTCCGTCATCGTGTCGACCTCGCGGTGCCGACGATCGACCACCTCCTCGCGGTGGCCGCAGCAGCAGCGGCCGTCGGTCGTCCGGCGGCGGTCCACCTGCACGCCGACACCGGCCTCGGTCGCGACGGCGCCGCTCCCGCCGAGTGGGCAGAGCTGTGCCGTCGTGCGGCCGTCGAGGAGTCTCGTGGGCTCGTCCACGTCGTCGGCCTGATGGGGCATCTCGCATGCGCGAGCACCCCTGACCACCCCGCCAACCTCGAGGGACGGCAGGCGTTCGACCGGTTCACCCTGGCTGCGCGGGCCGCAGGCCTACGGCCGTCCGTCCTGCACCTCGCCGCGACGGCGGCGATCCTCACCGACCCGCTCTCGCACCACGACCTGTGCCGCGCGGGCGCCGGCTTGGTCGGCATCGACCCCTCCGGCACGACCGCGCTGCGGCCCGCCATGACGCTCACCGCACCCGTCGTCAGCGTCCGGGAGGTTCCCGCGGGCACCGGCATCGGGTACGGGCACACGTTCGTCACGGACCGTCCGACCCGGCTGGCGCTGCTGCCGCTGGGATACGCCGACGGCATGCCACGCACCGCGTCCGGTCGCGCACAGGTGCTCCTCGCCGGCGCCCGCTGCCCCGTCGTCGGGCTCGTCTCGATGGACCAGCTGGTCGTGGACGTCGGGTCGGTGGCCGTGGCCCCTGGGGACGTCGCCGTCGTGATGGGTCCCGGTGACCGGGGCGAGCCGACGGCCGCCGACTGGGCGCGCTGGTCGGACACCATCCCGCACGAGATCGTGACCGGCCTCGGGCGCCGCATCACCCGCACGACCATCCCTGCCGCGCACGCGACGACGGCGCAGCGGCACACGATCTCCGCCCGGTCTCGGCTCAGGAGCCTGGCGTGAACGGCTCGGCGCTGCGCGTCGCGGTCATCGGAGGCGGGCAGAGCGCCGAGCACGAGGTCTCGATCGCCTCGGCCGCCGCTGTCGCGGCCGCGCTCGAGCCGGAGGTCCGCAAGGTCGTCTCCCTGACGATCGCCGAAGACGGAACCTGGCTGGACGGGCTGGGGCGTCCGCTCGGGGCGACGACCTCCCTGAGCCTGGCCCGTGCTGTCGCGGTGCTCGCCCTCTGCGACGTCGTCCTGCCGATCGTGCACGGACCCCGCGGCGAGGACGGGACGCTGGCGGCGCTGTGCGAGCTGGCGGACGTCGCGTACGCCGGGTCGGGTGTCCGCGGTGGCGCCCTCGCGATGGACAAGTGGGCGACCAAGCTCGTCGCGAACGAGCTCGGCATCCTCACTGCACCCGGCACTCTCGTGTCCGCCGGTCACACGCGCCACGTGGTCTACCAGTCCCCCGTCGTCGTCAAGCCCGTCGCGTCCGGGTCCAGCCACGGCGTGACGCTGGTGCGTGACGAGCGGTCGCTCGCGCCGGCGCTCGCCGCCGCGCTCGCGCTCGACTCACGAGCGCTCGTCGAGGATCTCGTCGACGGCCGCGAGGTCGACGTCGCGGTGCTCGAACGCGCCGACGGCTCACGGGTCGTCAGCCCGGCCCTCGAGATCGTGACCCCTGACGGTGAGCTGTTCGGCACCTCGGCGAAGTACGACGGCAGCGCCGACTTCCGCCTCCCCGCCGAGCTGGAGGACGTCCAGCGCAAGGAGATCGCCGAGGCGGCGCTGACGATGTTCGACGCCCTCGACTGCCACGGTGTGGCGCGGTTCGACTTCTTCGTGACGGCGGTCGGGCCCGTCCTCAACGAGGTCAACACGATGCCCGGCATGACGGCGCAGTCGCAGGTCCCCCGCATGTTCGCGGCGGCCGGCCTCCCCTATGCGGCGCTGCTGGGCGAGCTGGTGCACGGCGCTCTCGCTCGCCACCGCGCCCGATGACGGCAAGGAGGCGGGTCAGCGGCATCGACCAGCTCCGGGGCCTCGCCATCGCCCTCGTGATGCTGCGCCACGCATGGCCGTCCACCTTCCAGGGGGCGGGCATCGTCGGCGTCGTCATGTTCTTCACCCTCAGCGGCCACCTCATCACCGGGATCCTGCTCGACGAGCTCGACCGCAGCGGGCGGGTCGGCTTCGGCGCCTTCTACCTGCGACGTGCCCGACGGCTCCTGCCTGCGCTGCTGGTCGTGGTGCTGGTGGTCGTGGTGGTGACGCTCGTCGCGGACCCGCTCGACGACCGCGACCAGCTGCTCCGGACCGTGCTCGCCGCGCTGACCTTCACCGGCGACCTCCCCTTCGGCCACGGCAGCGACGCGACCTTCCACCTCTGGACGTTGGCCACCGAGGAGCAGTTCTACCTCGTGTGGCCGGCGCTCCTGCTGCTGGCACACCGCCGCGGCCGTGTGGTCCCGGGCATCGCGGCGGCCGGCGTCCTCACGGTCGCGGCGGCGGTCTTCACGGCGTGGTGGTTCCGCGAGGACCCTGTGCTGGCCTACGCCCTGCCGACGCCGTGGGCCATCTGCTTCGTGGTGGGCGCGGCGGCACAGGTGCGTGTGCTCCATGGGCGCGCCCTCGTGCCGAGGCCGCGGGGCACCATCGTGCTCGTGCTACTCGTGCTGGCAGCCCTGTCGCTGGCGCCGCTGCGTGACCACAGCCTGACCTACGTCCTCGGCGCTCCGCTCGTGGCGGCGCTGACGGCTGTGCTGCTGCTCGACGCGAGGGCACGGGACGCCCGGCCAGGAGGCGCTGAACCGCCCCGGCTGTTGCGCGCATGTGCGATCCTCGGAACCGTGTCGTACGGCGCCTACCTGTGGAACTACCCACTGACGCTCTGGCTGAGTCCCGAGCTCGGTGCCGTCGCCGCCCCCGTGGTCATCGCGCTCACACTGCTCGCCGCGGCCCTGAGCTGGCGATGGATCGAGCAGCCCGCGATGCGGCTGGGACGAAGGCGTGTGGCACGACCGGAGGCTGCACGATGAGCAGCGTCGCGGGGCTCCGCGTCTCACGCGACTGGTGGCCCGAGCTCGCGATCGGGGCCACGACGGTCGTGCTGGGCGCGGCGGCCCTGACCTCGAACTTCAGCTGGCTCGAGCGATCGTCGCTCTCGGCCTGGGTGGTGACGTTGGGCTACGCGGCCGCGGCCACGCTCTTCCGTCACGCCCCGGGCGTGGCACTGCTGCTCGTCTGGGTCTCGAGCGCGCTCCTGGTGCTGTCGATGGAGCAGCTTCTCGAGGTGCAGCTCGTCGTCGCCCTCGTCGCCTACGGCTGCACCCGTTACGGGGAGCCCACCGTGGTGTGGCTGAGCGGCCTGTCGATCCCCGGCGGCGCGCTATTGGTGATGCTGGTGATCCAGGATCGCGGGTTCATGGCGGTCGAGTCCCTCTACCGCCCGATCCCGCCGTTCTACGACGGCGGGCCAGTTGGTCCCGTGACGGTCCTGGCGGCCGGCCTGGCACTGCTGGCGGTCCCCTGGCTGCTCGGCATGCTGGTCCGGAGCCAGGCGCAGACCGCGGCGACACGGGTCGGTCGCGACGAGGCAGAGGCAGGCCTCGCCCAGGCGCAGGAGATCGCCGCGCTGCGCGCCGAGCAGACCCGGCTCGCGAACGACGTCCACGATGTCGTCGGGCATTCCCTCGCCGTCATCCTCGCGCAGGCCGAGTCCGCGCAGTTCCTGCCGGACGACGACACCGAGCGCATCCGCAAGACCCTCGAGAACGTCGCGACGTCCGCGCGCCAGTCGCTGCACGACGTCCGCTCGGTGCTCGCGGGTGACGACACGACCGTCGGCTCGACGACCGGCGACCTCGACAGCCTCCTCGACGGGCTGGCGACGGCCGGCAACGACATCCGGTCCACGGTGTTCGGCACCGCTCGCCCGCTGCCGCCCGAGCTCGACCTCGTCGCGTACCGCGTCCTCCAGGAGATGCTGACCAACGCGCTCAAGCACGGACTGCGCAGCGAGCCTGTCACGGTCGAGCGGCACTGGGAGGGCGAGCTGCGAATCGAGGTGCGCAATGCCGTCGACCCGACCCCGCAGCCTGGGGACGACTCCCCGGTCGACCGCTCCGGCACCGGCGTCAACGGCATGCGCCGACGGGTCGAGTCGGTGGGCGGTCACCTCGACGTCCGACGACGCGACGACGACACGGGGTCGACGTTCACGGCCACCGCGTGGGTGCCCGTCCGGACGGTGTCGCCGTGAGTCAGCCGATCCGCGTCCTGCTGGTGGACGACCAGGAGCTGTTCCGCGCCGGTGTCGCCGTCATCGTCGGCGCCCAGCCCGACATGGAGGTGGTGGGCGAGGCCGGCGACGGCGCCGAGGCCGTGAGCCTCGTCGACGAGCTCGAGCCGGACGTCGTGCTGATGGACGTCCGGATGCCCGAGCTCGACGGGGTGGAGGCGACCCGGCTGATCTTCTCCCCCGACCGTGTCGCCCGCCAGGCAGCACCCGTGCGGGTCGTCGTCCTGACGACGTTCAACCTGGACGACCGGGCCGCGACGGCGATCCGTCACGGTGCGAGCGGATTCCTCCTCAAGGGCGCGACGCCCGCCATGCTGTGCGACGCGATCCGCACCGTGCACGCTGGCAACGCCGTGCTGGCGCCGCAGGACCTCACCTCGCTGCTGGAAGGCACGTTCCGCAGTCGGCGTCCGCTCCCGCCCGGCTACCAGGAGCTGACCGACAAGGAGCGCGAGGTCTTCGTGGCCGTCGCCCGTGGACTGAGCAACGCCGAGGTCGGCGAGGTCGTGTTCGCGAGCGAGTCGACGGTGAAGACCCACGTCGGGAGCATCCTGCGCAAGCTCGCGCTCCGCGACCGCGTCCAGGTCGTCGTGCTGGCGCACGAGCACGGGCTCGTCGGGCCTGCGTAGCCCGTCAGGGCGCTGCACGCAGGCGCTCGTGAGTTGGGCCGGCCGGTGCAGAGTTTCGGCCAGCTGGTGTCTGTCAGCGCGCTTTGCCGGGGTCGTGACATCCGTGCCGCTCGAACCGAAGAACACAGATCCGGACGTCATACGACGTGGTGACCTGCGCGTCGGCTCGCCCCACGCTCGCTCACTGCCTCCATCACGACTGGATCGCGGTCGCTATTCACTCTGGCGGCTTCTAGCCGGCTACCGCTGATCGTCTTGCTGATCGACGGTCTCGACAGTTGCCTCGTGCTACGACTTCGCACTAAACTGGACGAGATCGTCCAGTTTACCGCTGGGCCGCACGTGCCGCACAAGCTGGGACTGGACATAGGGAGCTGCCGGATGAAGGCGATAGTGGTGAGGGATCAGGTCGCAGGGACGGCCGGAATGACGCTGGCGGAGCGACCGGAGCCGTCGGCAGCGATCAACGACGTCATCGTTCGGGTTCATGCATCGGGATTCGTCTCAACTGAGCTGGAGTGGCCCTCGACCTGGAACGATCGCGCGGCCCGTGACCGAACGCCGTCGATTCCTGGCCACGAGTTGGCCGGAGTGGTCACCGCCCTCGGCTACGGCACCACAGGGCTGTCGGTGGGACAGCGCGTATTCGGCCTCGCCGACTGGCATCGTGACGGGACCCTGGCGGAGCACGTGGCGATCGAAGCACGCAACCTCGCGCCACTGCCGGGCGACGTCGACTTCACGGTGGGGGCATCCCTACCAATCTCAGGCCTGACCGCTTGGCAGGGGTTGTTCCAGCACGGCCGCCTTCAGAAGGGGCAGAGCATCCTCGCGCACGGTGCGGCAGGCGCAGTCGGAGCGATGGTGACCCAGCTCGCCCGCGAGGCCGGCGCCTACGTCATCGGCACAGGGCGCACCGCCGACCGCCAGAAGGTGCTCGACTTCGGCGCACAGGAGTTCCTCGACCTCGGGAGCGACGCACTGGAGGACGTCGGCGAAGTCGACCTGGTCTTCGATGTCATCGGCGGCGACATCCAGAGGCGTTCCGCGGCCCTCGTCAAGGCCAGAGGAATCCTGGTGTCCGTCGTCGGCCCAGTCGAGGCCCGACCGGCCGACGGCCTGGCGATGGACTTCGTCGTCGAGGCCGATCGCGCCGACCTAGGCGAGATCGTGCAGCGGGTGCGGGACGGACGACTACGAGCGAATATCGGCACTGTGACCACTCTCGACGATGCTGTTGCCGCTTTCAACTCGACCGAGCGGGCCAAGGGGAAGACCGTCATCTCCGTTCGTCCGTAGGACTTGGGCGGCGTACAGGCCGCGCTCAGGCAAGCGCAGCGGACACACGCTCTCGGACGACGGGCACCAAGCCGGTGGCAAACCATGGATTGTTGGCCTGCCAGCGAAAGTTCAGCGGGGACGGATGGACCAGCGGGATGATGCCCGGAAGATACTCGTCGAAGGCGCGAACCGTTTCGGTGAGATTTCGTTTGGCGCGGTCCGCGAGGTAGTGCCGTTGCGCGTACTTGCCGATCAGAATGGTCAGCCTGATCTCAGGCATCAGATCGAGAAGCGGCGCGTGCCAGCGACCGGCGAACTCCTTTCGTGGCGGCAAGTCACCGGTGGCTCCCTTGCCGGGGTAGTAGAAGTCCATGGGAAGCAGCGCGAACAGTTCGGGATCACGGAACTGGATATCCGACACTCCGAGCCAGTCGAGGAGTTTGATGCCGCTGGCGTCATTCCACGCGATGCCGCTCTCCTGAGCCCTGCGACCAGGCGCTTGTCCAATCACAGCGATCCTCGCGCCCGACGCCGCCGCGTAGAGCGGCAGGTACCCGAGGTCTGTCGCCCAGGCGTTCTCCGGATCGGTGATGATTTGCTGGCGAATCGCCTCGAGACTCACGACTGCTCCTTGGCTAGGCCTATAAGACGTCACTTGAACCTGCCAAATGGACTATATAGTCCCGTAGGATGAAAGGGCCCGCAAGGGCGGGGGCCGAGTAGCCCGATAAGTAACATGGCCACGTGACGACAACCACCGACCCGCCCCATGGCAGGCGCCTGACGGCACGCGGCGCAAGGACGCGAGCCAAGATCGTCGCCGCAGCGGCCAACCTGATGTACGTCCGGGGCGTCGGCGGCACCACGCTCGACGACGTGATCGCGGCGAGCGGAGTGAGCAAGTCGCAGCTGTACCACCACTTCGACGGCAAAGAGGCGCTCGTGCGGGCCGTCATCGAGCACTTCGGAGAACTCGTCCTGCAGCGTGAGCGCGATGCCCTGGGCCATGTCTCGACGGTCACCGGTCTACGACGCTGGCGTGATGCGTTGGTACAGAACAACGCCCTGCAGCACGGCGCGTACGGGTGTGCGCTCGGCGCGCTGGCCTCCGAGGTTTCCGACCACGACGATCTCGCACGCCAGGCCCTGTCTCAGCTGTTCACCGAATGGCAGGGACTCCTGGCAGGCGTGCTGCGCAGGCTTCAAGACGGTGGTGCGCTTTCACCCGAGGCATCCGTCGACCAGCTCGCAACCGGTCTCATGGGCGCCCTTCAGGGCGGGTACATGCTGGCCCAGACCGCGCGCGACGTCACGCCGATGGCGACATCACTCGACATGGCGCTCGCGCATATAGAGAGCCTGTCTGCCGCTTGAGCCCGGAAGTCGTTGAGCGTGTGCCTCTTCGTGCACCTGAACGAGATCAGCCCTCGTGCCATTTCTGGACCGAGGGCTGACTCTTGACATCATTCCGACGACTACTGCTGGTGGAGCATAGGAGATTCGAACTCCTGACCTCTTCGATGCGAACGAAGCGCGCTACCAACTGCGCCAATGCCCCAAGATCAAGACGACTCTATCACCGCCACCTTCGTGTCCCTGAGCCTCGTCATAAGGTCATGCAAAGACTCTGTGCAATACTCTTGAATCGAACACACATTCGAGTAGAATGGACGCATGACAGTGGCGGTGATCGAAGCGATGCGGGTGGCGGCTCGTCGTCTGCGCGATGCCGAGACCGGCGAGCCCAGCGACGACGAACGACGAGGATTGCTGCGGGCTGTGCAAGTGGCTCAGGACGCGTTGGATGCGGTCAAGGCTGAGCACCTCGCCTCACTAGAGAGGTCAGGCGGGTTCGAGGCCGATGGCGCCTCCTCCATCAAGGTCTGGGCCCGCAACGAGCTGCGGCTGGACGCTCATGAGACGAAAGTGCTCACTGCGGCCGGTGAGACGATGCGCCTTCTCTCCGAGGTCGGGCACGCCGCGCACGAGGGGCGACTGCGTCTGAGCCACCTGAAGTCCTTCACCTACGGTCTCCGACACGTCGGCGCCGACGTCATGCGCGAGTCCCAGCCGTGGCTGCTCGAGGTGGCCACGGTGTGCGAGCCGGCCGAGCTGCACGGTGTGATCCGCGCTCTGCGCGAGGCCGTGCACCCCGACGAGCTCGATCAGGCATGGGCCGACGGCATGGACAAGCAAGACATCCAGGTCACCGCCCTGCCCACCGGCTGGCACGTCATCGGTTTCCTCGACACCGCGCTCGGCGCCAAGCTGCGCACCGTCCTCGACTCCCTCGGCGCACCACGCGACGCCGGCGACGAACGCACCCCCGCCGAACGTCGCACCGCTGCGCTCGACGTGCTCCTCACCAAGGTCATCGAGAACGGGCTGCCGTCCGACAAGGGCATCCGGCCTCACCTGTCGATCATCGCCGATCTCGAGACCGTGCAGAGCGCTGCACAGCCCTCGCCCTTCCACCAGCCAGTCCAGCCGGCGCAGCTCGTCGGCTTCGGCTCCATCGGACCTCAGCTGCTCTCCTACTTGGCGTGCAACGCCGACGTCACCCCGATCCTCACCAACGGGCTCACCACGGGTGACGTCCCGCAGGCCAAGGTATTGAACGTCGGCCACTCACATCGCCTGGCGACCCTGAAGCAGCGCCGGGCGGTCATCGCCCGACAAGGCGGCGAGTGCGCCACACCCGGTTGCCGCGGCACCCATCTCGAGATGCACCACCCCCACTGGTGGAGCAAGGGCGGCCCCACCAACCTCGACAACCTGGCAAGTGCGTAATCTGCCCCTCTCGAGGCGCTATGTTGAACGCCGATAAGGGGTGAAGATGAGGCGCATTGCGAAAGTCTCCGTTGAGGGCCTATTTGGGTTCGTTGACCACACTGTTGAGTTCCGTTCGGATGAGCCAACGATTGTCCTCGCTCCGAACGGAGCGGGCAAAACGCATGTTCTACGGCTCACCGCCGCGGCGCTGTCTCTAGATGCGCACACTCTCCTGAGAACGCAATACCGAACGTTCTCGGTACATCTGACTGATGGTCGTGTACTTGAACTTGAGCGGTCAATCCAAGAGAGCGGCGAGGCCCAACTGACGATCCGCGCTAGTGCGCAAGGGCAACGGCTGCGACCACTCACGTTGGGCCAGGAAGAACTCGATAATGCGGACAACTTGCCTCCGGAAGTGCGTCAAGTGGGGGCCAACCGATATATGGACGACCGAACGGGGCGCGTCTTCACGTCCGCGGAGATGGAGCGCCGCTATCGAGTGAAGTTGAATCTGCTTAGGTCAAGGCTGGAAGGGTTCCCAGAGATTGCGGCGATTTGCGAGAAGCCGAGACCAATTTTCATCGACACATGGAGGTTGGACGCCCGAGCCGACGACACGGGAATGCTGGGCGACTGGGGTCGTACACCTACGCCAACACGGAGCGGGTCGGCGGCGGCATCTCGCATTCGCGCTTATCTGGAGAATCTTCGTGAAGAGATTGCCGAAGCACGACGGTCTTCCATCAGGTCCACGCAGAGCGCCGACGTCAGTTTCGCTGCTCGGGCCCTCGCCGCGGCAAACCTTCGGATAAGCGAATCTAAACTGCACGACCGCTACGACCGGACTGTCGAGCGATACGAGGCGCTGACGCGGAATGGACTTGCTGTCGGTGAAGCGCCGATCCCTTTCCCCGACAGCACCACTCCCACAGTGCGACGCATCCTTAGTGTCTTCCTCGATGACTGGGACCAACGCCTCAAGCCGCTCATGCCAGTCAATGAGAAACTCCAAACACTGCGCGACATCCTCGACAGCAAGCTCGCGCCGTCCGGGAAGCGAACCGCAATTTCGGCCCGAGGCGGCTTGGAATTCTACAGCGCCACAGGCCGTCGCCTTCTTGTGTCACGGCTCTCCTCAGGAGAGCAACACCTGGTGGCACTATTCACGTTGCTGCTTTTCGCGGCGAAGCCGGGCTCTCTTGTCTTGATTGATGAGCCCGAGATTTCCTTACATGCGGCGTGGAAACATGCCTTTCTGAGTGATATATCGCGCGTAGCTGACATCAACAACCTTCAAGTAGTTCTCGCTACCCACTCAGCCGGGATCGTCAACGGGCGCTGGGATCTCACCGAAGAGCTAGAGCTCAAGGTCGACTTGGAGGAAGAGGAGCAGCAAGAGGCGAGTGCCGATGATGAGGACGATCTGGATGTCTAGTTTGCGAGACTTTGACCGGCTTGAAGATCGAATTCGGCAACACCGCCAGGTCGAGAACGCCCCCGTCGTGATCGTCGAGGGCCCCGATGACTTGCTCGTTCTAAAGAATCACATTCCGGCGAAGCTCATATTCCCGGCTGATGGGAAGGTTAACGCTATGCGAGCAGTCGGCGCGTTGCGAGACTGGGAGTTCAAAGGCGTGCGAGCTGTGGTCGACGCTGATTTCGATGAGCATGAGTCCGACGATTGCGTGCTGTTATACGAGAAGCGAGATCTCGAAGCTATGCTCATCGAACTTGGGGTACTAACTACGATTCTTGAGCATCAGGGCTCCTCCGGAAAGCTTGCCTCTGTCGGTGGGGCAGCTGCACTTGTGGCGGTTCTTGTTGCCCAGTTGCTGCCGATCGCCAGATTGCGCCACATGAACTCGCGAGAAGGTTGGGGACTCAACTTCGACGAGGTTGATCTGCCCGCGAAAGCCAACCGCAGGACGTTGACCATTGACTTGGACCGATACGCCGCGGCAGTAGTCCAGGCCAGTGACACGGACGCATCGATCATTCAAGCTCGCGCAGCCCTGAACGACGGAGATCTCGATGACAGAGGCCCTCGAGGGAAGGACGTCGTAGCCCTAGCTGGCCTTGCACTTCGAGCGAAGGTCGGCACGCTCCCGCAAGCAGCTTGCTCAGAGCCTCAGTTAAGTGCACAACTTCGTAGTGCTGGCGCGTTCGCATTGGAGCAGTCGACATGGATGTCTCTTTTGCGCACAGAGGTGCGTTGTGCCGAGGCAGACTTGGAACGCGGCGCCGCGTAGCGGCGCGCTTCACTTGAATAAGCAACATAACTCGGGAGTCGGGTACGGGGCTTCGAGGGCAAGGATCCGGCCGCTTGCGGCCGGATCCGCGGCAGCACATTCGTGTCGCTGCTGACAGGCTCCCGTTGGTCTGCCAAGATGGTGCGCGAACGGTGCTGGCAAACTCACCTGGATACCTTCGGGAAAGCTCTTGCCGCCAGCCAAGGGTCCCGGGATACCTCACACACAAATGGGGCCGTTCGGATCATTCCGAACCCCGTGCCGTGAGGTGTCCCCGATGGTTGGCCCATCCCCTATTGCTCCGCTCATCCGCCCTGATGCTGGGTGGCAGTTCACTCTTGTACCAGACGCTGGCGAGGGCGGTGGCTCCTTCCGTGCCTCGACTCGTCGTACGCCGGTCTATGTCGCTCGCGGCAACGCCGCCGATCCTGAACGTGCCACTGCGGAGGCTGGCAGGCGGGCGCGGTCGCGGCTGCGCCGGTACTGCGCCGCGAACCGTCTCAACCGGATGGGCACGCTCACGTACGCCGGTGAGGGTAACCACGACCCGGCGTTGCTCCGGGCACACTTGGCCGAGTTCTTCCGCAAGCTCCGGGCGGGCTGCGGGGGTACAGCTTTGGCGTACGCCTGGGTCTCTGAGTGGCACAAGACCAACCACGGCCTCCACGCCCATTTCGCGGTCGGCCGCTACATCCAGCGGCGTATCATCACCGCGGCGTGGCCTCACGGCTTCGTTCACATCAAGTTGCTTGGTGACCTGCCCGTGGGCTCCACGACCTTGTCCGAGGCGCGGGTGGCAGCCAACTATTTGGCCAAGTACGTGGCTAAGACCTTCGGTGAAGAACGTGATCCGCTTGCCGGACTGCATCGCTACGACGTTGCTGAGGGCTTCAAGCCCAAGCAGCTGCATCTGACCGGAACCACCTCGCAAGACGTGGTCGGGCAGGCGTCGGCTTTCCTCGGTGCGGAGCCTGTGACCATCTGGACTTCTGCCGAAGTAGAGGACTGGGAAGCCGGACCCGCGGTGTGGGCGCAGTGGGGTCGATGATCGTGGCTGTCGATCCAGAGGTTCTAGCTGCCTGGGTGTCCGATTCCTGTCAGGTGCAGGGCGTGCCGGTGTTCGTTTCGGATTCAAGCGTGTTGGACCGAGTGCGGGCGCTGGTGACAGGCGGCCGGCCGCAAGCGGAGCGCCGCCGGCCGCCCGTCACAGCGCCCATGTCGGAACAACCCGGTTCGGGTCGAAGGGTCCACCTTGCCTCACCGGCATGATGGTGGCGTAGTCCAGCACCGCACGGACAATGGCGTGCTGACGCTCCAGATTCAGTTCTGCCCATCCGCCGCGCAACTGGGCACCGTTGCCGACGAGCTGGCCAAGAGCTGATGACCCGGTGAGCCGCGCCAAGTGCTGGTCGGTCGTCGTGATGCTCTGCTCGAGCGGGTCACGGGCGGCTTTCCACTCCAATCGGGAAATTTCACCGGCGGCAAACATCTGACTCAGTTCGGTCATGCGTGCGTGGAGCCTGTCTCGCTCAACGGCGAGTTGTCCGTAACGCTCGTCTTCCTGCTGCTGCCCGGACAGCACGGCCTGCATCTCGGGGGTGTCCAACCGAAACAGAACGGCAGCGGTGAGCCATTCCTCGGTCGGCGGCGCGGTGATCATGATGCCGCCGCACCCACGATGGTCCGGTCCGGACAAGCACACGTACCGGCGCTTCTGCTCACGTGCCGACGAATACAGCTTCCCGCCACACTTACCGCACCTGAGCATCCCCGACAGCAGATACCGGCGCGGTGCACGGCGTCCCGAGATTCGCTTGGTCTCGGCCATGTGGAGGATCTGCTCGTGCTGCGCTTCGGTGATGATCGCTGGCCACACCGCCTTGGCCACTACGGCACCGTTATGGACGCGCAAACCGGCAATTCTTGGTGCCTGCAGAATGCCCTGGACCGTGGTGGAGCGCCACGCCTTGCCCGTGGAAGTGGACACGCCCCGTGTCTGGAGGTCAGCCGCCAGCGACCGTGACGACTCACCGGCCAGGAAGCGGTCTGCCATCTCCCGGATGATGTGGGCCTCGGCTTCACGGACAGTGACGCGGTCCTGCTCGAACCCGAACGGACGGATCGAACCGCCAGTGGGCAGACCCATTTCGGCGTTCTGGCGCAGCTTGCGCTTGACCCGCTCGGACTTCCTAGCGGACTCCTTCGCAGCCACAGCGGCCAGAAGACGAGCCGTGAACAGACCATCCTCGTTTGTGATGTTGAGCGAGTCGTTCACCGTAAGGATCTGATCGACCCCTGCGGCTCGGCACGCCTCGGAGAATTCCTCCAACTCGATCGGGCGCCGGGTCAATCGGTCGAAGTTATAGACGATGACACCATCACGCAGACCGTCGCGGATGTCAGCCAGCATCCGCTGGTAGGCCGGACGCGTCTTGCCCGAGTATGCCGAGATGTCGTTGTCTACGTACTCCTCGGCCACGGTGATCCCGTGACGTTCGGCCTGCTGACGACAATCCTCCAGCTGCCGCTGAACCCCCAAGGCCTGCCCCGAAGGGTCCGAGGAAATGCGGGCGTAGATCGCAGCGCGAGCGGGTGACGTCATGAGGGCATATTAGCGACGTGACAGGAACCTCATCGGCCTCTGCACCCGCTGCCACCAGCTCGTCCACCGCCACCTGCTCACGATCGAGAAGGACGACCACGGCGGCTTCCGCTTCCTCAACCACGACCGTCGGCAGCTTCGTCGGGGCCACCGACAACGGCTCGAACGGCACCGCGAGGCACGGCGCATCATCCGCACCCGACTCAAGCACCAAGCACGACATCCATCACGTCTGATCACGTGAGCGACGCTGTGCCGCAAGCGACACGATCAGAGGACGGAAGCTCAGTGACCGACAGCGCGACGCTGGTCGGGGTGTCCGTCGTTGTCCGAACGCTCGTCCTGGCGCTGCGGGAAGTCGATGTTCTCGCCCTCGACATGACCAGAGGTCCAGGCGCCCGGCTGGGCGAAGTCGATCGTGCGAACCGTGCGCCCCGCGCGCGGCTTGGTGACGTAGGTAGGCAATGTCACGGGCAACGGGTCCCACAGCGTCTCACCGGTGGTCGAGCTAACCGGCACGGCGATGACGATCTTCTCCTCGAGCGCGTCCGCCTCGAGCTCAGCCGTCTCCATCACGTGCTGACGACCAGGGTCGATGTCATCGAGCAGGCCCGACACGACGACCGTCTGCTCCTCATCGGCGGAGACGCGCTTGACCCGGATCGGGCGACGCTCGACCTTCTGCTTCGCCGGCTTCTCGGCACGAGGACGGCGCAGACCCAGCTCGCCACGCACCTGCACACGGCAGGCCACGAGCCAGGCGGCCACCACGGCGAGCGGCACGGCCACCGACCAGCGCGGCGCCACCGCGAGGACGGCGAGAACCGCCACGACGACCGTGACGAACAGCAGCGTCAGCAGGGTGCGGCGACGACGGCGAGCCGCCACGACCGCAGCACGACGAGTGACGGTGCGACCAGGCGCCAGCGGCTCGGCGGGCTCCTCGACAACAGGTGCCTCGGCCTCGACGGCACGCACCCGGCGCGGGATGACCCGGCTGAGCGAGGTCAGCGACGCGAGCGAACGTGCCGTGCTGGCCTCGTCGTAACGGCGCAGGGCAAGCGGAACGAAGTACGCCGCCCATACGGCGACGACGAACGCCACGATCAACCCAGTTGCCACCACGTGAGAAACCGTAGGCGGTGCGGGACGCCAACTGCGGCACCCTCGTCCGTGTGTCGCCCGAGAACTTCTGTGGCGGGTGGGGTCAGGGTGACCACGACGACGTCACGAACGTGACTGCCACCGGTTCAGCACTCCCCCGGGCACGTCCTCGGCCAGCATCTGGAAGACCCGGTGGTCACGCCAGTCACCCGCGATGTGCAGGTACTTGCGGGCGAGCCCGATCTCGACGAACCCGAGCTTCTCGGCCACCCGCAGGCTCGCGTCGTTCTCAGGACGGATCGCGATCTCCAGCCGGTGCAACCCCACGGTCCCGAGCAGGTGGTCGCACACGAGCGCCAGGGCGGTCGGCGTGATGCCCCGACCGGCATGGCTGCGCGATACCCAGTAACCGATCGTGGCCCACCGCGCCGAGCCCCAGACGATGCTGTTGACGGTCATCTGACCGACCATCTCGCCCTCCCAGGTGACGGCGAACGGCATCGTCTGCCCCTGGCGTGCGCGACGGCGCAAGCTCATGATCATGGCGCGGTACGAGGTCATGACCTGTCCGGCGCTGGGCGGGAGAGTCGCCTCCCACGGCGAGAGCCATTCGTTGTTCTCGGCCCGCAGCCGCGCCCACGTGCCAGCGTCGCGGCCGCGCAACGGACGGACGCCGATGCTGCCGTGCTGGAGCGTGACCGGCCAGCCGATGCTCACGCCGGCGTCCCGTGGTCGCCCCCACGCAGTTGCTCGACCGCATGCCGCAGCACGGGTCCGAGCACCTCGAGACCGTCCTTCACACCGCCACGTGAGCCCGGCAGGTTCACCACGACGCTCGAGCCCGCGACACCGGCAAGGCCTCGCGAGAGCATCGCCGTGGGCACGCCCTTCGCGACACCATGGGCACGCAAGGCCTCAGCCACGCCGGGCAGCTCGCGGTCGAGCAGCACACGAGTGACCTCTGGTGTGCGGTCGGTCGGGCTGATGCCGGTGCCACCCGTCGTCAGCACCACGTCGACGCCATAGGCCAGGGCGGCCTCGATGGCCGTGCCGACCGGTGACCCGTCGCCCACCACCGCGGCGTCGGCGACCTCGAAGCCCCAGCCTCGGAGCGCCTCGACGATGACCGGCCCGGTCTCGTCGGTGTAGACCCCGGTCGAGGCGCGGTTCGAGGCGACGACGACAGCGGCCCTCATCAGGACGGCACCCTCACGAGAGACGTGTCCAGTCGCCGCTCTTGCCGCCGGACTTGGCGACCACCTCGACATCGGTGATGCGGGCGAGCTTGTCGACCGCCTTGACCATATCGACGACGGTGAGCGCCGCGACGCTGACGGCCGTGAGCGCCTCCATCTCGACGCCCGTGCGGTCGGCGGTGCGCACCGTGGCCGTGATCTCGACCGCCCCCGAGCCGGGTTCCGCGCCAACGACCACCAGGTCGACCTCGACACCGGAGATCGCAAGCGGGTGGCACAGCGGCACGAGGTCGGGGGTGCGCTTGGCTGCCATGATGCCGGCGACCCGCGCCACCGCGAGGGCGTCGCCCTTGGGCATCCCCTCGCCGCGCAACAGCTCGACGACACGGTCGCTGATCTCGACGCGACCACGCGCGGTCGCCGTGCGGGCAGTGACGTCCTTGCCGGTGACGTCGACCATGCGCGCCGCCCCGGACTCATCGACGTGGGTGAGTCGGTCGGCGGCCACTAGAACGGCCGATCGAGCACGAGCGTGCGTACCGTGTCGCCCATGTTGAGCGCCGTCTCGTCCTCGCCGACGATGATCAGCGCGTTGGCCTGCGCCAGGGAGCCGACCATGTGCGAGCCGTGACCGTCGAGCGGCGTGACCTTGGCACCTCGGTGGGTCACCTCGAAGACGGCCCGCACGTACTGGCGTTTGCCCCATGAGGACTCGAGGTCGGATGCCAGCACGGCGTGCACCATCGGCCGGCGGTAGGGCGTGCGTCCCATCAGTCGGCGGATGGCCGGCAGCACGAACACCTCAAAGGAGACGTATGCCGAGACGCCGTTGCCGGGCAGCGTGATGATGGGGGTCTGCTCGTCGAAGACCTTGCCGAAGCCCTGGGGCTTGCCCGGCTGCATCGCCACCTCGACGAAGTCGACAGTGCCGAGCGCCGAGAGCGTCTCCTTGACGACGTCGTGGTCGCCCTTGCTGATGCCACCGCTCGTGACGACGAGGTCGGCGCGCACAAGCTGCTCCGAGAGCACCCGCCGGAAGGTCTTGGGGTCGTCGTCGACGGCCCCGACCCGGTAGGCGATGGCTCCGGCCGCACGCACGGCAGCCGCCAGCATGAAGCTGTTGCCGTCGTAGACCGAGTCGTAGTCGAGAGGGGTGCCGGGCTCGCGCAGCTCGTTGCCCGTGGAGATGATGACGACGCGCGGACGAGGACGGGCCTTGACCCGTGGCGACCCGAGCGCGGCGACGAGCCCGATCTCTCGGGCGCCGAGCACCGTGCCGGCGTGCAGCACGAGGTCGCCGGTGGCGACGTCGGTGCCCTGACGGCGGACGTTGGCGCCGACGGCGACAGGCTCGGTGAAGCTGACCCTGGCATCGCCACGGTCGGTGCGCTCGAGCGCCACCACGGCGTCGGCGCCCCGCGGGATCGGCGCGCCGGTCATGATCTTGACCGCGGTGCCGGGACTGATGGCGAACGGTCGACCAGAGCCGGCGCCGATCGAGCCGACCACGGGCAGCACGACGGGACGGTCACGCGCGGCGCCGGAGAGCTCCTCTGCGCGAACCGCGTAGCCGTCCATCGCCGAGTTGTCGAAGCGGGGAAGGTCGTAGGGGCTGATGAAGTCCTCGTGCAGCGGCAGACCGAGCGACTCGACGACCGGCTGGTCGTAGGCCTCGAGCGGGCCGACCCCACGCAGGATCCGCTCGAGGTGGTCCTCGACGGTCAGGAAGCCCTCGCTGATGCTGATGGGGCGCGGACGTGCCGGCGGACGCCGGGTGGCCACGTCGGGACCGGCCGTGGGACGACTGACAGGCGACTCGTCGTCTTGGGGAGCTGTGGCCTCGGACTGGTCGGCCGGCGAGGCATCCGCGGGTGCGCCGGACGCCGGCGACTCCGAGGGCCGTCGCGGAGCGGCCACGGGGCCGAATCCGGAGTCGAGCGGCGGGCTCTCGTGGGTCGAATCGTCGGGCCCGAGGGGCAGCGAAGGCTGCTCGGGCTCGTCGGGACCTCCAGCGGACATGACGGTCAGCCTAGTCGTGCACCGGTCGGGATGCTGTCTGCGCCACCGGTGTCGTCGAGCCTGACGTCACCGCGCACGACCACGTCGTCACCAAAATGCCAGTCGCCCCGAACCGTCAGCGAGAGTGCCTCGACGAGCGACGGCGTGTGTGGCAACCGGGTGTCGAAGGCCGTGATCGTGGAGTAGAACCGCTTGTCGAGGTCGACCAGCGGAGGCGACTCGACCTGCGCGCGAACCCGGAAGTCGTCGTCTCCTACGTCGTAGACGTCGGAGCGGAGCAGGAGCAGGTCGTTGGTGGTCTTGACCGGCAGGAAGCGCGAGCGGTCGACCTCGATGGCTGTGGCCCCGTCGAACACCTCGACCGCTGCCCCCATGGCCGACTCGATCTGCACGACCCGGGGTGAGCCTGGGTCGGTGGGGTCGACGTTCTTCTCGTTGCGGATGAGCGGAAGGCCGAGCACCCCACCCCGCTCGCCCAGCGTGCGCTTGAGCACCCGCAGGTCGAACCAGAGGTTGTTGGTGTGGAAGTAGCGGTGCCGCGTCATGTCGGCGGCGGCCTCGGCATCGGCCTCCGGGGTCTGCGCCGTCTCTCGCAGCACGAGCCGGCCGTCGGAGCGACGCACCACGAGATGGCCGCCCTTGACGTCGGCGGGGGTGCGCCGGCACACCTCGGCCGCATAGGGGGCGCCGGACGCCGCGAACCAGCCCATCATCGCCGGGTCGGGCGCGGCGCCGAGGTTGTCGGCGTTCGAGACAGTGGCGTACCGGTAGCCGGCGTCCAGGAGGGTGTCGAGGATGCCCGATACCTCGAGCGCCGTGTAGAGGTCGCCGTGCCCCGGAGGACACCAGGCGAGGTCAGGATCGGCCGGCCAGTCGATCGGGGTGAGGTCGTCGACACGGAGCTTCGGCTCACGGTTCTGCAGGAAGTCCAGCGGCAGGCCCTCGACGGCCAGGTCGGGGTATCGCGCGAGCGCCGCCTCGGTGTCGTCACGGGTGCGGAAGCTGTTCATGAACAGCAGCGGCAGAGGCACGTCGAGCGAACGGCGCAGATGACGCACCTGACCGACGATGATGTCGAGGAACGAGAGCTCTCCACGCACCGGCAGCAACGACTTGGCCTGGTCCATGCCCATCGACGTGCCCAGCCCGCCGTTGAGCTTGATGACGGCGGTCACGGCGGCAGCCGCCCGCTGGTCGTCGGCGCTCACCTCGAGGGCGTCGGCACGATCGATGCCCTCGAGCGGGTCGACGTCGGCCTCGGCGATCATGCCGGTCGCGCCCTGCTCGAGCTGGTGGTAGAAGTGCGAGAAGACGTCGATCGCCTGCTGTGGCACGCCGGCGTCGGTCATCTTCTGCTGCGCCTGGGTCAGTCCGCTCATCGCTCCACAGGGTACCGGCCGCGGGCGCTACGGTGCACGGATGGACAAGGCGACTCTGCGCACCACCATCCTCGCCGGCCGGCGGGCCATGGACGAGAGGCAGCGAGCAGAGGCCGCCGAGGCGATCGCGCTGCACCTGCTCGCCCACCCGCTGCTGGCCTCTGCCCGGAGGATCGCCGCGCACCTGTCGATGCCGAGCGAGCCCGGCACCGGCCCGCTCCTGGCCGGCCTGCACGAGCGAGGGACCGAGGTGCTCGTGCCCATCAGCCTTCCCGACGGGGTGCTCGACTGGGTCCTGCTCGACCCCGATGCCGAGCGCACCGCGACCACGCTCGGCATCCCCGAGCCGGCCGGCGAGCGTCTCGGCGCGGACGCCCTCGCCGACGTCCAGCTCGTGGTGATGCCCGCCCTCGCGGTCGACCATGCGGGCCACCGCCTGGGGCGCGGTGCCGGCTACTACGACCGGGCCCTGACCGGGGTGCGGGCACCACGCTGCGCGCTCGTGTTCACCCACGAGCTGCTGCCGGAGGTGCCGCACGAGCCGCACGACCTGCCGGTCCAGATGGCCGTGACGCCCGGGGGCGTCTTCCGCATCTTGTGAGCGTCAGGCCGGACGCGAGGCGAGGTCGGGCTGGATCCAGTAGCTGAGCGGCACGATCTCGACACCGCGCCCCGGACGCGGCGCCTGGATCATCTGTCCGCCGCCGAGATAGATCGCCACGTGGTAGATCGAGCCGACGCTGCCGTCGCTCCAGTACAGGAGGTCACCGCGCCGGATGTTGCTGACCGCGACCTTCTTGGTCTGCGTGTACTGCGCACCGGCGTAGTGAGGCAGGTTGACACCCGCGGCCTGGTAGGCACGCATCGTCAGGCCAGAGCAGTCCCAGGACGAGGGGCCGGCACCGGCCCACTTGTACGGCTCGCCCAGCTGGGCGCGGGCGAAGGCGATGGCCGTCTCGACCTTGTTCGACGAGGCCGGCGGCGGGTCCGCAGGAGGAGTCGGGGGCTTGGGAGGCTTCGGCGGCGTCGGGGTCGTCGGCGGCGTCGTCGGCGGGGCGCTGGGCTCGCCGTCACCAGGCTCCTCGGTGGGCGGTGTGCCCGGACCGGACGTCGGGGGCGCGCCGCCGCTCTGGTCGAGACGCTCGTCGATCTCGTCCTGGCGAGCGGTGACAGCCTGGACGCTGTCGCCGGACGCCTCGGCGAGCTGCGCGAGGATCGAGTCGCGCTGGGCCGCCGTGCTGGCAGCCATCCTCTCGGCCGCGGCGATCGAGGTGTCGATGTCGTCACGGGCCTGCTTCTGTCGCGCGACCGCGTCCTTCTTGCTCGCGAGCGCCGCCTTGGCGCGACGAACCGCCGAGTCGTGGACGACCTCGCTGGCCGACAGCGCGTCTAGCCTGGCCGCCATCGCCTGCTGCGTGCTGGCGTAGGCAGACGAGCGCTCGAGCAGCTGCTGGGGTCCGTCGCTGTCGAGCAGTGTCGAGTACTTCGACAGCGACGTGCCCGACTGGAGCTGGGCCACCGTGAGGGTCGCGACCCTCTGGCGCTCGACCTCGAGCTGCGCGCTGGCTGCGTCGACCTCACGCTGGTGGCGGGTGATCTCGACCTCGGCCTGCTCGAGGTCGTAGGTGGCGCCGTTGAGGCGCTCGGCCGAGGCAGCGGCCTGAGCGTAGAGGCCGTTGAGCTGGGTCCGCGACTCGACGAGGCGCACCTGCAGATCGGCCGCGGAGGGCTTGTCGGCGACAGGGTCGTCGGCCTGGGCGGCGACCGACCCGGCCATGGCCAGGCAGAGCGCGGCCACGAGGGAACGCCATGCGAGGGGGAAGACGCGCATGACAAGCACGCTAGCGGCGTTCAGTCCCAAAAGGAACGCCTGTCACAGAGAAAACTTCTGTCACACGGCGTGTCGCCTTGGTTTCTTGTCACATCGCGTCGCATCATTCGCGCTCAGCCCGAGCCATCGGGTGTGAGCGTCAGCGTGTCGGTGGTGGCCTCGTCGACGGCCCGCTCGGTGAAGGCCCACGGGAGCGTGTCGCCGACGGCCCACAGCGAGGTTTGGTCGGCGTAGTGCTCGTGGAAGGCGTGACCCGAGCTTCCGGTCAGCTGGATCCACCGCGAGGAGTCCAGGTCGCCGAGGTCGACGACCATCCGCATCGAGGGCACCGCTGTCACGTCGTAGCCCTCGCTCGCGTCCCAGCCCGTCGCGTCGATCAGGCCCCCGCCACCGCCGACCTCGAAGGGGCCCCGGTTGAACAGTCGCTCGACGAGACCGACACCGGACTCGCCCAGGGTCTGGTTGACCAGCTGGAGACGGTGCAGGCGTCCCCATTCCCAGTCGTCCGGGTCGCGCGAGAGCGCCATCGTCAGGTCGTCACGGGCCTGCCGCATGGCCTCGGCCAGCACCTCGTCGCGCGTCTCCCGCTCGGGGGTCGAGACGTCGTTCCACCAGTGCGAGGCAGGGCGATCGATGATCGAGTCCATGACGTTGAACCAGCGCTCGCCGCCCTCGGGCCACTGGCTCGTGGGCAGCTCGTCATGGAACGTCAGCTCGAGGACGTTGCGCCAGACCGCGTTGAAGTACGCCGCGGGCGCTGAGTCGGCACCCTGCTGGAAGTCCCAGCCCTCGAGCAGCTGGCGCCCCTGGCGGTAGTAGGCCGATCCCGGGTCGATCTCGAGCAGCGCTGGCACCAGCCGCTCGGCGAGGGGGTTGTGGGCGTCCATCTGCATCCGGGTCATGTCGTCGACCGCGAGCTTGCCCTCGGTCGAGAGCAGGTCGAGGATGCGCTGCGATCGATAGCCCGCCGCCGTGTCGGCGCCCAGCCGGTACGGGTAGGAGTCGGGCGCCACCTGGTTGTTCGCGGTGGCGATGATGCCCGAGCGGGGGTTGAGCACGCTGGGCAGGTCGTCGAAGGCGATCGTGCCTGTCCAGTCGTAGTCCGGGTCCCATCCCGGCGTCGGCCACCGCCCGTCCCCCCGGCCACGCACGGGGATGAGGCCGGGCGCCTGGTACCCGATGTTGCCGTCGACATCGGCGTACACGAGGTTCTGCGACGGCACGGTGAACTTCTCCGCGGCAGCGCGGAAGTCGTCCCAGTCCTGCATGGTCCCGAGCGCGAACACCGCGTCGATCGTGGGCTGGGGGGTCAAGGCGGTCCAGCTCAGCGAGACCGCGTAGCCGCCCTTCGCCTCACCCACCTCGGCCCGCGCGCCGACATCGGCGAGCTGCTCGTCGGCGTCCGACACGATCGGCCCGTGCGCCGTCGAGCGCACCGTCGTCGTACGCGTCCTGCCGCCGGCCACCTCGAAGGTCTCGGTGCGCGTCTTGACCGGGCGCTGGGAGCCGTCGTACTCATACGTGTCGCCGGCGACCCGCTCGAGACGCAGATCGGCGACATCGGCGTACATGGTCGTCACACCCCAGGCGACACGGGCGTTGTGGCCCACCACCACACCCGGCATGCCCGAGAACGAGAAGCCCGAGACGTCGTAGGGACACTCCTTGGACACCCGGCGGCAGTGCAGCCCCGCCTGGTACCAGATGCCGGGCATCGAGGGTGCGAGATGCGGGTCGTTGGCCAGCATCGGTGCCCCGGTCTCGGTGTGGCTGCCGTCCACGACCCACGAGTTCGAGCCGATGGCGTCGCCGGTGCCGAGCAGCGCGGGCACCGCCGCCGCAGCGTCGGCGGTGCTGCGCAACGAGGCCATCGTGGCGGCATCTGGCGTCACCGGGTGGTCGGACGCGTCTGCGGCCTCGTCGGAGCCGGCGACGTCCTGGCCGTCGACGATCGTCGCGTGGTCGGCGGGGTACCCGGGCCAGAGCTCCTCGACCTGTTCGGTCGGCAGCGTGTCCGCCGTGAGCACCCGGCCGATCTCGTCGTCCATGTTGCTGCGCAGGTCCCACGCCATCGCCTTGACCCAGGCGATGGAGTCGACGGCGGTCCACGGCTCGGGCCGGTAGTCGCGCCCGGCCAGCGACAGCACGGTGTACTCCAGCGAGAGCTCCGAGCCGGACTTGCCATCGATGTAGGCGTTGACACCGCGGCTGTAGGCGTCCAGCAGGGCCCGGCTCTCGTCGCTGACGAGCGCGAGCTCCTGCTCGGCGACGCGACGCCAGCCGAGCGTCCGCACGAACACGTCGGTGTCGAGGGCGTCCTCACCCACGAGCTCGGCGAGCCGACCGGCCGTGACATGACGGCGGAAGTCCATCTCGAAGAAGCGGTCCTGGGCGTGCACGTACCCCTGGGCGAAGAAGAGGTCCGCGGGGGTGTCGGCGTACAGCTGCGGGATGCCCTTGTCGTCGCGCGCCACCGAGACACTGCTGCTCAGGCCGTCGAGACGCACCTCGCCCGAGGTGTCCGGGAACGACTTGCGCACCGTCACGAACGAGACGATCGACGCCGCCACCACCACGACGACCAGGGCGGCAGCGAGGACGACCACGAGACGGCGCACGCCGTCATTGTGCCCGGCTCAGCCGTCGCGAGCACCCCGACGCAGGTCTCAGGCGTCGTCGCGTGCTGCCTGGCGCAGCACCATCTCCTGCGCCATGCCGGCGATCGCCGTGCCGGCCTCGTCGTAGAGGTGGCCGGTGTACCAGCCGCGACTGGAGGCGACGGACACCCCGACCATGTCCATCAGGACCCAGCCGTCGAAGCGGACGGGTCGGTGGATCCAGACGGTGTGGTCGAGGCTCGTCATCATGTCGTCCGGCCCGACGGGGATGACGTCGGTGATGCCGCTGAAGAGGTCGGAGGCGTAGACCAGCGCCGCCACCTGCAGGTTGCCGTCGGACCCGAGGGGCGCGTGACACCGGAGCCACACCCTCGTGGCGTGGTGCTTGTCCGGCTGCGGATCAGGCACCCGCACCTCGATCTCGCACAGGCTGGTGTCGATGGGCTCGGAGTCGTCGGGGCCGGGAGTGTCGGGCAGGCTCACCGTCTGGGCGTCCGCACCCTCCTCGACAACGTGGAACGACACGGTCATCGTGGCCATGAGACGTCCACCCTGGCTCGCGAGCACCCGGCGCGAGGAGTAGGAGCGGCCGTCGCGGTAACGGTGG
>Ga0164243_10000503_pt1 | contig 73133 bp, 67 predicted proteins | sample OricompcompostOP_FD_108781 | JGI IMG/M metagenome (GOLD analysis project Ga0164243, IMG submission 108781) | Organic Plus compost microbial communities from Emeryville, California, USA - Original compost - Organic plus compost (OP) | ecosystem: Engineered > Solid waste > Mixed feedstock >... | reverse complement strand
GAGCATAGTCCGACCTGGCGATCTGCGACCGGAACCTAGCCGCCCGCATGATGTCGGCACCGCTCCCGACAGCGCATATTCAATCCGATCCCCAATGAGATCGCCGACATGACGACAGGCTTGAGCGCCGGGTCGTCGATGAAAGATGCCCCTTCCGCAATCAACGGAGTCATGACCATGCCACAGAGAATCCTCATCATCGGTGCCGGCTTCGCCGGCATGTACGCGGCGCTTTCCGCGGCCCGTCTGCGCGACGCCGAGGGCGTCTTGCCCGACCGGCTCGAGATTGCGCTGGTCGCTCCGGAGCCCAGGCTGGTGGTCCGTCCGCGTCTCTACGAAGCGAACCCGGAGAGCGTCACAGCACCTCTGGACGAGGTTTTCGAGGCAATTGACGTCGTCTACCTCCAGGGTAGCGTCGAGACCATCGACACCGCCGCCCGCACCGTCGAAATTCTTGGCCCCGACGGCGCGCGTTCCACGGTCCCGTACGACCGCCTGGTGCTGGCCACCGGCAGTCGGTTGTTCCGCCCGGATATTCCCGGACTCGCGAAGCATGGATTCAGCGTGGACCAGCTTGACGAAGCCGTCGCGCTCGACCGTCACATCCACAGCCTGGCGGACCGGCCGTCATCGGCCTCCCGCAACACTGTCGTTGTTGCCGGGGGCGGCTTCACCGGCATCGAGGCCGCGACGGAGATGGCGACGCGCCTGCGCGCCATCCTTGGCGAGGCAGCCCCGATCCGCATTGTGATCGTCGAGCGGAATGACGCGATCGCGCCCGACATGGGGCCCGGACCGCGCCCGATCATCGAAGATGCACTGCGCAATCTGAACGTGGAGACCCGGCTCGGCGTCGGCGTCTCCGCACTCGACGAGGACGGGGTCACGCTCACGGATGGCGAGCGCATCGAGTGCGCCACGGTGATCTGGGCCGCCGGCATGCGCGCCGCGCCCTTGACCGCCCAAATTCCGGCGGAGCGCGATAAGCTTGGGCGTCTGCCGGTCGACCGGGAACTGCGGGTCCTGGGTGTCCCCGGCGTCTTCGCCACCGGCGACGCCGCGAAAGCCGCCTGCGACGATGCCGGTAACTACGCGCTGATGTCGTGCCAGCATGCCACCCGGATGGGTGCCTTTGCCGGCAACAACGCGGCGGCGGAAATGCTCGGCGTACCGGCGTCGCCCTATCACCAGGAGGCCTATGTGACCTGCCTGGACCTGGGCGCCGCCGGCGCGGTGTTCACGCGCGGCTGGGACCGCACAGTGGAAATGGTCGGCGAAGCGGCGAAAAAAACCAAGCAGGAGATCAACACGGTCTGGATTTACCCGCCCAAGGCCGAGCGTATGGCGGCGCTTGAGTCGGCCGATCCGGAACGCGTGACGGACCTGTAGGTTTTACTGGGGGCATGTCACGGACGAAAAGGACATGCCCCCTTACGCGACGGTTCAGTTGATCGGCGTTGGAGGTGTGAACATGCCCTGGAACTCAGGCGCGAGGTGAGCGGCGAAATTTTGCGCTTCGCTCTCCAGTGCCGTGAGCAGGTTCCCACGATCAGCCGGACCGATCTTCTGACTGGAATTGGTCGTGCGCCCACCGGTCAAATGGGCAATTTGTGTGTTCAGCTTCGTCTTCACGTCAGTTAACGATCCCACATGGGTAGCGGTGTAAGTGCCGCCCGTAAAATCGTTCGCCCGTCGTCCCTGCCGGTTGTTGAAAAAATCAATCAGCAGGCGAGCGTGGATGCAAAAGGATTCGATCAGAGCGTTAGTTATGATCGTGTCATGCTCATCTTTTGCCAGCACCACAAAGGTGCCTTGGAGCATGCTAAATTCGTATGGCAGATGATGTCCCAGTATTTCTTGATCGGTGGCGTCGGGTGTGGCCATGATGATCTCCTGTTGCACGCAACGGTGCCATGTATTGATGCCGCTGGGTATTCCCGTCAATTCATCACTGCCCTTCAGCCGTCGCCACCGCCCGATCATGGCCAGCCATCATCTCTCGTGAGGTGTCGTCATGTCTTGCAGAACTTAACAGATATAGAATTCGTCATAAGGGCATATGATTGCCACCATCGCCAAGCCCATTCGCTGACGTAACGTCAGAGCCCGGCTCGCTAGGTGGTCTCGCGCATCGATATGGGTAGCGTTTCCCAGGCCCGGATCAGTTCTCCGATAGACGCGACCTCCATCTTGCGCATCACATTGCTGCGATGCAGCTTGACGGTGACTTCACTGATGCCGAGATCGAATGCGATTTGCTTGTTGACGCGCCCCCGCGCCACTTCGTGCAGAACCTCGCGCTCTCGTGGCGTCAGACTCTTGAGATGTTCGACATTGCGCTCAACAATCGCGGAATCCGCGCGCCGCTTGGCATCAATGGCAATAGCCGCGTTCACAGCATCGATCAGGGTCTGGTCCCTCACTGGCTTGGTGAGAAAATCCACGGCGCCGGCCTTCATCGCCTGGACCGTCATTGGCACGTCGCCATGCCCGGTCAGAAAGATGATGGGCTTCGGATTTCCGCTCTCGACAAGATGATGCTGCAGGTCGAGGCCGCTTGCCCCTGGCATGCGAACGTCGACAATCAAGCAGCCCGGTCGGCCCAATACGTCGTCATTGAGCAGTTCATGGGTCGAAGCGAAGCTGACCGCCTGAAAGCCCGCCGACGCGATCAGCTCGGTCAGCGCCACCCGGACAGATTTGTCATCATCGACGATAATGACGATTGGCTGCTCCTTTTCACCCTTAAGTGTCGGTGATAACGGAGCAGATATCCGCATTTGCGGCTGGTCAAGTCTCATTGTCACCCTCCATTTTTCGATTGCTCAAGGCGTTGCCGACGGCCGCGAGCAGGGCTTGGGGTTCAAAGGGCTTGCGGAAGAAACCGCTGATACCCAGGACGCGGCCCTGATCGGCTATTTCATGTCGACCGGTGATCAGGAACACAGGCACTTCCGGCCGTTCTCTCTTGATGAGGTCGCGAAGTTCAAAGCCGTTCATTCCAGGCATGCCGATATCGGTGATGAGCACGTCCAGATTTGACACCCCGCAGGCGATAAGCGCTTCCGCCGACGAGAAACTGCGGGACACATACCCCGCCGATTCCAGCAGGTCTTCTACGGACTCAAGCAGCCTTGGATCGTCATCGACGATGGCCACAATGGGTTTACTCTTGCTCACACTCGGCTTCCTTTTGGTCGGCGGGAGTAGGTGATGGGAATTTCCAATTGCCCCGCAATACGCACGAGATCGGCAAGGGATGCCGCCTTCATTTTCTGCATGACGTTCCTTCTGTGAATTTGCAGCGTGACCTCGCTGATGCCCAGTTCAGCCGCGGCCTGCTTGTTGAGAAGACCGCTCACCACGAGTGGCAGCACCTCGCGCTCGCGCGGGGTCAGGTCGCGATAGCGTTGCCTCAGCACGCCAAGCTCGGCGCGCCGCGACCGGATGTCCCGATCATGGTCGATCGCCGCATTGATGGCGGCCATGATGTCAGTCTCGTTGACCGGCTTGGTCAGGAAATCCACGGCGCCATGCTTGATGGCGCGCACGGACGATGGAATGTCGCCATGTCCGGTCAGGAATATAATCGGTGGATGATCGCTCTGTGCGATCTGGCCTTGCAGGTCGAAACCGTTGATATCCGGAAGCTCGACATCAAGGATGAGGCAGGCCGGCACATCCGGCTTGTCCGCGGCCATATAGTCGCCAGCCGATGCGAAGGTGACGGCTTGCATGCCGTGTGACGCCAGCAGTTCGCCCAAAGCCTCCCTCAGACGCGCGTCGTCGTCCACGATGAAGACGATTTGATCAGCCGTCATCATACGCTTACCCTTGCTGGCAACGTGAAGATGAACATCGCGCCACACGGGTCATTCCTCTCCGCCCACAACCGCCCGTCGTGGGACTCCACGATCGAACGGCAGATGGCGAGCCCCATCCCCATCCCATGCTCTTTCGTCGTGAAGAACGGCTCGAACATCTTTTCGGGAAGCTCGATGCCGGGACCGATATCGCTGATCTCGGTTCTGACGACATCGTCCGCCTGATGTACACGCAGCCGCAGCACTCTCTCACTGGTGAGGGAGTCCATGGCATCCATGCCGTTGCGGATGAGGTTGATCAGGACCTGCTGGATCTGCACGCGGTCAACCGCGACAGGCGGAAGATCGGCCGCGATATCGATGTCCATGCGCACGCGCCGCTGTGCCGCCTCGTCGGCCAGAAGCTCGCGCGTTTCGGCGATGACACTATCGAATGGCGTGACTGTCCTCGCGTCCGTCGATTGCTTGAACAATGCGCGGATGCGGCTCACCACGTCGGCGGCCGAATTGGCGTCACGGATGATGCGCTCGGCCGTGATCTTGGCGCGCTCGATATTCGCCGGCTCGGCCGAAAGCCAGCGATGGCAGGCGTGGGAGTTGGCGACGATGGCGGCCAGCGGCTGGTTCACCTCATGCGCGATGGATGCCGAGAGTTCCGCGAGGCCGGCTGCCTGGCTCGCCCGCGTAAGCCTCTCTTGCGCGAACTGCAGCTCTTGCCGGGCCCGAACCTCGCCGTCGATATCCAGGCAGACGCCATTCCACTGCACAATCGTGCCATCGGCGTCACGCATCGGCGCAGCGCGCGTCTCCACCCAGCGGTATTCGCCGTCGAAACGCCGCAGCCGGTGCTTGAGCGCGTAAGGCTCACCAGTGGCCAGAGAATGGCCATATCGCTCCTGCACGGTCGCTAGGTCATCCGGGTGAATAATGGCATCAAGCGTGCTGGCCAGCCGGGGCTTTCCCGCCTCGTCCTTGTCGTCGAGACCAAAGCCGAGAAATTCACTGAGTTGCCGGCTGCGGTATATCGGTTTGCCGTCCGGCGCGGCACAATAGAGCAACGCTGGCAGCGTTTCTATGAGCTGGCGGAGCATGCGCTCGCTCTCGCGCAACCCCTCTTCGGCCTTCACTTGCTCGTCGATGTCGTGACACAGGCCGTACCATTGGACGATCCGCCCTGCGTGGTCCCGCAACGGTTCGGCGCGGCTCGACATCCAGTGATAGACGCCATCGGCGCGGCGCAGACGATACCGCATGGCAAACGGCTCGCCGGTGGCAAGGCTCCGGTCCAGCGCCGCCTTCATCGACGGCGCGTCATCCGGATGAATGACGGAGTCAATGACAGCCTCCAGCGGGCTCATGCCCGGCCTGTCGATATCCGCCACGTCCATACCCAGAAACTCGACCATGCGCTTGTTGAAGAAGATCGGCCGGCCCTCCGGCGTAAGCCGCCAGAGGTGGCTCGGCACCATGTCCACGAGCTGCGAAAGCTCCCGTTCCCGGTCACGCAACGCCGTCTCGGCCTGCTTTTGCTCCTCAATCTCTATTGTCGTGCCATACCATTCGGTAATGCGGCCCTGACTGTCACGCGCCGGCCGCCCGGAATTCCGAAACCAGCGATAGACCCCATCGGCGCGCCGCAGACGATGCTCGGTGTCATAGTGATCGCCGGTTTTAAGGCAATGCCGCCATCTGGCGGCGACACGGTCATAATCATCGGGGTGAACGACACGGCGCCAGCCAAACTCATCCTCGCCCTCTGGAGTATTGAGATCGTCACGCGCGTTGCCCAGGAAGGCCAGCGCGCTTGGACTGACATAGGTGAATTGTCCCGCGGCGTTGGCCGACCAGGCGAACCCCGGCATGCTTTCGACGATTTGCAGTGCACGCGCTGCTTCCGGATTGGTCTGGTCAAGTGAGTTGGACGCTGCCGACATTGTCTTCTCCCCCCGGACAAGGAAAGCCTCGGAACTGTCAGTGCTGCGGATGGCACATATTCTCAGTGTAGCACTCGTTCTCAACATCCGGACCCGATTGGCGACTCACGCGCCCAACTTAGCCCCATCGTGCCCTCGTCGCACCTTATGGAAATCCATGTATCGCGCATGAGGAAGGGTGCTCTGGCCCTCCTCCGCCCCGAAGGCCTGCGCTCATAGTCGGGTGTCGTCACACCAAAGCGCAGCCCCACCTAGCGGTTGGCGGTCCCGACCTATCCCTGTGAACAATACCGAAGGCGGTGCGTCACGGTGCACCCTCGTTCTCGCGCCGAAAGAACGGCTTTCGCCCGACATTCTCATGCCAAACAAAGGAGAACGACCATGACAAACCGTGTGAACGACCTCGCCCAGAAGGACAAAACCGCAAGCTCCGACGGGCTTCGGTCCGAGGAGCTGGTTCCATCGCGCTATGCGCTGCGGATTGGCGACATCGACGTGCTGGTGGTGAGCGACGGTGTGCTGCCCCTGCCCACGGAAACAATGGCCACCAATGTAGACCCCGCCGCCCGCGCCGCCTGGTTCAAGGACATGTTCCTTGGACCCGACATGTTCGACTGGGCGCTGAACGTCCTGGTGGTGCGCAGCGGCGACAAGACCATCCTGGTCGATGCGGGCCTGGGAAATCAGTTCCCCGGCTTTCCCCGGGCGGGGCAGTTTCCCAAGCGACTGGAGGCGGCCGGCATCGACCTTGCGTCTGTGACCGACATCATCGTTACCCATATGCACATGGACCATGTTGGTGGGCTGCTCGTCGAGGATGTGAAGAAGCGGCTGCGTCCGGATGTGCGGATCCACGTTTCGGCAACCGAGGTCGAATTCTGGGGAATGCCCGATTTCGCCCTCACTTCGATGCCGACGCCGGTTCCCAAGGTCCTCAGAACCACCGCCACGCAATTTCTGAAGGACTATGCCGCCAATCTCCAGACCTTCGACCAGGAGGTCGAGGTGGCGCCGGGCGTGGTCGCCGAGCTGCCCGGCGGCCACACGCCGGGACACTGCATTGTCCATGTGACGTCCGGCGGCGAGCGGCTGACATTCGCCGGCGATGCCTTGTTCCCCGTCGGCTTCGATCACCCGGACTGGCACAACGGCTTCGAACATGACCCCGAGGAGTCGGTGCGGGTCCGGGTCCGTCTTCTGAAAGACGCGGCGGCGACCGGCGAACTGCTGGTGGCCACTCACCTGTCCTTTCCATCTGTCGGCCGGGTGGCGCTGGATGGCGACGCCTTCCGGTGGGTAGCGGCCGTCTGGGATTACTGATCGTTGCTGAGTTGGGGCCTCCGTCCGGTCATTACCCCTCTAGCGGGGCGTCATGGATTGGACGGAGAGCCTGACCCAGCGATTTCCATAGGAGACTCGTAATGAAGACGCTTTCCAATAAGGTCGCCGTCATAACGGGTGGCAACAGCGGCATCGGCCTTGCGACCGCACGCGCTTTCGTCGCGGAGGGCGCGAAGGTCCTGGTGGTTGGACGACGCGCCGAGGCGATGGAGGCCGCCGTCAGGGAACTCGGAAAGCAGGCCGTTGGCCTCACCGGCGATGTCGCCGATCTCGAAACCCACGATCGCGTCGCCGCGCTGGCGTCCGAACACTTCGGTGGTGTCGACATCTATTTCGCCAACGCGGGAGGCATTCGCATCCAGCAGAGCCCGGATGTGACTCCGGCGGACTATGACACCCAGTTCCTGACCAATGCACGCGCCACCTTTTTCGGGGTGCAGAAGATCGTCCCTTTGATGCGCGACGGCGGCACAATCCTGCTGACCAGCTCGATCGTCACTCACAAGGTATTGGACGGCCATGCCGTCTACGCCGGCAGCAAGGCGGCGATCGAGGCTTTTGCCCGCAACTGGGCATTGGAACTGAAAGACAGGCGTATACGCGTCAACGTGCTCAGCCCCGGGCCGACCGACACGCCCATCGTCAAGAAACTCGGCATTCCGGGTGATGCCGTGCCTGAAATGGAGGCGCAGATCGCTCTTGCGATCCCGTTCGGCCGCATGGGCAAAGCGGAGGAACTCGCCCAGGCGGCACTGTTCCTTGCCTCGGATGACAGCAAATTCATGACCGGCCTCAATCTCGCCGTCGACGGCGGCATGACCCTCACCTGAAACCCCATATGGAGAACAGACATGTTGCACAGACCCAACCAGGACATCATCGAGTTTGTACACCGCCTTGCCGAGGTGGGCAGCAACTACCGCATGGATGAGATGGTCGATCTCTATGCCGACGACCTCGGCTTCCTGGTCCTGACCAATGACGGAGAGATCACCCGTTTTTCAAAGGAGACGATGATGGACGAATTCCGAGCCCGCCGAGACGCCGGCGAGAAGCCGCTCTCTACCGAGAAGCGCATCCTGCATGTGGAGGAGCAGGGCGACGATGCCACGGTGATTCTATACCGCCGCATGAGCCCGAAGGCCGACGCGGCCTTCTATGAACTCCGCCTCAAGAAAATCGGCGGCTCCTGGCTGGTGGTCGGAGAAACCGTCCTCCCCTGGCCGGATCTCAGGAAAGCGCGCGGATTTCTGCCCCCTCGGGAAAGAGGCGTCTGAGCATTCTTTCACCCGTTTGAATAGCCGGCACATTCCCCCCGATGCCCCCCGAGTGCCGGCTGGTGGGCGCAGCGACGCAGCACGCTGCGCCCACCCTCCCTTTCCGGCTTGCAGTACCAGCTACATGTTCAGACGACCTGGTCGACCAGCATTCCCGGCTGTGTATCCTGCTGCTCTTCCATACGCTGCTTCATCATATCCGCGATTTTCTGGTCAACCGCCTTCTTCTCCTCAGGCGGCATGTTTTCGTACTCTTCCGGGGTGATCCCCATGCTTTTCAGGATGGCCTCCTGCATACGTTGAGCAGGTGACTTGCTGATTTCGGCCATAAAGGCATCTTCACTGCTCGGTTTGCCGAGAGGGGCTTCCAGCCGGCCCTGCCGTGGGGAGAACATGGGAGGGAGCGCGGACACTGGCGACGTGGTGATGGACATGGGCACCTCGGCTCAATTGATGGGCCCTCTCCAGGAAGCAAAACTCATGCCATTTCAAGGGCCTGGAAAAGCCTCGCTTTTGGCAACGGGAACAGCGTTCGGACCGGCAAAATCGATCAGGGTGGCATGATATGGCGGCAAAACCTGCCGCATTGTTGGAAACGGCCCAGGAGCGTATCAGCCTCGATCCGTTCGCCATCGGAGACGATCTCCGCCATTTATATCAGGCACCGGACCCTGCATGCCGGTCGCGAAGTGCCAGGGCACGCGACGCCCCTTCCAGTTTTTCGCCTTCGAGCTCGAGCAGCGTCGAGACATTGACACGCCGGACACCGCGCTCGCGGACGAGGCGGCGGTAAAAGGCATGGGGGGTCCATGTTCGGTATCCACGGCCCAACAGAAAAGATACGAGAATGGCACAGGTCATCCAGCCGCGAATCTGGCTGCCCTTGCCGGGGACCGCCTCGCGCACCAGCAGGACGTCGCCTGCAGCTGCCCAGGAAAGGAATGCCCGCGCCTGTTCCGGACTGATGGTGGCAGTAAGCAGGCGGCGCCACCACGGTTCGAAAAGCGTCCACATTCCTGTCGATTCAGGCCTCATTGCGAAAACATGCTTGTGGCGTCCGGGGACGAACTTGTGCCACCACTGTGGTCGGAGACCCGGCACGAAACAGACCAGCCAGCTTGCGGCTTCCAGCGTGACGGGCGCGCCATGTTCATCCACTTCGAGAGCGAGACGATGGGGAACCCGGCTGCCATACCCACCCGATGCTTCGTGAGTTTCTGAAGTACCGGTCGCCAGAGCTCCAAGATGGAAGAGGTGGCCGATTACGTCAGACCGAAACTCTTCGGCCGACCCGACATCGCCACACCGCTGAACCCGGTTCCTCGCCTGTTCTTCCGCGGCGGATGACGTAGCCACACTCACTTTTGATCTCCCGGTTTACCCGCAGTTGCTTCTGCCTCAACAGGGTGCCCGGTTAGGTTCTCCCAAACTATCGTACCATCGTCCTGCATTGATAGATGATTCGTCTAAGGCAGCCCCCTCCAATGTATAGTGGATACCGAGCAGAGCCCGACGCCAACCAGACGTCGCTCTCGCGCCAGAAGCGGTCGTTGATAAATACCTCGTGCCGAGGTCTCAAAATGGCCAGACGACAGGTATGATGAGCATGGAGGTGACGAAGACGATAGTGCTGAGGGGCAGGCCTAGCTTCAAGTAGTCGCGCATACGGTAGCCGCCGGGCCCTAAAATGATGGCGTTGTTGTGATGACCGAAGGGGGTGAGGAAATCCGTAGAAGCGCCGATGGCAACAGCTATCAGGAATGGATCTGGCGAGGCTCCGAGATCCAAGGCGACGCCGATGACAATGGGCGCCATGAGGATGACTGTAGTGGCGTTGTTGAGGACAGGTGTCACAGCCATGGTGGCGAGGAGCGTCGCTCCGAGCATGACCATCGGTCCGGCATCTCCTGAATGGGCCAGAAAGGCATGGGCGAGGTAGCTGGCTGCACCTGTGGAGCCGAGGGCATTGCCTACAGGGATCATCGCCCCCAGAAGGACGATGACAGACCAGTTGACGCCGGCGAATGCCTCGCTTGGCTTCAGAAGACCGGTCAGGATCATCACCAGCACCCCAGCGATGAAAGCAATAGAAGTAGAAAAGAGACCCCATGCGGCCAGCGCCACCGCACCGGCAAATACGATGAGTGGCAGAACGGTACGCGGTGCCGAGAACTTCAGAGTGCGTGGGGCCAATGGCAGGCAGCCTAGGGCGCGTATGGTCTGCCGCATGCGGGCCGGCGGCCCTTCCAACAGGATGACGTCTCCCACGTTCAGGTTGACGTCTCCCAGACGTCCCTCGAACCGCCGTCCCTGGCGCGCAGCGGCCAGAAGCGTGACGCCGAAGCGTTGACGGAGATCCAGGGAAGATGGCGTACTGCCAAGCACCACGGCATTGGGCGTAACTACCGCTTCCATGACATGCAGTTCGTCGCCGCCGCTTGTGCTTGCTCCCTCCTCCCGTTCCACCAGTTGGAGATTCCCCTCGTTGAGCAGAGATTCCAGACCTCGTGTGCCGGCCTGTAGCAGGAGAATGTCTCCCTCCTGCAACTTCTTGGCTGATAGGCGGCCAAAAAGGCGCCGGTCGCTTCGCACCACGCCCACCAACGTTACAGGCCACCGTGTCTCCACGGCGCCGACGGTGAGGCCAATGAGCGGCGATCCTGGGCGGATGCGCGCCTCCGTCACATAATCCGCCACGTCGAAAATCTCGTCGTCTTGCTCCTGCTCGTCATTCTCCGGCACTGGAAGCCGCCGGGCCGCAATGAGATAGAGACTGCCGAGAATGGCCAGCGCCAGACCGACGGGTAGAAAATCGAAAAAAGAGAACGGCTGCCCCGTCACGTCCTGGCGAAAATTCGAGATCAGGAGATTGGGTGGCGTACCCACCATGGTGATCATGCCGCCCAGCAGGGTCGCGAAGCACACCGGCATCAGTAGGAACGATGCCGGATAGCCGAAGCGCCGGCAGGTGGAAAACAGGACAGGCATCAGCAGCGCTAGAGCCGCCACATTGTTCATAAAAGCGGAGAGGACGAGGGCCAAGAGGCAGAAGCCCGCCAGATGCAGGCGGCGATTGTCACGGAACGTGACGAAGCGGCCCGCCAGCACGTCGACGATGCCGGACTTGGCCAATGCTGCGCTCATCATCAGGACGCCGACCACGGTGATGACCGCCGGGTTGCTGAAGCCCGAGAAGGCCGCATCAGCGGGGACAAGGCCGGCAAGGACGCAGAGAAGCAGGCTCGCCAGCGCCACAATATCGTAGCGCCAGCGATCCCAGACGAAACACGCCATCGTCCCGAGGAGGATGGCGAGAATCAATCCCTGCTCCCACGTCATTCCGTGAGAGTGGAGCAAGTCGAGCGCGGCAGACAAGCGGAACTAGGTGTATATGGATTCCATTGTCAGGAGACCACCGAGAGCCTGGCGGCCGTGTCCGCAGATGCCGCTTCAATTTCGAATACGCTCTCGCGCGGGAACAGGCCGAAATGTCGCGGCCTCAAGAAGACCTTGTGCCCCTCCTCCAGATCCCGTCCGGCGTACCGATCGTCCGGGACCTCGGCGCTGATGAAGTGCGTGCTGCTGGGCACCCTCACCTCCAGCCGCGTCTGCCCGGAGAAACGCCGAATCATCCTGATGACGCCCGGAATGGCATGCTGACGATTGTCCGTCACCTCCAGATCGTGGGCGCGGATATAGATATCGGCCGGGCCAGATATCGAATCCTTAGTCGTTGCCAGCGGAATCTCGAAGCCTTCCAGGAATACCTGTCCCTGCTGCACCGTGACGGGCAGAACATTCGTGCTACCCAGGAAGCCATAAACGAAAGGCGTGGCAGGCTGGTCATAGACCTCAAGAGGCGTGCCCACCTGCTCTATCTTGCCGTTGCTCATCACCACCACGCGGTCGGCCAGCTCCAGCGCCTCCTCCTGGTCGTGGGTCACGAAGACGGTGGTGTGGTGGATGGCATCGTGCAGTTCCCGCAGCCAGCGTCTCAGGTCCTTGCGCACCCTGGCATCCAGCGCACCGAACGGTTCGTCGAGGAGCAGCACGGTAGGATCGATGGCCAGCGCCCGGGCCAGGGCCACGCGCTGGCGCTGGCCGCCCGAAAGCTGGGCCGGATAGCGCCTGTCCAGCCCCGATAGCTGCACAAGGTCCAGAAGCTCCATCACCTTTTCGCGGATGACCGCTTTGGCCGGCCGCTCGGCGCGCGGCCTGACTGTCAGCCCGAAGGCGATATTGTCGAAGACCGTCATATGCTTGAAGAGGGCATACTGTTGGAAGACGAAGCCCACATGCCGCTCCTGCACCGACTGGAACGAGGCGTCCCGGTCGCCGAAATGGATGGTGCCCCGGTTGGGGAACTCCAGCCCGGCGATGAGGCGCAGCAACGTTGTCTTGCCCGAGCCCGAGGGACCGAGAAGGGCGATGAGCTCGCCCGAGCGGATATCCAGACTGACGTCATAGAGTGCCGCCAGTCCCTTGAACTCCTTGCGGATATTCCTGATTTTCACGTCCATGATCCAAACTCCTAATGACGAGCGGCTGCGGCGATATGATCGCCATAGCGCCATTCGAGGAAACTCTTGAGAACGAGGGTGAGAAGTGCCAGCAGCGCCAGCAGGGAGGCCACGGCGAAGGCCGCCGCGAAATTATATTCATTGTAGAGAATCTCCACCTGCAGCGGCATGGTGTTGGTGATGCCCCTGATCTTGCCGGAGACCACGGCCACCGCGCCGAATTCCCCCATGGCGCGGGCATTGCAGAGGAGCACGCCGTACAGGAGCCCCCATCGGATATTCGGCAGAGTAATGCGCCGGAAAGTCTGCCAACCGCTGGCCCCCAGCGAGATGGCCGCCTCCTCCTCATCCGTGCCCTGCTCCTGCATGAGGGGAATGAGTTCCCGTGCCACGAAGGGGAAGGTGACGAACATGGTGGCCAGCACGATGCCCGGCAGCGCGAAGATGATCTCGATATTGTGGGCACTGAGCCATGGTCCCAGGAAGCCCTGCGCTCCAAATAGGAGCACATAGATGAGGCCGGCGATCACCGGGGAGACCGAGAACGGCAGGTCAATGAGCGTGATGAGGAAGCTCTTGCCTCTGAACTCGAATTTGGCGATGGCCCAGGAGGCGACGACGCCGAAGGCCATGTTAAGGGGCACGGCGACAACTGCCACCATGAGGGTAAGGCGGATGGCGGCCAGGGCGTCTGGCTCGCTGATGGACGCGACATAATGGTCGATGCCCTGGCGGAAGGCTTCGAAGAACACCGACGCCAACGGCAGGAAGAGGACGATGCCGAGAAAGAGAAGCCCCGCGGCAATGACCAGGCGCTGGACGGACGACCTTTCCATCGTGGCCTCCGGCGGACGGCGGGCGACATGACCCCGATAGGCAATGTCAGTCATTGGCATATCTCCTGCGGCTCCAGGCCTGGATGAGATTGATGAGCAGCAGCATGGTGAAGGAGATGGCGAGCATCATCGCCCCCACAGCGGTGGCCGCGGCATAGTTGAATTCCTCCAGCCGGATGACGATGAGCAGAGGCGCAATCTCCGACTTGTAGGGCAGGTTACCGGCAATGAAGATCACCGAGCCGTATTCGCCGATGCCCCGGGCCAGCGCCAGGGCGAAGCCGGTCAGGGCCGCCGGCGCCAGCGTCGGCAGCACCACCCGCCGGAGTGTCTGCCACCGACTGGCGCCCAGGGTCGCCGAGGCTTCCTCGACGTCGCGATCCAGGTCCTGGATAATGGGCTGCACGGTGCGCACCACGAAGGGCAGGCCGATGAAGGTGAGCGCGATGATGATGCCGATAGGCGTATAGGCGATCTTCCAGCCCAGCATGGTCGCCAGGCTGCCGATCCAGCCATTGGGGGCATATATGGCCGTGAGGGCGATGCCGGCCACCGCCGTGGGCAGGGCGAAGGGCAGGTCTACCATGGCGTCCAGCAGCTTGCGGCCCGGAAAACGGTAGCGCGTGAATACCCAGGCCAGCAGGATGCCGAAGAAGAGATTGACCAAGGCCGCGCCGAAGGCGGCGGAAACACTCAAGCGTACTGCCGCCAGCGTACGGTCGTCCAGTGCAAGCCGCCAGAACTCCACCCAGCCGAGGCTGGCGCTCTTGGCCACCAAAGCGCTCAGGGGCAGGAGCACGATGAGGCTCAGATAGGTGACGGTCAGGCCCATGGTGAGGCCGTAGCCGGGGATGATGCTGGGCCGACTGAGCCGCAGCGGGTTGGGAATGGTCGTCAGACTATGGGCCATGATCGCCTCCTACCAGTTCACCGAAAAGCGCAGGCCGTAGGCGTTGCCGTCGGCATCGATGCCCTGGCGCTCGGTATCAAAGTGGATCCAGTTGAGGATCACGCGGAGATAAGGATTGGCCCACCAGTTCAGACCGACGGTATAGGTATCCGCCTTGCCGCCCAGGATGTCCTTATCATTGAGGTCGATGGTGCTGTAGCGCGCCGCGATCTGCCAGGCGCCGGAGCCGCCGCTTCCCGTAAAGCTGCTCTTGGGCGACAGGCGGCCGACAGTCCCCTTGGAATAGGGCAGCGTTTCGCCCGTGAGAAAGTAGCCGGCGGTGATGTAGTAACCGTCGAAGCTGACGTCCGGGCTGGCCGGGTCGATGCGGCTGACATCGGTGCGCAGATATTCGCCCTGCACGAAGGCGGAGCCGACAGCGCCGATGAATTCACCGCCCACGAAGGTATAATGGTCGGCATCGATGGCGCCCGTGTCCACCACACGGCCACCGTCCACCCGTACTTCCGGACGGTCGCCGAAGCGCACGAGGCCTCGGCTGCCCGGCTCCCGCAGATAGGCGGAAACGCCCAAGTGGATGAGCTTGCCGTCCGCATTGACGGGCGCCACGGTGGCACGGGCGTGATAGCCATAGCCTTCGTCTACGCCGTCGGCGGAGGTGATGTTGGCATTCTCGCCGAAAATGCCGCCGGTCAGCGTCCAGTTCTTCTCCACATGGCTGGCGGAAACGCCGAGCTTCCAGTCACCGCCCGCATTGGTGCGGTGGGTGAAAGCCTCCACCCCCATGGCGCGTTCGAGGAAGGTGGTATAGCTCCCCCCCGTCAGGCGCTCTAGCGAGTTGGGCGTCTTGTGCTGGCCGACCGTAATGGCCAGCCCGTCGATGCCATTGTATTTCAAATAAGCGTCCTTGATGTCGGTCCCGTCGGCAAAATCCAGCTCGAAGCGATAATCCCAGACGCTGGCCAATGTGCCGTCCACACCCAGGCGCGCCCGGCGGAAATCCGTCCCGTTGCTGAAGTCCCGTGTGCCCTCTCCTTCGTCGAACAGCACGAAATCGGTCTCCACCCGGCCACGAATCTTGAAGCTATACGCGCCATCGGCGCTGCTGATCTGCGGGGACGGTTTGAATGCCACTTTGAAATCCTCGGCCTGAGCCTGGCCGGCTACGGCCAGCAGTGAAGCGCCCGCGAGGGCCAAGGGTGCCAACCACTGGAGCGGCTGGCCATAAATCGTCGTACCCATGGGATATATCCTCTCTAAATCTTTCTGTTTTTTGAAAATCAGCGCTCTGGCTTGTAAATCTGGTCGAAGATGCCGCCGTCGCTGAAGTGACGCGCCTGCGCCTTCTTCCATCCGCCGAAGGCCTCGTCCACCGAGATGCGCTTCACGTCGGGGAAGCGTGCCAGATCTTCCTTGTCTGCATATTCGGGCTTGAAGGGCCGGTAGTAATGCTTGGCGGCGATACGCTGGGCTTCGGGTGAATAGAGATGCTCCAGATAGGCCTGGGCCACTTCCAGATTGCCCTTCTTCTCGGCATTGCCGTCGACGACCGTGACCGGCGGCTCGGCCAAAACGCTGACAGACGGCACCACGATCTCGAACTTGTCCGGCCCCAATTCGTTGATGGCCAGGAACGCCTCGTTCTCCCAGGCCAGGAGCACGTCGCCAATACCGCGCTGCACAAAGGTCGTGGTGGACCCGCGGGCACCGGAGTCAAGTACCGGCACATGCTTGTAGATGTCGCCGACGAATTTCTCGATTTTCGCCTCGTCACCGTTGAACTTGTCCCGTGCGAAAGCCCAGGCGCCAAGGTAGTTCCAGCGCGCCCCGCCCGAGGTTTTGGGATTCGGTGTAATGACCTCCACGCCATCCTTCACCAGGTCATCCCAGTTGTGGATGCCCTTGGGGTTGCCCTTGCGCAACAGGAAGACAATGGTGGAGGTATAGGGCGCGCTGTTATTGGGCAGGCGCTTCTGCCAGTCCTCGGGAACCTTGCCCGTCTTCTCGGAAATGGCGTTGATGTCGGCTGCCAGTGCCAGGGTCACGACATCGGCGTCCAGCCCGTCGATCACCGAGCGCGCCTGACTGCCCGAGCCGCCGTGGGACTGACGGATGGCGACGGTTTCGCCCGTCTTCTCCTTCCAGTATTTGACGAACGCCTTGTTGTAATCCTGGTACAACTCCCGTGTCGGATCATAAGACACGTTGAGCAGTATCTTGGTCTGCGCAAAGGCGGAGCCGGCGGTCGCCGCGACCAGCGATGCGGCCGCGACAGTGCCGAGGAGTGTCCGTCTGGACCAGTGGATTGTTGTGTTCATGACATACCTCTATTCTCTATCTTTTTACTGGGTTTAATGTTCAAAATTTTTCCGCCCGGCAGCCAGTATGGGCAGGAAGTCGATGATGTTATGGCCGGGCTCAATCTGCTCGGCCTCCAGCGCCCGATAATGCCGGGACGCGGATTCCTGGGCCGCCAGGGGTGTCGGAAAGCGGCTGCCGTTGAGGGTGGAAAAACGGGGATCTTCGGCGACGAAACGGAAGGGCCGTCCCTTCTCACCCCGCACCAGGAGGCCGGCGGCGATGCCATGGACCTCGATCACATAGACATTGGCGTTGAACATGAGTTCTCCTCTCGGACCACGCGGGCCCGTCCATCACTTCAATGGAAGTTGACATTTCAATGGTTGGTGGATTGATCCGCCGTCTTCAGGCGGTGGAGAGGTTCAAACGCACATTGCGCAAGCGCGGGTGCAGGTCTCACCATTGCCGAATACGGACATATGAAAAATAATCATCGCAGTTCTCCTTTGCCGGAAAGCCAGGCTCTCCTTCTGTTGATCGAACCGTCCTCTCCTTTCATGCGAGAAGCGGCTCGCGCATCGGAACCACGAATCCGATTTTCTGAAACCTGATCCGTGGCGCTTTAGCTTTTGGTCACGCGGAGCAAGCTGTATCCATCAAAAGCCGCGGTCCCGCCGCATGGCGACCAGGACGATTCGGATTAGAGCGCTTATTCTCTACTTAGTCAATAGACAATTAGATATAAATTCGCTAGCGTCAGAGTCGTGACGGGCGGATTCCGGCACAACAACGAGGTCTCGTTCAACTCATGGAGGACCATATGACCTTGCTGCGACCACCGATTCTCGCTGAAGTACAGAACAAGCCATGCCCGGTGCTGACCATCCCAGGTCTTGGGAACTCCAGCATCGGTCATTGGCAGACCATATGGGAGCAGACGCGCCGGGATTGCCGGAGGATTCAACTGGGCCGGTGGAACGATCCCCTGCCCTCGGTTTGGGTAAAGCGCATAGATGATGCCGTGTGGTGCGAGGAAGAGCCGGTGGTGCTGGTGGCCCACAGCCTCGGCTGCATCGCCCTGGCGCACTGGGCGAGTCGGCATGGAGATGCCGCGCAGAGCCGGGTGCGCGGCGCCCTGCTGGTTGCCCCCTGCGATCCCGAGCGTCCCGGCGCCTCAGCAGAACTGGCCCGCTTTGCGCCAGTGCCGCGCGAGCCTTTGCCCTTCCCCAGTATGCTGGTCGCGAGCAGCAACGATCGCTATGCCCGCATCGACCGGGCGAAACGGTTTGCGGCCGACTGGGGCAGCGCCCTGGTCGAGGTCGGAACTCAAGGACATATCAACGCCGACTCCGGATTGGGAGCATGGGCATTTGGTCTGGAACTGCTGGAGGAACTGCAGGCGGGTAACTTTGCGGCCCGGCTAAAGGTGGAGAATTACCGCCAGATTCTCCGCTACGGCATCGGCTGACACTTGCGGTTTGGAAACACCTGGAGGCGCGTCCTGTACGCGCCTCGTTTTCATGCGATGGTGATTAGGCGGTGGCGCGTGTCACGGCATCCAGAGCCGCGTCATCGGCCAAAGCGTCCGCCAGGGTAGTGCGGTCGAGCACACGGGCCGTTGCATCATAGGCCTTGGCAAAGACCTGACGGATTTCGCAGGACTCCTCATCCCGACAATCCTCGCAGCGGCGATAGGCCATGCGGCTGAGGCAGGGCAGTGGTGCCATGGGCCCGTCGATGATGCGCATCACCTGCCCAAAGGTGATTTCCGATGGTTTCTTCATCAGCGCATAGCCGCCATTCTTGCCGCGCCGGCTGTGCAACAAGCCCTGGTGCTTCAGGTCCAGGAGAATCTGTTCGAGGAACTTCTTGGGGATGCGCTGACGCTCGGAGACTTCCGAGATCAGCATGGCCTCCCCCTGCCCTGCCCGCGCCAGTTCCATGAGCGCCCGAAGCGCATATTTTGCCTTTTGAGAAATCACGCCTGTTCTTTTCTTGCTGAAGTGCTGACGGCATAGCACAAAGCAATGGGACATTCAATTGTCTATTGATTAAGTCGTCTTTTATGGGCAGCTATCGAGGTAAATGTGCTGGCACCCATGCGCCATTTGCGGTCATAGAAGACATAGGGTACGTCGCAGGACAGCCTGGATGCGCTGCCGTCACTGATCGTCCGGGCCCGTAGCTGGAGCGGTGACATCCTCCTCCTCGGCCTCATCACGCGCCAGAAACGCGGCCCCGCCGGCATGGACTTCGAAAGCATCGCCGTCCTGCTGATCTACGGCAGCGCCGTTGTGGTTCAGACGGTGACTGGGTGATAAGGAAAGGCCGTGCGACGCTCGACTGGCTAGATTCCGAATTGAGTACCCTGTCCTCGGAATTGGTCAAACGCCAAGATCGAGTGCCTTCACCAACGTGCCCTCGTGAACCAGTTCTGGCCGTCCCCCTTGCTCACGGAGCTCCAGGGCCCTTATGATCTTCGTACCTTCGTGACTGTGCTTCCAATCCCGCGAAGCTTCGGCTGCAACGACCAGATAGTCTGTCTTACTGCAAACATTATTCTTCCAGTTTCCGCCACGCTCAGAGATCATCCCGGCGACGACTTTTCGAGGAGCAATAGTAAATTTGCCGGTCAATACAAACATACGACTCTCAATGACGAGTCTGGCCGCATCTTCAATCGCTCCATCAATTACGCCGACATTCCCGAATGTAGCAATGCCCGTGTCGCTGGCGCTGTCACCGACAAGCCGCGTAATCCACTCACAAATATCCTCAGACTCGTCCGGCGTGATCACACCATCTGCAATTGAGCGACGCGCTGCAAACTCCAGAGACTGCATGCGCGGATCGGTGAGAAGATGAGGAGACGAGGCTAGTCTGTGAAGCAGACTCTCAACCTCGGTGGGAGTGATTACGTTGTCGCAGGCGATGCCGGCGCAAAAACCGTAGAACTCATTGATCTCGTCCTTGGTTGTCTCGGGGACAAACTCCTCGGATCGAACATCGATAATGCACTCGATGATCGAATAAACCTCAGAAAGTTGATCAGCCCAGATGTCGAGATCCTCTATCAATTCGGCTGCGTCGGCGTCATCGAGAATGGATAGAAAGCGCTCGGCTTCGATCCGCATTGGCGCAACCTCTCGGTCCTCTATCCTATGGCTGGCGAGCACGCCCTTCAGAAAGCCAAGCCAATAGGCGACAGCTTTGCGTCGGTTTGCTTTGCGATGAATTCTTTCGAGCTCAGACCCTTCATGTTCGAGCCTTATGCCACGGGTAATACGGTTATTTGCCATCACATGCCCCCATGTATAGCGCCGGAGTTACTAGGTTATCAAAACCAAGTATGCGTAGCCAAGAAATCTCCGGAAGACATAATCTTCAAGTTCAGGCAATTTTTTGACATTCCAAATCGAGTACACTGTCACCGGAATTCCCAGAAGCCAGGCACGTTCACTTTGCCGCCATATGACCGCTCCGGGTCAGCTGCGGCCGGTCGCTAATCGGCAGCGGAGGCGACGCGCCCCAGATCAAGCACTCCAGATTCCTGCCGTCCCCCACTGCTCCTTTGTTGCGGCCTGCGCCATTCACTCAAAGGATTTTGGCCTTTTCGGCAGGCGCCCGTAATCGTCCACCACCTTGACCATATGCGGCGGCGTATCACCCCAGTCCCAGAACACCACATTCTGTGCGCCAGGCTTGGCGCTCACAGCATACGAGGGGACGATGATGCCGGCCACGCCCAGGACGCTCAGCTTGTCATACACTGCCCATGAAGCTGGGGTGCGGCGGCTATCCCTGTCCAGCCGCCAGGCGCAACTCAGCATTTCAGGAGTGATATCATGGGCGTCGAGTGTCGCCGGCGCCGTGAGGTCCAAAACGTCCGCACAGTCCACTTCATAAGAGCAGATAGTCATGGGCTGCACTTTGTGCCCGAAGCCCTGTGCAGCTTCCGCCCAGGCGGCTTCGAGAGTAAGACTTGTATACAGGGCTTTGACGCCTTGCGGATTGAATCGACCGCCGTGCTTCCTGGCCCCTTCACCTGACGCGGGCTCATATGAGAACTTTGGATTGTGCGCTCTATATACGGGCTGCGTAAGCCGAACACCGTGGGCAATCACGCAAAGCCGCCCTCTGCGATGGCATCCAGATATTTCATTACTGCCTCGGCGCGGCCCTCCTGGACGAGCTGCTGCGCGGTCAGCCCACCAAAACCCGGGAGCCCTTCGGACCTGTACCAAGCCCAGGCCATCATAGGTGAACCTGCCCAGGGCAACACTCGGTTCAGGATCTCGACCAAGGAACGAAGCCTCGACTGGGTTGCCTGGCTGCGCAGTCGGTTCGACTTGGATAGCGCGTCACGGCTCATCCCATTGGCCGCAGCCAGCTCCTTCTTCGACACTTTCAGAAGGTCGGAGATTCTGTCCGCAGAAACTAAACCGTCTTCCGTGAAAACCTGCTTGAGAAAGGGGCTAGACGCGCCATTCCGCCCATCTGATGCTGAAGAAAACGCCATGTAGTGCCTCGCGTGTTGCACTGCTTCTGGTGCATAATATGCGCCTTCTCCGCCGCTTTTTCAACCAATCCCAATGCAGCGCCGCGGCCGCTGCCCGACCATACCCTGCGCACTGTTGCTATATGGTTGAACTCAGATCGCGCATCGCCCCTGCATAAAGATAAAGACGTGCAACGGAGGCCTCGGTGCGATAGGCAGGCCGGCCAGGGCATCCCAGACATTCCAAGCCGCGGCGCGTACTCCACCACGCGACGTGCTGTTGTCCGTCGCGGCGGCGCTGCAGCCGGTGCAATCCGTCTGCCGGAGCACGCCCCGACCATTTTGATGGAATTGGTTGGACCATCTGTCGCAACTCCTTGCGCACATCTACCAGATTATTGGCCTTAGGAGCGAAGAAAGGAGAGCGCCTATGCGTAAAGTAAAGCTACAGCACACCCTCCTGCAGGCCGATTGTCTGCTGCAGCTTGCAGAGGAAGCTGACTTTGAGACCTTTGTGGGAGACATGCGGAGATGGGGCGCCGGCAAGGTTGCCCTGGATGAACTCACCTCAGCTATCGTTGCAGCAAAAAGCGAACAACGAAACAGTGTCGATCGCGGACCTTAGAAATGGTCCCAGAGCCAGGGCCTCTTGCACATCGACTTCCTCTACACAGTCGGCGTCAGCAGCTCAGAAAGCGCCTTCTTCGCCGCAAGGGTAGGGACTTTGATGTTTCGCGAAAGATAAGTCCGGATGAGGTCCACTTCTTCTTCACCGTCCAGCATGGAGAGCAGGAGACCTCTTGCTTCGAGGTCCGCCAGAAGCTGACGCACGACGGCCTCTTCCTCGCGGGCGCGCCGGCGGTGCCGCTGGGATCTGGTCTCCGTGGATTTTTTGATCTCTTGCGTCATGAGATGGCTTTATTCGGCGGCCAGGGGCAAGGGTGCAACATCGGGCGTTTCGCCCGTCGTCCGCTTCAGGTATCTCTGCAGAAGGCGCCTGTCTTCCGGCGGCAGGTGATTGGCGAGGCCAGCACGCACAGCCCGTTCCACCGCCTTTATGACGGCTCGATGTTCCTCGGTCCGCCGTTGCCGATGTGCCTTGGTCCGTTCTGCAGTGGATTTTGCCTCGAGGCGCCGTGGGCGGCCGATGATGGGCGCGCGTTCAGGCAATAGCAAATTGGGCTCGACAGTCTCGTAGGCCACACCGGCCAGTGTCTTCAGGAGGGCGTCGATGATGACCCTGCCGGCCGGTGGCGGCACGGCCATGCCGATCTGGCTCCGCACGCTCTGGATACCACCTATAAAGCGGAAGTCGTCCGGGAAGCCTTGCAGTCTTGCAAGTTCGCGGTTGGTGAGCGGCCTGTTCTCCGACCAGTGATAGGTGCGGGTGCCCCCGCCGCCCCGGGCCGTGACGGTCCAGGCCGGCCGGTCCGGATCGAGCCGGCGGTAGATGCTCTGGATCCGGCAGGCGCTCTCCTTCAGCCTCAGGTGATCCGGGAAGTCCGGGCGCCTCTGTGCCCTCCAGATGTTCTCGCCGGGCCGGATGTGGCTCAGCCGTTCCGCAACCGTCTCGGACACCGTGGGCGGTTCGGCGTTCCACAAGAAAACGGCATAGGGACGGGACAAAGCCTCGCGTACGGTAACGGGAGGGTCCGTGAACGGCGCAGGCGGCCTGAAGTCTCGCCGCAGGTCCTTGCGGATGCCGACCAGGAAGATGCGCCGCCGAGCTTGCGGCAGGCCATACTCTTCGAGCCTGTACTGATGCGCGCAGACCCGGTAGCCGCTCTGGCGGAAGTCGTGGACCGCCTGGTGCAGGCATCGTCCCTCATGGGACGATGTGAGGCCGGCCACGTTTTCCGCGACGAAGGCCATGGGACGCAGGGTTCTGAGAATCCGGACAGCCTCCAGATACAGGGGAGCGTACTGGCCGCGCATGCCTCTGCGTTTGCCGACAGCACTGAAGTCGTTGCAGGGAAAGCCGAACAACAGGATGTCCACCGGAGCGAGCGAGGGGGCCGCCACGCCCCTCACGTCGGCGCACCGAACGTCCGCCACCGGACTATTGTCGTGGATATTCAGCCGGTAAGTGGCGCAGGCATCCGGATCGCTGTCGATCGCCCAGGCGGGCGCCAGCTTGCCGGCCGCGTCGCTCATGAACGAAGCCTGTCGGGCGCCGAGGGAGAGGCCGCCGGCGCCGCAGAAGAGATCGCCAAAGGTAAGATGCATCAGTCCGGATCGGGATGGTCAACAACGCTACTCGGACCAGACTGTCAGGCGGGCGGGCCTAAGATTTGGTTAGCGCGTGGGAGATTTCGGCCACCGTTGCTTAAAGTACACCGGAACCTCGCCTCGAACTGGTCCTAGGCGGAGGATAGGTGCTCATTGGCTTTGCGACGCACGACAGCGCCCTTCGCTAATGTCGGGTACGCGATGCCTCCGGGCTCGGACGCTACACCATCTATTGAGGAAGGGAGGAACGATGCTTCCGGCGGGCCGGCCGTCCAATGGTGCGGCGTTGGAGTGGCGGTTCACCTCCTGACCTTGTCCGCGACCCAGGCGAGCCTCAGCATCGTGCCCATGCGTTCCATTGGTTCCGAACCGTCCCCCGGTTCGTCAACGAGCGCACCGAGGCCATGGGTGAAGTTGCGGAAATCCTCAAAGCAGGCATGGTCCTGGTGGAAGGAATGGACCAGCATCATGGCTACATCCGCCTTGTAGCGCTGGGCTTCGATCAGTGCCGCTACCGTACGATGGAACAATTGATAACGCAGTGGCATCGCCTCCTGTTCCGATATCGAGAGTTGCTCCAGCAGAACTTCGAGACGCCGTTCCTTGCCCGGCGAGCCGTCCCGCCATTCACGCACCAGCGGACCAAAGGGCTCGTCCACCTATCCCTGACGCCAATCACGCCGATGCCGCTCGCGCAGCGACAGACCGCCGATAGATCAGTCTGGCTCGACCGGGCGCGCATGCCGAGGTCTGTTTCCTTCTCGAAGAAGGCTTCCAGTAACTCTGCGTTGTGGAATTCGCTCGTCTGCGCCAGAACCGCCCGAACCGGGCCGGGAATGCCATCCGCCTCAACCCAGGCATATGCAAGCTCATAAGCGGATCGTCCCGCTTTCCAGTGCAGTTCGCCTTTGCCCATGAAGAATGATGTCCTCTGGGTTGCGGATGTCACTGGCGTGATAGAAGAGTTGCGGCATTGAATGGAGTTTGTAGTTTAATTCTGGACATAACGGTAATATGAGTCTGATAATCTCCAGTAACATAATCCTGAATTGTCATTATAAGACATAAACTTTGGAGGAAGGATATGGAGGGCCAGCCCGACATCGTGAGGGCTGCTTGGGGGAAGTTCGAAGGTTTGGAGCGCGGAGGACCGCGTTGGCACTCATTGATCGGCCACTGTATTGATGTCGGTGCCTGCTGCGAAGCTTTGCTACGGCTTCCGCTTGTTGCCCAGCGGCTCGGCCGAATTGCTGGTGTCCGTGCGTTGGACGAAGTCCTGGTTTCACGTTTATCAGCGATCGCGTTGCTACACGACATGGGTAAGGCCAATTGGGGATTTCAAAGAAAAATTCTGCCAAATTCCGCGACCCGGGATGCCGGGCACATAGGTGAACTGGGTCACCTCTTCGATCAAACGCGTCCATTACTAAATAACTTTCTCTTGGCGGTCCCACTTGAGGAAATGACGAAGTGGACAGAAGACGAAGGGGAATTTTGTCATCTCCTCTATGCATCTATTTCCCATCATGGCAGCCCATGGACCCCACAGCACAAAAGCGGCAGTCCAAAGTGGTGGGAGTCTCGCAACGGATATGATCCGATGACAACATTGCGGCAGTTGGGAAACGCTACGCGTACCATGTTCCCAGCGGCTTTCGCGACCAACATCCAGCCATTCAGGGCCTGTCCGACATTCCAGCATGCATATGCGGGACTCGTCATGCTCGCCGACTGGCTGGGCTCCGATACGCGCATGTTTCCGTTCAGCAATGACCTTGATGAAGCTGAACGAATTCCCTTTGCACGAAGCCAGGCCGCGCGGATGCTCAAGGAAATCGGGCTCGATGTGCGTTCGAAGCGCGTTGCCGTGACAAAGCTCGCACCGAGTTTCAAAGGCGCTTTTGCATTCCAACCAAATGAAATGCAGAAAAGTGTCGAGAGCCTTGCACCCACTCAACTGGCCATTCTCGAAGCCGAAACCGGCTCCGGTAAAACCGAGGCGGCCCTTTGGCATTTCAAACGGCTCTTCGAAGCAGGACTTGTGGACGGCCTCTACTTTGCGTTGCCGACGCGGGTGGCGGCAACGCAAATCCAGAAGCGTGTCAGCGATGCGGTTGCCGCAATATTTCCCAGCGACGATCGCCCGGAAGTGCTCTTGGCGGTGCCTGGATATGCACAGGTCGATGGCGTCAGAGCCCGTGTTCTGCCAGGCTTCGAAGTCCTGTGGCCTGATGATCTTGGTGCGAAATTTGCCTATAGACGGTGGGCTGCTGAACGCCCCAAACGATTTCTAGCCGCACAGATCGCGGTCGGCACTATTGATCAGGCGCTGTTGTCCAATCTCAAGGTCAGACATGCCCATCTCCGATCCTCTGCATTGATGCGGCATCTTCTGGTCGTTGATGAGGTCCATGCGTCGGATCCCTATATGACAGCACTCCTGCAATCCGTTTTAAACGCCCACTTGGCATCAGGTGGCTACGCATTCCTGATGTCGGCGACATTGGCGTCACACGCGCGAGAGGCCTATCTCGATAATAAACGGGGACCAATCCGTACCATCGAAGACTCCATTCAGATACCATATCCCTGCTGCAGTTGGGTTGGTGAAGAGGGGCAACAACTCCAGGGAATTCCAGCGAACGGCTACAGCAAGAGAGTTGAGCATACCCCTTGCCCATGGATTGATGATCCTGATGCCGTTGCGGCTGCGGCCTTGGATGCTGCCCGTGCAGGCGCCAAGGTTCTTATCGTTCGCAACACGGTTTCTGCAGCTATCGCGACACAATTGGCCGTGGAAGCGATGTGCGGGACACCTGAAGATACGGCGCTTCTTTTTCGTTGCGGGGATGTGCCGACGCTTCATCACGGGCGCTTCGCACGGGAAGACCGGTCTCTCATTGACGAAGCGGTGGAAGCCCGCGTCGGGAAGAAGCGGCCGCCGGGCGGCGCCATTGTTGTCGGCACCCAAACCTTGGAACAAAGCCTTGATATTGATGCTGACCTGCTGATCACGGACTTGTGCCCCATGGACGTATTATTGCAGCGGATCGGCCGACTGCACCGGCATCCTGCCGCGCCAAGGCCCGAACAGTTTGAGGATGCTCGCTGCATGGTCCTCACGCCAGCGGACCGTGACTTAAGCCCGCAGAAGGGTGGCGGGCGCCGACATGGAATCGGAAGATACATTTACGAAGACATCCGCGTGATCGAAGCAACTTGGCGGTTGCTGGATCACCACGATGCCCTGTCGATACCCGCCATGAACCGGGAACTTGTCGAACGGGCTACGCATCCGGCGGTGTTGAAAGAACTCACCCACGAACTGGGGGACGCTTGGCGGGAGGACGGCATACGCGTCATCGGTCTGGCGAGCGCGCAGCGCAGTGTCGCGAACCTGCATAAAATCAGGCGCGACAGGCCATTCGGCGAGGATGTCTTTCCCGATACCGATGAAGCCATCCGCACCCGGCTGGGCGAAGCCGACCGGCTGGTCGAATGGCCGGACGGTACGGAACCGCCCATCGGTCCCTTTGGGCAGCCGGTCAAACGCCTGACTGTGCCCGCCCATTTGTGCAAGGGCATCGGCGAGCAAGCAAATATCGAACTGGGCGAGTGTCGCAGCGACGGGTTCAGCTTTACCTTTGGCTCTCAAAATTTCGACTATGGTCGGTTTGGCCTGCGAAAAGTGGACAAGGAGACGTGATGTACAATTGTCTGATTGATCAATTCATCACCGTTGAGCGAGAAGGCGTCCGCCGCGAAAGTGTTTCGTTGCCCGAGGTGCTCGCCCTTCTGACCAGCGACCGGGTGAGCAGCTTTCCGGCTCTGCGGCCGCATCAAAGGCAGGCCTGGCATGCCTTTCTTGTGCAGCTTGCCGCCCTGGCTATGCTGGAGGCGGGAAGAAGCGACCTGCCCAAGGATGCCAGTGCATGGGCAACCCTGCTCCGCGCGCTGACGCCCGATTGGCCGCAAGATGACCCTTGGTCGCTGGTTTCACTACCGGATAAACCCGCCCTTCTTCAAGCGCCGATACCGGGCGGTGATCTCTCTGACTTCAAGAAAGCCATCGCCACGCCAGATGCGCTCGACATGCTTATCACGTCGAAAAACCATGATCTGAAGGCAGCGGTGATGGCGAACGCGCAGCCGGAGGACTGGTTGTTTGCGCTGGTGACGCTGCAAACGATGGAGGGGTTCTTAGGTGCCGGAAATTACGGCATCTCCCGCATGAATGGTGGTTTCGCCAATCGCCCTGCTCTTGGGATGATCCCTCCGGGTGGGCTCGGTGCACGTTTTCAACGTGATGTATCGATACTCGTCGATCAACGGGACAAAGTATTTGAGAAAGCGCCGCCATTTCCGCGCCAAGGGGGGCTGGGCCTTGTGTGGCTCGACAGTTGGAGTGGAATCGGTCAGTTAGCGCTTGCAAATTTGGACCCCTATTACATCGAAATCTGTCGTCGCGTACGCTTAATTCATGAAGTTGATGGACTTTCCGCTATCGCTGCGGGCAGTAAGAAAACGCGGATTGCAGCGGCGGAGATGAAGGGCAACACGGGTGATCCATGGTTACCGATCGGAGTTGCCGAGGCCAAAGCACTATCGATCACACAGCGCGGATTCAATTATCGGCTGATGTCCGATCTGCTGTTTTCGGGGAACTACAGCAAGGCACTCTTACAGGAAATACACACTAATGACCCGGATCTGGGGCTATCGGTTCAAGCCTGCGGCGTAGCGCGTGGGCAGGGCATAACCGAGGGGTATCATCAGCGTATGGTCAAGCTTGAGAAACAGCCGATCAGCCTTCTCAAGCGAGGCAAAGGGAACATTCTTGCGCCTATTGCCGAAGAACGTGTTCAACAGATCGGCGATATGCGAGGAAAGGTTTTGCGTCCCGCCCTGTTTGTGCTTCTTCAGGATGGTACAGACGATATTAATTACCAATCAAAAACGACGGTGCCGCAAGCTGAAAAGTGGCTCAAGGCGTTCGAGCACAAAGTCGATCAAATTTTCTTCGAACGACTGTGGTTGGAAGTGGCCGTCGATCCCGAGGATCGCAACGACATTCGCCAGAAATGGGTGGAGGAACTTCGCGATCTGGCCTTGATCCAACTCAAGAAAGCCGAGCGCGCCGCACCGCTTGCCACCATGCGCCGCTACAGGGCCGTCACTCGCGCCCGCGGGATGTTCTACAGCCAACTTTCCAAACAATTCCCTGACCTGAGACGGGAGGAGAAGAACGATGCCTCAGCCTGACCAATATACTTTGACGGCAATGGAGAACCCGCCGAGTTACCGGGAGGTCATCGGCCGCATCGCCGGCTTGATCGGCCAGCCCGGGTTCCCGCGCGGCGATCTGGCGGCGCTGCGGCGTATGAAGCCCGATACCCCGAGTACCCCGGCGTTTTGGCGGATTCTGACGGCGAAAGTGCCTCAGTCATATCGCCAGAGCGAGGACGCCGAACGGCGGTGGGCGCTGATTATCCAGGGCATGGCGCTGATGGTGCCTCACCACATGGCGAGTGATCCGAGCATCGGTCGCGCGCTTTCGGCCATCCGTTTGACGGAATTGCGGCTCGCCAAACTCCTCAATGCGCGCGGCGCTCAGTTCCGGGCACAGATACCCAGACTCGCTCGTTATCTTGCCGCGAAAGGTCAGCCCGTCGATTGGCGGCCGCTTGGGGAGCTGATCCTCACGGAAAACCGCAACGAGACTTGGGCCGAAAACGTCCGCATGACCATCGCCAGGGATTATTTTGCCACCATGGCAACCCAGTCCAGCTAGAAAAAGCGTTCCATCTTACGGAGGCCAACATGACAACACCGCGCTTTCTGCAAATCCACACCCTGCAATCCTACCCCGCAGTCCTTTTGAACCGGGACGATTCCGGCTTGGCCAAACGGCTGCCTTTTGGCGGCACGACGCGCACCCGCGTTTCGTCGCAATGTCTCAAGCGGCACTGGCGGATGGCGGACGATGAATGGGCACTCAAAGTCATCGGTGTGCCGATGGCCAAACGTTCGCGCTACATTGTCGAGCGGGGCATCATGGAACCTCTGATCCAATCAGGGATCGCCAGGGACATCGCGGAATCTATTGCTGAAGGGTTCTTGAAGGGCCTTTTTCAAGAGAGCGCCAAACGAGCCAAGGCCAAAAAAGATGACGCCACCAGCGACTTCAGTGCCCAAACTGGCCAGGCAGTGCTCTTTGGTCAGCCAGAGATTGATTATCTTCAGAGCAAGGCGGCGGAGATTGCACAAGCCGCTGATAGTGCCAAGTCCGCCACCGATTTGTGTGATGCCTTCTTCAAAGACAAAGCGCTCCGAGCAAATATCAAAGCCATGCAGCATCATGCGGGCCTCGAAGCTGCCTTGTTCGGCCGTATGGTCACTTCTGACTTAATCGCCAATACCGATGCCGCCATCCATGTCGCCCATGCCTTTACGGTGCATGAAGAAGAAAGCGAAAGCGACTATTTTACCGTCGTCGACGATTTGAAGGACCGGGCAGACGGCGATGACGCCGGCTCCGCTGGCATATTCGACATGGAACTGACGAGCGGGCTGTTTTACGGCTATGTCGTGGTCGACGTTCCGGCGCTTGTTTCCAATCTGGAGGGCTGTAGAACAGATGAATGGTTGGCCGACGGCACGGACCGCAGCCTTGCCGGCAAAATCGTCGAGCACTTGACTCATCTGATCGCAACCGTATCGCCGGGCGCCAAGCTGGGCTCCACGGCGCCATATGGTTACGCTTCACTGAGTTTGATCGAAGCGGGTGCGCGTCAACCGCGCAGTCTCGCCAACGCTTTTCGCGATGCAGTGGACCTGCGCCATGGGGGCACGGAGACGATAGCACGCGAAAGGTTGGGAGCCTATCTCGGCAAAGTGGATGCGGCCTATGGCCAGAATGAAGTCCGTCGCTTCATGTCGCTGGACGAAGCAGACATACCGGGAGCCGAAAGGCAGTCTCTCGACGATCTGGCGCATTGGGCGGCGACGGTCGTGCAAGAGGGCACAGCCTGAGCCATGGCACGACATCTCATTTTAAGACTGGAAGCACCCTTGATTTCATTCGGGGGCGAGGCCATCGACAATTTCGGGGTTGTCCGAGATTTTCCGGCGGCGTCCATGCTGACCGGCCTCCTCGCCAATGCCCTGGGCTACCGGCGCGGCGATTGGGAGCCGCATGACAGGCTGCAACGACGTCTCGTCTTTGGCGCACGGCTCGACCGTGTGGCCGAACGCGTACAGGACTTTCAAACTGCTCAATTGGGTGCGAACGATAAGGGATGGACCACGCGCGGAAAGCCGGAGGGGCGTGATGGTGGTGCAGGAACTTATAGCGGGCCTCACTTACGCTACCGCGATTACGACGCGGATGTTTGTATATGCTTGGCCCTGCGCCTGGAACCGGCGGGAGAGGATCCGACACTGGATGAGATCGCCGAAGCACTGGACCATCCCGCTCGACCGCTGTTCATCGGCCGCAAGCCATGCCTGCCATCGGCCCATATTGTCGCGGGATTTATCGAGGCAGACACAACCCTTGCCGCCTTACGCGAAATTCCGCGGCTCACCGAGGACCAGGATGACCGTGATGTCGCGCTGTTCTGGCCGGCCAGTGAAGGCGATCTGGATAGATGCGAACGCCTCACCGTCACCGATCAGCGCAACTGGCGAAGCGGTGTCCATGGCGGCGGAAGGTCCATCAATCGCGCAATCATCCCGCTGCCCTCTTTGTCGGAGGTTCGGAGATGACCTCACAAATCAATATGATCAAGTTTGAACCGGACATGGTCCGGCTAAGCGAATGGGCATATTCCCGCAATCTCGTAAAACGGGGTGGCGATCTGGGATATGCCCTGCATGGCCTTCTCAAAGCATGTTTCGGCGATTTGGCGCCGCAACCATTCTCTTTGCAGCAGAAGCGTGGCCAGGCCATGCGCGAAGACGGTCATAGCTATTCTTTGCTTGCCTACTCGCACGCCACGAAAGACCAGCTTCTGGCGCAAACGCAACATTGCAGCGATGACGCTGCTGTCGAGGCGCTTCAGGCCCGCGAGCTTCGGCACAATTCAATGCCGGAGAAATGGATCGTGGGACGGACATTCGAATTCGAGGTCCGCGTTCGACCGGTCATCAGACAGGATGCTGATGGCCGACGCGACGCAACTGTGGAGCGAGACGCTTTTCTTGTCGCATGTGACTGCGCATCGAGCGATATGCTGGTCAGTCGGCAGCAAGTCTATGGCGATTGGCTGAGGAAACAGTTTTCCCGGTTGGGGGGCGCCAAACTCGTTCAAAGGGGCGACGAACTGGTCACCCTTGCCGCATTTCAGCGAACTAGAATTGCGCGGCGTGATAAGACACGCAAGCTTCGGGAGATTGACGGCCCCGACGCGACGTTGCGCGGCGTATTGGAAGTGACCGACAGCGAAGCGTTCAGCGGTCTTGTCGAGCGTGGTATCGGAAGGCACAGGGCTTTCGGTTTTGGAATGATTCTTCTTCGGCCGCTCTCGACAGGGCATGTCTGATGCTCAAGGGCCGACTTGGGCTCGAAACCGCCCGCATCCCGCACGCAGACAGGCACGGCCTGCTGTGGCTGGAACGCGGTAATCTCTCGGTCGAAGACGGATGTCTGCACTTCATCTGCGCCGGCGGCGGCGCGTTGGATGCCGGAGATTATCAAATTCCGTTTCAAGCAGTGTCCATGATCCTGCTAGGTCCCGGAAGTACGGTCAGTCAGGATGCCCTACGCCTCCTCGCCAGACATGGCACGGCGTTAGCGGCGGTAGGGTCGGACGGCGTTAGGTCATACACGGCACCGCCGTTAATGCCGGACCAATCGCAGTGGGCGCGGCGACAGGCGCGCGTCTGGGCGGATGCCGATGGTGCGCGCCTCTCCATCGCCCGAAAGATGTATGCCTGGCGCCTCGGCGAAGTTTTACCGCATAGCGATATCGCCGTTCTACGCGGTATCGAAGGTAGCCGCATGAAGGAGGCGTATAAACTGACCGCGCAGCGTTTCGGTGTGCCGTGGCACGGCCGACGATACGATCGGCAGAATCCCAATGCCGCCGATATTCCCAACCAGGCCATCAACCACGCGGCAACGACTGTGGAGGCCGCGGCGGCGATTGCGGTCACGGCGACGGCCACGATTCCTCAGCTGGGCTTTATACACGAAGACTCCGGCCAGTCGTTCGTGCTCGATATCGCCGATCTGTTTCGCGACGAGATTACCCTGCCTATTGCCTTTGAAGCGGCAGCCCTCCTGCGCAAAAGACCGGGGGAAACAGTCGACCGGCTTGTGCGGCGCTTGGCTGGAACGAGGTTCCGCCGAGAGAAAGTCGTCCCGCAAATGATTGAGCGGATTCAGCAACTATTTGAAGGCTAGACCATGCCGATGACTGTTGTCGTTACAAGGGACGTGGAGCCCCGCTATCGAGGCTTTCTGGCTTCTGTAATGCTGGAAATCGCGCCTGGCATCTATACGTCGCCCGATATGTCCAAGGGTGTTCGAGAGCGTATCTGGACTGTGATTAGCGGTTGGTACGAAACGTTGAATCGCGGCGCCATTGTGATGACTTGGCACGACAACAACGCCACCGGCCGCCAAGGCGTTTTATGCCGAGGGGAACCTCCCAAAGCCTTGATTGATGCTGATGGACTATTGATCGTCCGTAAGTCGATTAAGTAAGCCGCGAATACAACCTCTTGATCTTTGACATTGTATATTTATCAAGGCATTGATTGGGAGAGGCTCCCCCGCCCACGCGGGGATAGACCCTGCGACTCATTCGCAATTAGGCAGTGAATAAAGGCTCCCCCGCCCACGCGGGGATAGACCCTGCGTCGCGCTCTTCTTGACTCAGCGTAGTCCGGCTCCCCCGCCCACGCGGGGATAGACCCCTTGACACAATACTAAGTATGTGGGTTTAGGTGGCTCCCCCGCCCACGCGGGGATAGACCCTCGACCCCACAATGCCCGTAGGAGGAACGGCAGGCTCCCCCGCCCACGCGGGGATAGACCCGCAAGGCCGTGCTGGAAAGCCTCTTCGAGAGAGGCTCCCCCGCCCACGCGGGGATAGACCCTGGGGCATCCAGAAGAACAGTTCGCAGACTAGGGCTCCCCCGCCCACGCGGGGATAGACCCTTCCGCAACTCCGCATCCGACGCCCCGTATTCGGCTCCCCCGCCCACGCGGGGATAGACCCGACCCATCCACATAGGCGTACACGCTGGTGGTGGCTCCCCCGCCCACGCGGGGATAGACCCGGAAGGCGTTCAGGCCGTTGAGCTGCTTCTCAGGCTCCCCCGCCCACGCGGGGATAGACCCCCCTCAAGATGACTATTGACATTACAGCAAAAGGCTCCCCCGCCCACGCGGGGATAGACCGACGCTGGACCCATAGATACTCATTGTCCTCAGGGCTCCCCCGCCCACGCGGGGATAGACCCCAGGCGCTCACCTCCGGCAACACCATGACCATGGCTCCCCCGCCCACGCGGGGATAGACCCCCCGATCAAGGATGACGCAAGCAGGCTGGCCCGGCTCCCCCGCCCACGCGGGGATAGACCCCGTGACGTCGCCGGGTGAAGTCGTATTGATGTGGCTCCCCCGCCCACGCGGGGATAGACCTTACGGAAGATGGACAAAAGGTGCAGTCTTCCGGGCTCCCCCGCCCACGCGGGGATAGACCCCCAATGCCCCCACCGATGACCGCATGACCGCGGGCTCCCCCGCCCACGCGGGGATAGACCCCAAAAGAGCGAGGATTATTCCCGCGCCCGCCAGGCTCCCCCGCCCACGCGGGGATAGACCCACACCGCAGACCGGCGTGGCGGGGCCGATGCCGGCTCCCCCGCCCACGCGGGGATAGACCCGGAAAGGGCGACCGCTGGTTCCAGGACGGAGCGGCTCCCCCGCCCACGCGGGGATAGACCCCATGATCGGAAGGTGGGAGAGCCGTATTCGTTGGCTCCCCCGCCCACGCGGGGATAGACCCCATGCCGCTCGTACTCATCCCATTGGCTATTGGGCTCCCCCGCCCACGCGGGGATAGACCCCGCCGCCAAATGGGTGGCCGTCGCTGGCGTCAGGCTCCCCCGCCCACGCGGGGATAGACCCGCCGTCGCCGCCGTGATCGGCGTCGCAGGCACGGCTCCCCCGCCCACGCGGGGATAGACCCGCGCCACGATCATCCGGGACGCCGTGGCGGCGGGCTCCCCCGCCCACGCGGGGATAGACCCGCTTCCTACGAATGATAGCCGTACCGCAATAAGGCTCCCCCGCCCACGCGGGGATAGACCTGCGTCATACGGAAAAACAATGGAATTGCTGGAGGCTCCCCCGCCCACGCGGGGATAGACCCTGGGAGAGAAAATGCGTTCCGCGTTGAAGCCTGGCTCCCCCGCCCACGCGGGGATAGACCCCGCGCCAAGATGCTCACGGTGACGCGTGACGAGGCTCCCCCGCCCACGCGGGGATAGACCCCCGAGGGCGGAGGTGATTATAGCGCCGATTGCGGCTCCCCCGCCCACGCGGGGATAGACCCATCTGGTCCCCAGCCTGAACTCTGTGGCCTCAGGCTCCCCCGCCCACGCGGGGATAGACCCATGCTCGCCCTCTACACCAGGGGCCATATAGAGGCTCCCCCGCCCACGCGGGGATAGACCCGTCGCCAAGACCGCCCTGGATAAGTTGGCTCCCCCGCCCACGCGGGGATAGACCCGCCAGCCTGCGGGAGCAGGTCTCCGTTCTGGAGGCTCCCCCGCCCACGCGGGGATAGACCCATTTGTTCGGCGAAAGCCTTTGATTCCATAGCGGCTCCCCCGCCCACGCGGGGATAGACCCGGCCCGCCCAGGGCGGCAGCATCGCCATAGACGGCTCCCCCGCCCACGCGGGGATAGACCCCCCTGCTGATGTCGGCAAGGGCAAATCCGGCGGGCTCCCCCGCCCACGCGGGAAAAGCCGTTATCTGAAAATATTGCATTTCAGATAACCATGCTCAAGAGTACTTGGGAAGCTACTCCCATCCACAGCCTGCCTTCCCCCGGGGATGACCTTATGCCGAGGACCTAGACAGCCGATGCCACGCCCGTCAGAATGACGGCATGACAGAAACCATCGCCCGCCTCCACATCACGCTTGCCGACACCGATCCACTGATCTGGCGCAGGGTAGAGATGCCCGTCCAGGCCAGCCTGAAAATGCTCCACGACGTTATCCAAGGGGCGATGGGGTGGTACGACTGTCATCTCTGGGAGTTCGAACTGGACGACGGGCGTTATGGAGTCCCCGATCCGGGCTGGCCGGATGATAGGCTCTTCGCGGCCAAGAACATCAAGCTCAAGGCTCTGCTCGATCGTGGCGTCCGCCGGTTTCTCTACACTTACGACATGGGCGATAATTGGGAGCACCTCATTACTGTCGAGGCTGTCACAAACGGTGATCCGGACACCAAATACCCGCGCTATGTCGGGGGGTCTCGCCGGGCCCCGCCAGAGGACATTGGCGGGGTACTGGCTTCGAGGCCTTTCTGGACGCCATCTCCGATCCCAAACATCCCGAACACGCGCAAGCGGCTGAGTGGCATAACGAGTGCTATGGAAAACCGTTTGATCCGGACGAGCTCGACGAACTCCAGGCAAAACTCCGAATCGGCGACATCGCCAAACGCCGCGCTGCGGGGAAAGCCGCTTTTGCCAAGAGAAGATCAGGTAGACAGCAGATCAAGGGATGTAGCTGAAGCTTAATGGCCGAGAACCGACTTCACCGCTTCGCGGATTTTCATGAACTCGTCCGCAAGCTGTTTCTCGAGCTGGTACTCGTTGCCTTTGAAATAGAATTTAGCGAAGCCAGCCTCAATGCCAGGGCTTAAATAGTAGTCCAGTGCTTTAAGGGTTTTTCGGTGAGCATGTCGGTCCGGAGAACGCCCCCGGGTGAGCGGCAGAACTACTGCTGAGATCCAGCTTATCATAGCCCGGCAGGTGATCGCAGGTGGCGAATAAAATCGCCTCCTCCTGCCCTGAAGGCGCAACACTTCAGCGACCCGCCGGAGCCGGCCCTTTCGTTTCCCTCAGACGGACCCCGTCTCCGCGGCTGCCATCCGCATACAGAAATTCTATGCCGGCCTGCCGCAGCGTCTGCTCGATCTGGGCAATTGTGCTGGAGCGGGAGTCCACCTGTCCGCGCTCCAGGCGGGCCAACGCGTTGGCGGAGATCACGGCCCGATCCGCCAGCTCCTGTTGAGACCATCCCAACAAGGCGCGCGCTGCCCTTATTTGCCGTCCGCTGACCATCAGGTCACGTAAAGGCAAAAGAGCGTCACGAGCCAGCTTAAGGTTGTTTTAAGACCTTATAATGTCTATTTAATACCTCTTCGCCAGCCAAAAGTAAATAGAGGGAATATGACTGTTTTGAATGCGACACGCCTGCTTTGCATCGCTCTCATGCTGGCGGGTCTTTCCGGCTGCCTTGGCAGTGGCGGCGGTTTGAATGTTGACAGCGGCGGGGCCGGCGACCATTCGGGGAGCGGCTCTGGTAGCGATGACCGCGGCGGCTCAGGTGATGGAAGCGATGGCGCTTCGGGCGCCGCATACCAGATTCTGGACGAATTGCCGGAAGGCACTGTCCTGACATTGCATCGTGGCCAGGGCCTGGAAACGGCATCCATCGGCACCGGCATCTCCATCACTATCGACGATGCTGCCACGGACGCCAAGGTGACACTGAATGACCGTACATCGGAAAAGGTCTTCACCCTCACCCTGCCGGATGGACGTTCGGCAATCGTCGATACTCAGGGCGACAACGAGGATGTAACCGCGCCTGATGGGGCGTTGCAGTCCGAGGACGCCATCTCGGACGGCACGGACCGTCTGCATCTCACCGATTACGGCGAAGCCTATGGCCTGCAATATACGGAATTTGGCGGCTGGGATGTGAGCACGGCCAGTGACGACGTGTATAGCATTGGCGTCTGGTCCACCGGCAACGAGACCCTGGAGGCTGATGTTCCAGCAACAGGCACTGCCACCTTCACCGGCGGCGCCCAGGGCTACGCCAATGTCGGCGGGACAGCCGCCCTCTTCAGCGGTGACGCCAGCTTCTCCGCCGACTTTGGAAATGGCAGCCTGACCGGCAACGTGACGGATATAAAAACGGCAGCAATCGGCTCAAGCAGCCTTCAGACCATGAGCGGCATCAGTTTTGACGGCACGATCAATGGCGGCGGCTTCAGCGGAACCGCGGATGCTACGGTCGATCCTGCCGGACGAGCTTTCGACGTGGATCTTTCAGGCGCTACTGGCGCGTTCGGCGGCCATTTCTACGGACCCGATGCACAGGAACTGGGCGGCAGTTTCACGCTGGAAGGCGGCGCCAACAATGTCAGCCTGATCGGATCCTTCGGCGCCAAACAATAAGGCGTCCGAGCCACTATCCGCGAAGGGCGGTGCAAATGCGCCGCCCTTCATCTTTTCCCTTCCCGTCACACATTTGCTTTACCAATGCGCCAGTCAGCAATAAGGTCGGCGGCCTTGGCCGCCATCCTCCTGGCATGTCTTTGGGATATGTCGCCCCTCCATGCTCAGACGATGGAATCTTCCACACCCGCGGCAAGACAACGGCTGGAGGAGGCCCGGACCGCGATCGCCGAAGGCCGGCTGGACGCGGCGGATCATCTCCTGCGTGGAATCGGCAATGGCGTGGACCGCAACGACCTGGACTTCCTGCGGGGCACAGTGGCATTCCGGCAGGGAGATTATCCCAGTGCCATCCACGCCTTTCGCCACATTCTCGATCGAAACCCCACGCTGCTCCGGGTCCGGCTCGATCTGGCCCGCGCCTACTTCATGGCCGGAGACGATGAAGCGGCCAAGCACCATTTCCGGAAAGCCTCCGCCGCCGGCCTGCCATCGGAGGTGCAGCGCAAGGTTGATGCCTATTTGACACAAATCCGCCAGCGCCGGCGCTGGTCGTTCAACCTGGACCTCGGGCTGGCGCCGGACAGCAATGTCAATGCCGCCACCGCCGACGATCGGGTGACCATGTATGGGTTGCCCTTCGAACTGGACCCAGCGGCCAGGAAGACGTCCGGAATCGGTATTTCCGCAAACGCCGCCGGCACCTACTGGCTCCCTTTGGACCGTGACACGCGGCTGGTGTTGCAAGGCGCGTGGGACGAATTGAACTATAAGGAAAAGCAGTTCGACCTCCGCACCGTCTCGGCAGGGGCCGGTCCGGCTTTTTTCGTCGGCCAGGCGACCCGTCTCGATGTGCTGGCCGTGGGCTCGCGCCGCTGGTTCGGCGGCAAGGGGTACAGCCGTGGCGTGGGCGGCCGCCTCAATCTTCAGTGGAGACGATCGCCCCGGCTCCTGATGACGGCCGGTATCGAAGCGCAACGGATGTCCTATGACTACGCGTCCTTCCTCGACGGTCCGCAGATCTCCGTCACCGCCGCCATGGTCTATGGCCTCGATCAGGTGAGCGCCGTCACGGCCAATGCCGCCGTGCAGCGGGAGCAGGCTCGCTCGAAACCCTGGCGCAACACAAGTTCCATGCTGTCCGTCGTCTATCACCGCCAACTTCCCGTCGGTTTCGATATTCAGTTGGGCGTAGCCGGTGCCCACGCCATCTATGACGCCCGCCTGGACGCCTTTGACAAGGCACGACGCGATGTGATCGGTCAGGTCCAGTTCGGCATCACCAATCGTCTAATCCGTCTCGCCGGCTTCAGTCCGACATTGACAGTCACGTATACCCGCCGCTGGTCCAACATCGCCCTTTACGATTTCGCCAGAAGCCGCGTTGAACTGGGCATACGGCGGGCATTCTGATCCGCGGAGAGACGGCCAGCCCGGAAAGTGGCACTGTCACCACCCGCACTCCGCTTCTTGAGGCTGTGCCGGATAACGGAGATTTCCTTCTCCAGGTGGGCTCCCCGGTAGACCACGGACGTTTCATGGCGGGCATATTGGCCGCTCCGGTGCGCGCTCAGCCAATTGAACGATCCAACACACAGCAGATCATCATCCGCCATCACGATCTTGCTGTGGAGCTGGCGGACGGGGATGACTTGCACTCCGATTGCCTCCAGGGTGCTGACGGCCTTTTCAAGCGGCGTTGGGCCGTTTTCACTGTTGTGTGGCATGTTGAGATCGGGATCCACATAGATATGCACCTTGGCTCCATGCCGCACCGCCCGACGCAAGCCATCCAATATGCCGGCACTTTTCATTGTCGAGACCGTAATCCAGGGGCTGACGATCTGAATCTGCCTGGCTCCTCCCTCAAGAAGCTGCAGCAAGAAGGAGTCATGCTGCGCCGCATGCTGCAGCGTTTCGATCCCCGTGTGGCTGGAAAGATCCTTGCGCGGCTGAATACCGAATGCGAGAGCGTTGGCGCGGTCGGAAAACAGGTATGAAGCCAACCGTGCCCTCGGTGTGTCCGGCGGTGCAGAAGAAAACACATCCATATCGCCGAAGACGAGAAACCCGTCTCTGGCACGCGAAGCCGCTACGTTCAGCATGCCGGGGGAGCCGTCGATGAATCTGCCGTCGGCATGTTTGGAATAGACGGCCGAGAAGATCACCAGGGGCCGTTCCGCGCCTTGCAGCGCATGGACCGTGCCGATGGTCATGGCGCCTTCGCCGCCGGTCTTGATCTCTTTCGTGCCGCAGGCATGCCTGATAGCACGCACTTGTCCGCCGAACGGCGTGACAATACCCACAATCTCTTCCAGCGGCCGTTCGTAGTATTTCTCCAGACGCGCACGATGGTCGGCCAGCCACGCCGCAATCGTCCGCGCTTCGAGAAGATTGTAACGGCTGCCCCCTGTCGTGGCGCACAGTCCATCGACATGAAGGTATGACAGTGGCCGCAGGATGGCATCTGCTCCGGCTGGGCCGCGTCTGGGTTGCAGGCGCCCCCCATAGCAAAGGGCGTTGGAGACGGCAATGATATCGTCGTAACAGCGTCGATGCTCGAAAAGATAAAGACCGCGGTCCAGGTCGGGATATGGATGATAGCGACAGGCATTCTGGGCAACACGCATGGCGCTGCCGTTCGAGGAGGTCAGACCGAGGGCCAGGAGGTGGCTATGATCAGCCGCATGATGCTCCTGTCGCAGGAGACCGTTTTCCTGCAGGTTGCCGATGTCCACCGGAGCGGGAATGCTGGAAATCGGTGCAATCTGCTTCGTGTCGCCGATCACCAGCGCCTTTTTGGCGAGGGCGAAGGAGGCGCCCGCCGCCTCCGGCAGGACCTGCCCCGCTTCATCGACGATCAGCAGATCGATGAATCCATATAAATAGTCGTCAAAATAATCATCGTTATCGTCATCGTAGCGGCTGACGATCAGCTTCTCCGGCAGTGTGGAGAAGGTGGCGACGGCGCAGGGTGTCAGCATCATACGCCGCCGCCAGCGTGGTTCGACGGCTTTCTGCCCCCTCCGCTTGCGCTCCTTCTCGACGTCCGGCAAGAGCTTGCGCATTTCAAGCAACCACCGTCCCTCCCAATAGTGGGTGGCGAGCAGGAAGAGCCGGAAACGCACAGTACAGTCCGCCCGTCGATCCACGGCAACGACGTCATCCGCGCCCTCTGTACTCCCACCCAATTGATGGGTGGCCTCGGCCCAGTCTTCGCGGGACTGGCGATGCCGGGCGATGAGTTCCGTGGCGCGGGCGAGCGCATCTTCGGCGCGGACCAGCGCCTGTCCGCTTTCGCTCAATTGCGCGCGAAGATGCGCATCCATATCCCCAAGCCGGGGCTGGTCCATCGCCGAAGCGGCCTCGTCGCCCTGATCCCGCAGAAAAATGCGCGCCCGCAGAGTGCGCCTGGCCGCAACCGGCGGCAGGAACTTGAACAATGCAAGAAAGATGGACTCGCTGGCAAGATGGTCTTCCCAACGCTCCACCAGCGCCTTTCGAGCGGCATGGTCGGCTGCCGCATGCCCATGCTGTGCCTGCCGCGCAGCATGGGCTGTCTCGGGATCCGGGCCGAGTTCTGCGGTCATTTCCGCAGCGACGGCAGCCAACCGCCCACGCGCCGCGTCTGCGGTCGTCAGCTTGCCTGCCTCCTCTCTCATCAGTCCCTGCAACGCCGCGACCACCTGCTCAACGTCCGGGTCCTGCAAATGTGGTAACGCCCGTCCGGCTGCAGCGAGATAGTCCCGCTCCGCGGGCAGGACATAGTCTGGCGTCTCGATTTCGCGGAAGAAGCTTTCGGTCTGATAATCCCTGGCGGCCTTCGCTTCGCGGCTTTGCGCCGGCAGGAACAGTCCGAAACTGCCGATATCGGGCAGCCAGCGGCCGGCGAAGGCGCCTTCTCCCGTCGCAAAGTCCTTTCCGAATGCATCAATAATGTTGGTGACTGCCTGATTGTTGCTGGACGCAGCCACGATGACCGGCGGCGCCCCTCCATCGAGCGCGGCCTTGATCCACTCGCCGGCGATCGCGGAAAGCAGCATGGTGGTCTTGCCCGTCCCCGGCAGCCCATTTACCGCGAGAATCTCGCCCTCTTCCACCACGGCCAAGTGGGCCAGAACGCTGCGCTGGTGCTCGGCCAACGGAAAACGGTCGTTGGAATGGCCCAGGCGCTGCGCCAAGTCCGTTTCGTGCGGCAGGCACGGCACCGTTTCCCGCACCTGTGCTGACGCGTAATTTTTCAGAAGAGGCGCATGGGGCTTTTCCTTGAGGATATGATCATAGAGTTTGAGGATCTTGCGACCGGCATACCCGCCTTCTTCGCCACCCTCGATCAGCCCGTACTCGGTCAGTTCATAATTGGCATCGCCTGCCGGCCATCCTCCAGCCACCTCTTTGAGGATTTCTTCATGGTGTTGAAGATAGGCCGTCCAGGAGCTTCCCTGCGAAACCTCGCGGTAAAAAGGGGTTTTTGTCAGAAAGTCATCAAGGGCTTTAACCGTTCCGATGGAAAACATGCCGTCGGGCAAGGGGTCCAGCACGTCCCGCGCGACGACAGTGCGCCCAGGCTTGAGCTGCCCATCCCGCCCGAGCAGGGCTTCAGTCACGACAGGCGCGACGAATTCGGGAAGACCTTGCCCCTCGACGCCATGCACCGTCCGCAGCGCAGCGACTACGGGCCATAGCCGAACCGCAATGACCTGTAGGGAGGGAGGTCTGCCTTTGAACAATCGCTCGACCTTGCCTTCGGTCAAGCGGCCCGATTTCCATTCGTCCTCCGAGAGGATCGTCAGCTTTTCAATGTCCCTTTGCCTGAAACTACCCTGCCCAAGGGTGCTGTCGGCAATAGATGTGCGCCAGTACCGAACAAGGGCCTCCCAACTGTCCTCCATAAAACCAAACTTCCCGTATACCTGTTCCGCGTGTCCCACTGCTTCGTCTTCAGCGGTGTCCCACCTCCAAAATCGTTACTTCAAGTTAAGGAATGATTGCCCGAGAGAAGAAGCATCATGCAGCACGCGCAGCGAACAAGCCGAACCATCACCCGCCTTCGGCTTCGTGGCCAAATGGAGCACCACACGGGGAACTTTGGGGGCTTGCCTATACCTCTTTTTTGGATATAGTGCCGGGCTTCAAGGGCGCGTAGCTCAGTGGGAGAGCACTACGTTGACATCGTAGGGGTCGCAAGTTCAATCCTTGCCGCGCCCACCATCCTTTTCCGGTTCATTCTGGTCAGATGGTTTAGCTCGATACCGGAGAGATGGTTATAGAGTCTCTGGTTTGAATTGTCGAAGAAGCCGAGATTATAGTCGAAGTACGAGACGAGCCAAGTCTTGTCGTTAACTTCGCGCAGGCCGAGGATTTGGCCGACGAAGACCTGGCTGAGATTGATCTTGCGATTGCCGATGCAGATGCGCCCGCAGCTTGTGACGCGCGCGGTGCGATCATGGAATGGGTATTCTGGATCGGCGGACGGCGCGTAGGCGCGCGGTGACGGTGTATAGATCTCGCCGGGATAGGCGCCCACCAAGGCCTGGTGCGGTCGCTGGTTATTGTAAATCTTGATGAAGATCGAAGCGCTCCTGCCGCTGCAGGAAGTTGAAGGCGGCGGGTTTGGCGGTTTCCTGCTTCAAGTCAGATGCATGCGTTCATGACGGCCGTTCTGCTACGGATGGCCCGGTCTGATGCGCTCGATCCGGATGCCGAGCCTGAGCCACCACATGGAGAGCTTCGACAGTCCGACAGGGCATGCGCATCCTCATGGTACATCTCCCACGCCAGTGCGAAGACGACGAGGCTCACTTTGTGCCCGCTGGTGCTGCTGTAGGCTTTTTGCTGAAGTTAGGGGACATAGTCGGAATTTCCAGAACTGCGTGGAAGTTTACCTTAGCCTCTGCTGGCAAGATGTTCCCGATAGATAGGGCATCCGGCTCCCTATCGGAAAGTCAGGCATTGAGACACCTCTCCTAGACTTTGAAGCTTTACTGGAATCCGAGCTTCGTCTAGGAAGGATCGGGGCTCATGAATGCTGGCACCACATACTCAAATACCAGCCTTAGGACGATCCAAATATGACAGATGGCAGCAGCGACCTGCGGCGTGTCGGCACCAAAGAGGAAATCTCTCTGTATGACGTCGTGGGTGTTGTAAAGAAGCAATGGAATCTGGTTCTCGGCTTGACTGCAATTGTTACTGCTATAAGCCTTCTGTACGCGATTCTTACTACTCCAACCTACACTGCCTCTGTCTCTGTACAGCCTGCAACAGAAGACGGCAGTGGATTATCCAGCCTTGCCAATCAATTCAGTGGCGTTGCATCGCTGGCTGGCGTGGGTCTGAGTGGCACGGACTCCCAACGCGAAGAATATCTCGGCGTCTTGCGCTCGCGTGAACTTGGGAACAGCTTCATAAAGAAATATAGATTGAAACCCAATCTGTTCCCCGAGCAATGGGACTCCGAAGCTGGGAAGTGGAAAGAATATAAGCCGGGTCTCAAGGGGAAAGCCACTCAGGCTCTTTCATCCCTGCTCGCCATAATCTCGGAAGATGAAGGATGGAAACCGACAATATCGTCGGTACCGAGCGACTGGGACGCTTACAATGAATTCACCAAAGTCCGGAGAATTGATGAGGATAACGATACCGGCTTAGTGACTGTTTCAATGGAATTCCGCAATCCTTACCTGGCGGCAAAATGGGCTAACAATTATGTGGCTCTAGCAAATAGTGTAATTCGTCAGAGAACCATTGATGAGGCTAATCGCGCACTAAGCTACCTCAATAAGGAAGTGGACAAGACGTCTGTCGCAGGGCTTCGCGATTCCATCTATCACGTTGTCGAAACACAGTTGGAGAGGATCACTCTTGCCAATACTCGCAAGGAGTATGCTTTCAGAGTTATAGACTCGGCTGTCGTACCAGAGAACCGAACCAGTCCGAGAAGGATTTTGGTTGTGATTGCCGGATTACTCTTTGGCTTGTTCATCGGCATCACTGCCGCAATAGCCCGGGGTTTCCGCAACATCTAACATCTATCATCCCCTTTTAAGCGGGGATAGGCACCTTGTTGGAGCAAATACAGTAATGAAACGAGTAGGCTTTATCGGCGTCGGCAAGATGGGGATTTCACATCTTGCCATCGCCAATGCATTGCCAGGGCTTGACGTTGTTGCGATTTCAGAACGCTCGCTCCCACTGCGGCGTGCGCTGGAAAAGAACGGCAGTTTTGCATGTTACACAGACTATGCGCGCATGTTGGCCAAGGAACGCCTGGACGGAGTAATTATCGCGGTACCGAATGACCGTCACTTCAGCGTCGTAAAAGACTGCCTAGAGACCAACGTAAATATATTTATCGAAAAGCCCCTGACGCTGAAATTTACCGAAAGCAAACAACTCAGAGACTTGGCAGACGACAAAGAAGTCTTTGGCCAAGTCGGATATGTAAACAGGTTCAATTCCGTATTCCAATGGCTCAATTCCGTGATTGCATCAGGAAAGCTAGGGCGTGTTCTTTCTTATGAATGCAGGATGACGGGCAGTGTTGTGGTTAAGCCCAATGCAAGCGGTTGGCGAAACGACTACGCGAGCGGAGGTGGCTGCCTGTTTGATTACGGTCCTCACTGTATTGACTTGGCACACTATCTGTTTGGCGCGGCTTCGAAGGTTGAATACGCCACTCGGCAGAAGATTTTCTCCAGTAATGTAGATGACGCCGTCTTTGCCGCACTCATTCATGAGAATGGAACCCTTGGGAGAATTTCTGTGAACTGGTCAGATACGACAGTAAGGAAGGCGACCAATACAGTGGAAGCGCACTTTGAGACTGGGAAACTGCACGCAAACAAGCAAGAAGCCCGAATTTTCCTCAATGACAACATTCCTGAATTCGGCCTAGTCAGCGGATGGAACGTCAGATACTCAACGGATTTCGATACGCAAGTGGAGTATTATCTGAGAGGCGAGGACTTCACGCGTCAGTTGAGCGAGTTTGAAGCCAAGCTCATTGATCCCACGGCACCCCTGCGATCTGACCTTCGCTCTGCATGTGAAGTCGACAGAGTGATCGATGAAATACTGAACGTAAGTGAAGGGTTGGTTTAGTGGATTCGATCATTTTCGGAGACAACCAGTTTTTCGGCGTCAATCACATGTCGGAGGACAAGGCAGCGCAACAAGCCCTTCGCTTCAGGACGGCAGACGACATATATTCGGTATTGAAGGTCGTAAATAACGCGGGCATCAAGACGTTCATGTTTACCACTCACGACCGTCTGGAACCGGTTCTGGACCGGATAAAAAAGGATTCGGCTTTCCAGGACTTCAAACTCATTCCTTGCATGCCATATGCACATAAATATGCAAATGCGATGGTCGAGGCAGGAATGTTCGGCGCCATCGAGAAGTTCCTACCGAACAACAAGATGCTAGCCGGATTGCGGGGGCTGAACTCGGCAATTTCGGCTAATCCGGTACCAGTGATGAAACTGCTCATCGATTCCGAGATGAAGTGGCTCTCTGGTCACAATGTCGAAGCGATTTTCCTGCAGAACATCGCAACGGATCTGGTCCTTGGTTTGGGGATGGATGACCTTCTGGGAGAGTTCGCCACTTATGTGGAGACACAATACGGAGTTCGGGGGGGGTTCATAACCATGAATCACAAACTGCTCCATGATCGCCTGACGCGGGGAGTGGGCCTCTCGTCACCGCTGATCTGCAGCTCCATCAACAAGATCGGCTTCCGCATGAATCCCAGCCAGGAGGCGGTGGAGGAGGTGGTGCAGAGTGGGGAGGGGACAACAGTTGCGATGTCAGTACTTGCGTCGGGGGCGATAAGGCCGGCAGAGGGCCTGCAATATATCAAGGAGTTGGGTGGCGTCTCGTCGGTGTTGTTTGGTGCATCCTCTTCCAGTCACATAAGGGAGTTCAAAGAGCTTGCGGACGACATTCTCGGTGCAACATGAAAATTTGGGTCGACATGTCCAATTCGCCGCACGTCGTCTTCTTCAAGGCGATGATCCGAGAGTGGGAAGCATCCGGCCACGAAGTCATCATTACGGCGCGCCCCCTCTCCAACACAATTCCGCTTCTTGAAAGTTCAGGACTTCCCTTTACGACTGTTGGCGCACATTACGGCAAGAACTTGTTCGCGAAACTGCTTGGTTTTCCCAGACGCTGCGCTCAGCTTTATGGGTTCTTGAAGCACAAAGGAATCGACGTCGCCATAACGCAGAGTTCCTTCTATTCCCCCGTTGTTGCAAAGATGATTGGCGCGCGGAGCATATATACAAACGACAACGAATATGCTCGCGGCAATATCCTCGCGTTCCTTCTATCCGATTTGATCCTTTTGCCGGCATGTCTTCGCCCCTGGATCAGCCGCAAACGCCTCTTCTCTCTCGTTGGCTTGAGCAAACGCGTATCGTACTACCCTGGCATAAAGGAAGGGATATATCTCCACACAGAAGAACTCCGACACGGCAACAAAACAAGATCCGCACCAAAAGTGTTCTTTCGGCCTGAACCATGGGAGGCGCAATATCATACACAAGACAATTCGGCCTTTGACAATTTCCTCAAGGAACTGGGTAATGCCAGCGATCTTGTCATCGTGCCCCGTTCTGTAGAGCAGGCGAACCATTACCGTTCTCTGGGGTTCTCTCCCGAGCAGGTTCTGGATAAGCCGCTTCCTTTAATGGAGATCGCAAGAACATGCGACTTGTTCGTCGGCGCAGGCGGCACGATGTCGCGCGAGCTTGCAATCCTGGGAGTCCCCACGCTCTCTCTGTATCGTGGAAAGCCTCTGGCTGTAGACAGCGAACTCACTGCACGGGGACTATTGTCCAAGACTTCGACACCCAGTGTCGCGGACATTCTTGCCACGGCGAGAGTAAGAGAGAACGCTGAGAGTCGAGACGCCATAGAGCGGCTTAAGTCTGAAGGTAAAATAGCATATAGCATTCTACTGAATAGCATTGCTGCATGACGACCTGTTCGGTCAGGACCACCGGTCATCTTGATATTGTAAGCAGCAGATGCGATCCGCTTCGCGGCAGCAACGGATTCCCACTGTCGTCGGAAACCCCCATAACGTCCTAGCCTAGCACGGCAGCCACTGTGATGGGAGCAGTGCTTTACAGTTTGTCAATCTGCTCGGAATACGATAAATATTCGCCTCGCTCCCGTATCAGGGCCGCGTTAGGGGTGGCCCAACGGACAGGAGTTATCTCTGATATTGGACTATCTCAACGAGCAAATGAAGCAGACGATGATATCCGATCTGCCTAGTATCCTGTACGGCTTGGTGGAAAAGCAGTTGGAGACAATAACTCTGGCCAATGCCCGTCACGACCTTGCGTTTCGCATTATAGGCCGGTCGTTGGCAACTTCATTGTCTCGATTTCAGCAGCCTTTCGCGGCGGACTGGCGCAGAGTGGATAAATGCAACTTAGATTTGGCGGGTTTTCGAAAGCCGCAGGAAATCATAGCCTGCAAGCACAGCTTTTACGCAGTGGCATTAGTAGCATTGCGCTTAAGATTGGAGCTGCCTCGCTCTCATTCCTAGTCACATTGGTTCTCGCCCGGATTCTGGGCCCCGAACAATTTGGCATATACTCTTACGCTCTTGCTTTAGTGTCTCTTTTTGCGATTCCGGCGCAAGCAGGATTGCCTAATCTCGTTGTGCGGGAAACCGCCTATGCTCAATTGCACCAGGAATGGAGCAAACTCCTAGGTTTATGGAAATGGAGCTCTAGGGTTGCACTTGTCATATCGATTGGTATCGCGGTGGCAGCGGGGCTTATAGCTGTCTTACAGTGGCAATCTCTTTCGGCTGAACAACTATACACCTTTGCTTTCGGTCTGCTGCTTACCCCTCTGATTGCCTTGGCGAACCTTCGTGGAGCTGCCCTAAGAGGGTTACGGCATGTGGTTCTGGGACAACTCCCAGAGCTCATTATCCGGCCCGCCATCCTCATCGCCTCACTTGCAGTATTGGCACTCATATTCAAGCGCAATTTGGGGCCAGCGGAAGCAATGTTTATTCATGTCGCAGCCGCAGCAACTGCATTTGTAATTGGCGGCTGGATGCTTTGGCAGGCGCGCCCCTTCCCTCCAGACACGATACTGAAAGCAAGTTACGATAAGCACAAATGGATCAAATCTAGCATACCCTTAGCTTTATCCGCTGGAATGCAGTTGATAAATAGCAATGCGGACATTGTGATGCTCGGCGTGTTTGGTTCGGCCAAAGAAGTAGGCATTTATCGCGTTGTCACCCAAGGAGGCATGCTCGTTGTGTTCGGTCTTCAGGCAATAAATATGGTTGTAGCGCCGCATGTGGCGCGACTTCATGCGGCAGACGATCTGAAAAAATTACAGAAACTAGTATCCTGGGCCGCGCGAGCCAGTGTTGCGGCTGCTTTACCGCCGGCACTCCTGTTTGCTTTGTTCGGAGATCGCGTTCTCGGCACACTTTTTGGGACCGAATTTGCGGAAGGGCATGTAGCGCTGGCGATTCTATGCGTGGGACAGCTGGTCAACGCAGCAGCCGGCACTGTCGGTTCCCTGTTAAATATGACAGGTTATGAAAAAGCTACGGCCTATGGTGTATCGATCGCAGCAGCGGTTAATGTTGGTTTAAACTTGGTCCTGATTCCTTATCTAGGGATGAATGGTGCCGCCTTGGCTACATCCGTTTCTTTAGTCGTGTGGAATGTTATATTGGTAAGGGTAGGAAAGAAAAAACTGGGGATAAAAAGCCATGCCATTTAGCTCAAATGGCCGGTCTATGAAATGCTTGCCCTAGCCCTATGGTGGGAACACCGGAATACAGAAAAAATGAATACAATTACGATACGATCCCTTTGATAAGGTCAAATACCGGTAAATATATCATGAATGAGAAAAATAGAGCCACTTCTTTTTTTGAAAAGCAGGTTTCATGTTCGCATTACGAATTCAATCGTTACATGGATCAGAAGCGTTGGGCTAGCCTATGGCATCAGCTTGATGAAATTCTTCAGATGAAACCCAAAAAGGTTCTGGAGATTGGCACGGGAACGGGTGTGCTTGGGGCTTTACTAAAGCATTATGGTGTGGATTATTTTAGTGTAGATATCGACCCGGAGCTTAGACCAGATTACGTCGCTCCTGTGACTGACCTGCCTTTGGAAGACAACTCCTTCGATGTAGTTGCTTGTTTTCAGGTATTGGAGCACCTTCCGTTTGATCAGTTTTCCTTCGCTATCCGTGAACTTGTCCGCGTGTCCCGAGACAGATTAGTCATTTCATTGCCGGATGCTAAAACACTTTGGTCCTACCGCTTCTATATACCCAAAAAGGGCATGGTCCAGATTGATCTGCCTCGCCCCAGACTGCGTCCCAAGAAACATGTCTTTGACGGAGAACATTATTGGGAAATTAATACCTTAGGATTCCCTATAAACAAAATCTCACAAGCAATTAAAGAAAACGGGGCAAATATAATTAAGAATTATAGATCTCCTGACAACACCTATCATCGATTTTTTGTTCTCGATAAAGACCCCGACCTGAAATACTAGAAAAAACATTTATACATAATGGATTTAATAAATTAATTTAATTTGAAAAAGAAAATACATTGGCCGTAGAAATATGCAACCCTCTAGGGGTGCCGGTTATCTGGACCGAAGGTCGAGGCTGATAACCGCCTGACCTTGCCCCAAGACGGAAAATGAATATACTGGCTGCTCCGAAGCGGACGAGATTATATTTGGTCCGTGTTTTCAAGAAATACGCAAAAATTCGCGTGACCTTGGCCGGTACCTCCTCATCTCCCAACCCGCAATTTGTATCACATGACAGCTATATCAGTAGTAGTGCCCGTCTTTAACAAGAAGCCGCATCTTCAAAGATCGATCGGCTCCATTCTTCGTCAGACCTACCAGGATTTCGAGCTCATAGCCGTTGACGACGCCTCAACAGACGGAAGCCTTGAGGAGTTGGAGAGATTTACGGATCCTAGAATAAAGATACTTCGCCGGCAGGAACCGGGTCCTGGCGGATATGCCGCAAGAAATCTCGGGGCCAAGACGGCAAGCAGTGATTGGGTTGCCTTCCTGGATGCTGATGACGAATGGTCGCCGCATCACCTGTCCGAAATCATTTATTTGCAGCAAGCATTCCCGTCTGCCCCGCTTGTCGGCACTTCCTGGGAAGTAATTAACGACGGAGAAACAAGGTATCCAAGTGAGTTTCTCACATACATGGCCGGCAAAGCCGAGCACATAGAGATAGACTTTGGCGAATTCCTGAAAGCCAGTGCCGACGGGCGGCAACCATTTTGGACCTCGGCGCTTGCGGTCAAAAAAGACTTGCTGCTGAAAACAGGGGGCTTTCCCGCTGGGAAGTATCGAAGGGGCGGAGACTTGGATACCTGGCTACGTCTTATGTCAGATTGTCGAACAGCCGCTTGGAGTTCAAAGATTACTGCCACCTATTATCGAAATTCGGTCAATATGGTGACCAAATCCGAGCCGTTCGAGATAACCTTCGAAGCCACTACGATTCCCGAACTCATCAAGAAAGAGCCTCAACCCGAGGTTCGTGCCCTATTGAAACGTTTCGCCAATACGTACCTGACGAGCAGGTTCCTGGTCACATCGTATTATGGACAGCGGCCGACAGGCCAAATCGCCAAATATCTCTATCTTCGCCATATAACTTTCAAGCAAGCTGTCGTTCTCATTGCTTCCTTCCTCCCCAAGCGAATCTTCTCCTGGATATATGGCTTATACCATCGCGCACTTTCACGCTCTTCAATGAGGGCTGCGCAAAAGCCAGAAGGCACTAGAATGTCTTAGCGACCCCCGCACTTGTGGGCGAAGAGATATACCGCTCATGGCAGAGAAGAGCACCGGATTGAGCGAGGTAGGTTTTGGAACACTCGACAGATAAGAATAAGCGTCATTGGAAGCCCACAAAATTTGACTGCATCAACGGAACGTGGCGCTGTATGCCGAAATATGTTGGTATCCAGTCGCGTAGAGTTGGGGAGTTGATGCTCGCCTGGTATGTTGCCGCCTTGTGCAAATACTCGCGTGGAGATCTTATAGACTTGGGTTCCGGCAACGCTCCTTTGGCGGGAATATATCTACCGTTAGTGGATTCCGTAACTTGGGCCGATTGGGCGGAAACGACCCATCGTGAGGTCCAGCTCGATTGTGAAGTCGACTTGAATAAGGATTTCCCATTCGAGGATCAGAGCTTTGATACGATAATTCTCTCCGACGTGATCGAACACATCGCGGAGCCCAATGCGCTTTTCTCGGAAATCTACAGGATACTGCGCCCCGGAGGCCATATAATAATCGGCGTTCCCTTCATGTATTGGATACACGAGGAACCACACGATCATTTCCGCTATACACGTTTTGCGTTGAAACGCATGGGGCAAAAGTGCGGGGTGCAGGTTATAGAAACATCGGAAGTTGGAGGGGGGCTTGACGTCATCCAGGATGTTACGTGCAAGCTTTTGGCCGCCAAGGCCCGTCCTCTAGCATACGCCGCATACCATTTCTTCAGGGCGGTAGGAGCACTCCCTGGCGTCAAAGGCCTAAATAAACAAGCCATGCAGAAGATGCCGCTAGGATACGGAGCCATTTTCAACAAAGCTGCAGTTGACGGTTGATGGCCGAAGTCTCTGCAAGACATTTCCAGCCGAAGTTCCGGGCTACGATATCTTTTCTCCAGGCCCAAAGGCTGGGAATATATGCACTCATCCTGCTCCCTTTCGTTGGAGAGGTGCTTTACGGGATGACTCTCTATCTTGATATAAGCCTGCCCTCGGGGGCGCGGTTAATCAGGGCTGTTGTTTCAGGTGCTGGCCTTGTTATGCTTCTGCGGCGGCCCATGAAGCCCCTGTCCCTCTATGTATGGCTGATCTGTGCACTCTGGATATTTTGTTTCGGCTTCTGGGCAGCTACATCCAGTTTTCTGAATGCGATACCGGAAGTCGTCGCGCTTTTCCAACTGTTGTATGGCTTCTTCCTTCTTGTGATACTCCATGCGCTGACCCAGAAGAATGACAACGATGAACTCTTGGTACCTGCTTTCCTGGCGCTCACAACGGGAGTATCGGCGCTTCTCATCTTCTCGTTCGTTACAGGGATAGGCCTGGATACATATGGCGACTACACATTTGGAACCAAGTCGTTTTTCTCCGTAGGGAACGGGCTCAGTTTCCTCATGATCTCCGGACTGGCATTCTCGTGCGAGAGGTTGCTTCGGAAGCCCGGCACATACTCAATTCTCACATTCGCAATGCACTTTCTGGGGTGCATATTCCTCGGTAGCGCAACCAGCATCCTCGGCGCCTTCTTGGTCGCCGGGATTTACTTCATGGTCTACCTCATCTTTCATCCCGCCCGTAGTACCACAAGGATGGCGGTAAAGGCTGTCTTGGTCATTCTGGCCGGCAGCATAATCGCCTATAGTTCCGTTATGACTTATCGATTTGTTACTGAATATCCGTACATGATCGACAAGGCGGAACGGACGGTTCGGGAAGGGCCGCGAGGCAAGTTCATTAGATATGCCCTCAAGAGGTTCTCTGAACGGCCATTTACCCAGAATATGCTTGGCGAGGGAACTACAGGCCTGGCATCCAGTTTTGCCGCTGTTAACCCCCAGAGAAGCTTCGATCCGTCAGAGAGGCTGATGATCGAAGTCGATCCGTTAGACCTGTATGGTTCGTACGGTGTACTTTTCGCAATTTTAGTTTACGTGCCGTTTCTTCTTTGGTTCGGATGGGCCTTGAACGACTGGTTTCACAGGCCAAGCCTACGGGGCTTTACGGCCACCCTTATAATTTTCCTCGCGTTATCGTTATCTGTGATCACCGGCCACATTGTGTTTGTGCCTACATCGACAACTGTAACATCCATTATTGCTGCGGTGCTATGGGCGCGTCGAACAAGATTAATGAAGAGTCCTGACTGAAGCTCCCGAACCATAGAGGTGTCAAGATATGCCGAAGGTGATTCACATCGGACCCGCGCCGAATGCGCGCGGTGGTATTTCCAGCGTCCTTTCTGTTTTGAAAAGCCAAGGCTTTTTCGATCGTCAGGTGCAGTTGGTGGTTTCTTACGATGATCGAGGAAATATAGGCAAGATCCTCATTTTCATCTCCGCGCTTGCGCGCATTTCTTGGAACAGACTGCGCGGTGCGAAAATCCTCCATCTTCACTCTGCCGCCTATACGAGCTTCTGGAGAAAGTCGCTTTTCTTCGCCCTGGCCAAGCTCTTAGGTATGAAGGTGATCCTTCACTGGCACACCGCCCGGTTGACAGCTTTCATTGAAGGTAGCGGCAAATTGAAGTTGAAAACAATTCGATACGTTTTCTATCGATCCGATCAAATAATCACTGTCTCCAAAGAAACTCGCCGTGAAATTAACCACTTCTTTCCTGACCTGCCGTGTGTCGTCGCATATAATCCCGCCAATCTTTCATACGCTCCGCTTCCGGATGAGCAACTTAGAGCTAACAACGAAATTCTCTTTATGGCACCTCTTATACGGGAGAAGGGAATCTACACTCTTCTTGACGCCTTCAAGATCGTTCAGAAGACTCTCCCCTCAGTGGGACTAGTGGCTTGTGGCAGTGGAGAAGATGAACAAGTCAAAACCTACGCTGAACGAATAGGCGTTGCCAATAAGACTGAATTTCCTGGATGGGTGACCGGCAAACAAAAGCAAGCATATTATCAAAGAGCTGCCGTCTTCTGTCTGCCAAGTTTCGCCGATGCCCTTCCGATGGCAAATCTTGACGCGATGGCGGCTGGTCTACCTGTCGTAAGCACGCTCCATGGCGGGATTCCGGAAGCTGTTACGGACGGTACGACAGGGCTACTAGTGCCTCCTCATGATGCCGAAGCATTGGCCAAGGCGCTGCTGAGGGTGTTATCCGATCCTGACCTTAGAGTGAAAATGGGCAATGCCGGAGTTGAAAGGGCAAGAGTGGTGTTCGCTCCACAGAGGCTTAAAGACCAGCTTCTGTCAGTCTACAGACACTTGGACCCAGATTGTGCCGAAGCTATCAATGCCTAGTTCTATTGTACGCCCCTATCAGCTCTGCAATGCCGGAGCGGAGACCGTTATACTGCCTATCACGTTCAGTTCGCCGGCCAACCGATCGATCAGGCGGTGATCATTCCTTCCCCAGCCTTGCGAGAATTTGCGATAAGCGACCTCGATAGTCCCATTTTTAGCCGAAATTTCCAGCGACTCGCCTCACTTATTATATTGAGTAAAGCATCGATTCGACGTCGTAGGGTTCGACGCAGCCCTCTCGTCATTCCCCCAAACACAACGTGGCCAGATGTTACACCTGTGCGCGCCCTCGCGTCATCCTGATAGAATTAAGACGTACGCTCGTTTCCTGCACCGGAGATGTTTGACAGCCAGTGCCCTGGTCAGGGTTCCAGTCGGGAGCAGGTGTATGTATCTCCCCTTGACAATCAGGAAAAATATACACATATTCGTACGGCAATTAAGTTTTTGATCTAATTATAATTTTAACATCAATGGCTTAGCCCTATAGGTGGTTAACATCCCCTAGGGGACGCCATATCTTAAATCCTTGGAATTATTATCAGGGATTCGGGAATGGAGGCGTTGCTCCATTGGTAACGGGCGAGAATAGGCGTGTCTCGATGTACGAGGAGATAAGTCGGTTGGGAACCTTTATGCCACGAAGGCGATGGGGCGCAGCGCTCTGAGAATCCTGTCGGGTTCCAGGTAGAAGGGGGCGCCCCGTGTATGCCCTTCCTCTTGCCGACAGCGCTGAAGTCGTTCACGGCCGAACACCATGATGCCCACCGGAGCGAGCGCGGTGGCCGCCAGGTCTCTCCGTCGGCCCACCGGATCCGCCGCTGGGTCATTGTCGTGGCTGTTCAGAGGCCGCCGGCGCCACAGAAGAGATCGCCAAAGGTCAGATGCATTAGTCCGGGTCGGGATAATTAACAACGCTACTCGTCCCGGACAGTCAGGCGGGTGCGCTTAAGATTTGGTTAGTACAGGAACGAATTTTGGCCGCTGTTGATCCGGAATCGATCTGTACATGCCGATGTAAACGGCGGTTTCAAGCCGCGGGTCTCAATTATCAGCCCGTCGCCTTTCCAATGGCCGATGGGGTAGGCCCAGAATACCTCCTGCACCTCTCGCTCGATGGTGCCGATGTCGCCTTCATCGGAATCGGGGGTGTACCCGTGATGGGCCAACGCGGGGCCCGTCCGCCAGCACCGTCACTGCCAGGCCGACGAGCACCAGTGTCATCTATTTGAACATTGCCCGTTATATCTGCAGCTTGAAGAGATCGATGGCATTCTGACGTCCGATCTTGCGGCGCTGCGCGTCGTCGATCACCCGGGATGCATCGAACCAGTTCGCCGCGTCGTCCATGCTCTCGAAAGGGTAGTCGGCCGAGAACGACACCTTATCGTCGCCCATCACCTCCAACGTGCAGCGAAAGGCCGGATCGTTGAAATTGCCGCTCGTGGTCAGATGAAAATGATCACGGAAATAATCGCCAAGCGGCCGTTTGCCGCGATAGCCGCGCGGCGAGAAGCGCATGCGTGCATCGATGCGCCAGAGCCCGAAGGGGATGTTCTCGCCGAGATGGCCGATGACGATCTTCAGTTTGGGAAACGCGTCAAACAGACCGGAGCCGCAGAGGCGCAGCGAATGGATCGAGGTCTCGACGGCGAAGCCCCAGGGGGCGCTCATCAGCCAGGGGTGACCGTCATAGTTCTGGGCCTGTGCCGGAATCTGCATGCGCGGATGCAGATAAAAGGGGACCTCCAGGTCCGACACCGCTTTCCAGAACGGCGCATATTCCGGCTGGTCGTAATAGTGGGCGGAATCGGCCTGGCCTTTCTCGGTGAAGCCGTTCACCAGCGCTCCCTTGAAACCCAGTTCCTTCACACAGAAGGTGAGTTCCCTGGCCGCCGCTTCCGGGTCCTGCATGGGCAGGGCCGCTAGGCCGCTAAACCGGTCCGGGTGCGCTGCCATCGCCTCGGCCATACGCGTATTGGCCTTGCGCGCCAGGCGTATGGCGGCCTCCGTATCGAGGACTGCCTGCAAGCCCGGCGCGTTCAGGGAGAGGAGAGCGTGAGCGATACCGCAGCGGTCCATGCCCGCCAGGCGCTCTCTACCCAGATCCAGCAACTGTTCGGCAAACGCGTCAAACCGCCCGGAGTCCCCGGCGAAGGCCCTGGTTTCGGCCACGGTCTCCTCGATGCCGAAATGTTCCTCGAAGGCAATCTTGTCCCGCATGGTCCTCTCCCGAAATCCGACTCTCTGTTATTCTGACACTCAGACCAACATGCGGGCCAGCCGCTCCTCGCGGTAGGGGTCGTCCACCTGATGCATATCGTCCCCGAGGAACATTGTGGCCCGACGCCTGGCATCGAATGGATCCCATTTCGGCCGCCCTCCCCCGTTGGGATCACCCGTCCGTGCGAACGCCACGATGGCGGAGGATATCCGATCGGCAATCCCCTGCAGTTCCGGCCCGTCGCCGATCAGCGAGCGCGCCTTCTCCACATTATCCAGGAAGAAGGGGATATCCATGGTGTGCATGGAGCGCAGATGCCCCCAGTCTGCCGGCGAATACCAATTGAAGTAATATTTGTAGACCGGCGCCTTGTTCAGCGCGGCCTTGCGCTCCGCCTCGATATCCGTGCCCGTGCGGAAGCCCGAGAGGTCGGTCGCCAGGATGAGATAAAGATCGAGATTGCTGGCGTCCGGCCGCCCCTTGCGGTAGACCGACAGAACCTCACGGGTCTTCGCTTCCGAGGCATTCAGTGCCCGTCGGGCGTAGTCCAGAAGCGCCGCCTCATCGAGAGGATCGTAGTGCTGCTGAACGTTCCAGGTCATCTCCGTCTCGGTGGAGCCGATGAGCATGGGCACGCCTGCCGACATGGCAGGCGCCACCGGGTCGAAGACATGCTGCGGGATGGTCTGCCCGTCCATGAGTGGAGCGTATCTGTAGGGGCCGCTGCCCAGCTTTTCCCGCAAGTGATAGTAGGGCATGTCAAGCAGGCGCTCGGCCTGGTTGAGATTCAGATTCAGGGCCGCCAGCGCACGCTCCACCGTCTCTGCGGCATCCGCCTTCGTCTGGCTGCGAACCTCGGATCCACTCATCACGACGACGCGGTGGTAGAGGCCCTGTGCCGCCGGCATGCCGAGCAGCGTGCTTGTCTTGCCGCCGCCGCCCGACTGGCCGATGACCGTCACATTGTCCGGATCACCGCCGAACTGCGCGATATTGGCCTTGATCCATTCCAGCGCCGCGACGATGTCGAGCATGCCCATGTTGCTGCTCTCGGCAAAACGGCCCAGCCCGGTTTCGGAGAGATGCAGATAGCCCCATAGATTCACCCGATGGTTGGCGGCCACGAACACCACATCCTGTTTGGCCGCCAGGTTGGTGCCGTCATAGACCGTATGGCCGGCGGAGCCCACGCGATAGCCGCCGCCGTGCAGCCACAGCATCACCGGACGCTTACCCTTGCCCAGACCATTGGTCCAGAGGTTGAGGCACAGGCAGTCCTCGCCCGCCGGTTCACGCCGATCCATCACCACATATTCGGCCTGGGCCGTGGATTGTGGCGCCGCGCACCGGAGGCCGAGCTCGACTGTATCTCGGATACCCTGCCAGGGCTGGCGCGCTTGCGGGGGTTGAAAGCGGTTCGCCCCTCCGGTGGACGCGGCATAGGGAACGCCCTTGAAGGCGTATACTGTTCCATCATAGGTGCCCTGGACGCGGCCCAAGGCCGTCTCCACGACGGGTGAGCGTTCGAGGTTTGCCATCCGGGGTCCGGGCTTGCCCTGCGCCAGGGCCGGCACGGCGCGACCGCCGCCCGCCAGTGCTCCGGCGGCCACTGCCGTCATGCCGAGGAAAGACCGGCGCCCGACTTGCGGGCCATTCGATGTCTTCACCGTCTTTGTCACCATTGCCTCCTTGTTTCCTTTGTCCTGTCCTGGCCAGTGTGCCGGTCAGTGACAGGTGAAATTCTCCGCGACCCAATTCTCGGAGTCATCGGCGCCGCCCGCCGGTCCGGTATAGGCCGCCGACTGGGGATACACGCAGATCGGCCGTTCATTGTCGACCTTGCCCTCTGTCCTGTGTTGGGCGATCAGGCGGTCCGGGGCCTTGCCGTTCTCCACCCAGTCGATCATGGGGGCCAGCCGGTCCCATTCATCAGGCCCCGGGCCGCCGCCGCAGTGGTACATGCCGGGCACCATGAACAGGCGGGCATGATCGGTAGCGGCGGCTAGGTCTCCGCCGAACGTCGTTTCCACCATCTGCTCGTAATAATCGAGAATGGGTTCCGGCGCGGCGTTGGCGTCGGCCCAGCCGTGATAGAGCAGCAGCTTTCCCTTATGATCTATGAGGAAGCGGCGCATGTCCGGATCCGTGGCATTGGTGATACGCCGCATGAAGTCGGCCGAATGGTTGGAGAGATCCGCGATATCGAACTCCCACCATCCCCATTCCGGGAACGGCCCATCCTTGCGCAGGGTCTGTGTAACGTCGCCCATATCCCCCGGCGCCACGCCGGGGTCCTCTTCGTAGAAGAGATAGTTGATATGGTCCTTGGCCGCGAAGAAGGGCTGCATGTCGTTGCCGGCATGCGGAACAAAAAGCCAGGCCAGCTCCGAGCTCAAGGGCATGCCCTTGTAGAACACCCGGCCCCGCCGGTCCTTGGGCCCCTCGTATATTTTCCTGATATTGGCGACCTGTTGCCGGGTGAAGCAATTGTCGGCGTTCCTGTCCCCCCGGCACATCTGCTCCTTAAGGTCCCGCTCCGGCCGAAAATCGCATTTGCGCGGATCGTCTATGACGCCGTCATGGATGCCGTCCACGCCGTCGCACACCGCCATGACCCGGGACGACAGCAGTTTCAGCTTGCCCAGGCTTTCCTGGATGCCGTCGCCATCGGCATCGAAAGCCAGATTGCCGGTGAAATCGTCCGCGAAAAGCATCTGGCTGATCCATATCAGGGTACCGCTGACTTCCTGATAAAAGGCCACCGGCGCACCGGCGACAATACCATCGAAATCATCGGGATAGCGCTGAGCTTCCATGAGCCCTTCCCGCCCGCCGGTAGAGCAGCCCTCGTGATAGGAGAAGCGGGCCGGCATGCCGTAATAGGCGCGGATCAGCGTCTTGGCGGCGGTGACGGTTTCATGGACGGCGCGATAGCCGAAATCGATCTCCGCCTGCCGGTCATTGAAGCCGAACGACGCGCCAGGCTCGGCTCCGTTGTCATGGCCCATATTGCTGTTGGCTACGGCATAGCCCTCGGCCAGCCGGGCATCCGCAAAATCCAGGTCGCCGTCCTTGCCTCCGTCTCCCCAATTGAGGAAGCGGCCATTCCAGTTCGATTTGAACGGCAGTTGCACATGGTAGCGGATGTTGCCGCCGATGCTGCCCTTCACATAACAATAGGCTGGCGTGGCACCATCCGCCTGCATGACGCGCGCGCTGATGACGGTGAGATTTTGTGCATCGCGCAAGGCCTCACACCGGTGGATGTCATTATCGGCCCGCACCGTGGTCGCAGCCACCATGCCGCAGGCCAGCAGGCCCCAGAAGGCGAAACGACCCATAAAGGCATGCATTGTCTTCATTGTCCTCGGCCTGTGCCCCCGAGACCAGGGAGGAGAGCCCGAAGGCCGCTCCTCCAAGTCTTGCAGGGAATTAGAAATTGTACGCAAGGCGCACACCGTATTCACGCGGCGGGCCGATGGTATCCAGCGATATCCCCAGTCCGGCAGAGACGAAGCCGCCGTCGACATAGTGCTCGTTGGTGAGGTTCGATCCCCAGAGCGCGAGGCTCCAGTTCTCGTCTGGCGCCGTATAGCGAACCTGAAGATTCAGCAGCCCATAGGAGGGCTCTGGCTCCTCCCGTTGGCGGAAGACCGACGGGTCGCGCTCATAACTGCTCTGCCAGCCATAGTCGCCGCGGAATGTCAGCGTGCCCTGATTGGCAAGCATCAGGTCATACTGCGCGCCCGCCGAAAAGCTCCACTTGGGCGCGAAGGCAAAGGCCGAACCGAAGCGCAACGAGGAGACGTCAGGATCGCCGATTTCGAGATACTTGGTCTTCAGATAACCGCCGTTGAAGTTGAAGTGCAGGGATTGCGTCGCATACCAGGCAATCTCCGATTCAAGCCCGTAGACCTCGGCCTTGCCGTCGTCGGTGTTGAAGGGCGTCGGCAGTTCCAGACCGGTATTTGGATCGATGGGATGACGGCTGACGCGCAGATTGTTCCACTTGCTGTAGAAGACGTTGGCGTTGAGCCGGAGAGACCTGTTCAGCAGTTCCGACTTGAGACCGGCCTCGTAGCTCGTCACGACTTCCGGCTGCAGGGTGAAGAGCTGGTCCAGAGCCGAGACATAGGTCACCTCCCCTTCGGCAAAGCCTTCCGAGTAGGTGATGTAGGTCATCAGGTCGTCGGTCCAGTTGTAACGCAGCGACAGCTTGGGCGTGAACGTGGCATTGACATGCACCTCGTTGATGCCGGGCACCGCGGGAGGAATGGGTGTACCCGCCCACATGTCGCCCGCCCCCACCTCGAACTGCTCGGTCGGGGATGCGACACCCGGATCGACGAACAGCGCCGGCGCGTCATTGGGGCCGGGTCGGAACTGGTCCTCGACGACATCCTTCCAGCTGAAGCGCGCGCCGAGCGTCAGTTGCAGCCTGGAGGTGATGCTCCAGTCCACTTCGCCGAAGACCGCCTTTTCCTTCTCATGGTCCTTGTACCAGATGTGATTGTCATTCACCCAGAAGGTGAGCGGCATATAGGCTGCAAGGCTGGCATCGCCGATGCTGGCACCATAGGCCCGCACCTCGTTCAGGAGATCCATATTGAGATCGGGGTCGCCGTCGCCGTTGGCATCGGGCTCGTACCAGCTGTTCATCCACCAGCGATAAAGCCGCAGCTTGTTCTTGGCGTTGGAATAATAGCCGCCGAGCAGGAAGTTCACCGAACCGTCGAACAGCGTGCCGGTCAGGTGCAGTTCCTCGGAGAACAGCTTGTCGTCGTAATAGCGGTTGTCGCGGCAGCAGGCCACGAAATCCGCCGCGTCCTGCAGGCTGAGTTGGTGTGTGTAGCGCGTGCGGTAGGCGCTGATGGATTCGAGAGCCAGGTTATCGCCCATGTCCCAGTTCAGGGTCAGCGTCACGTCATTGGAATTGTTGACCATGGCATCGGCGGGCTCGCGTGCCCGGGTCTGCCAGGGCCCCACCACACCTCCCGGCCAGCCGGATTCATAATATTCGGGCGAAAAGGCCGGAGCCGGAAACTGTTCGCCCGGCTGGCTCATGAGCCAGTTGATGGCCTTGATATGGACGTTGGTATACCACTCCGCCCCCTCCTGCTGGCTGAAGCGGACCTGGCGGGCTTCGGTGTTGTGCTGACGCGAATTGAAAGCGGTCAGGCGGGCCGAGAAATCAGGCGTCACGTCCCACAGGATATCGCCCCGCAGGAACGTGTCGTTGCGGTCGTCGTACCGGGTGCCATCTTTGTCGTATGGCGACACGCTCTCCAGATAGCCGTCGTGCTCGTACCGCGCGGCGGTCCACTTGGTCTTCAATGTCTCGGCGAGCGGAATGTCCACCGACACCTTGATATCGCGCCGCTTGAACTTGCCGGCGCCGATTTCGATATTGCCGCCGAACTCGTCACCCGGCAGCTCGCTGACATACTGGATGGCACCGCCGTTGGTATTGCGCCCGAATAGCGTGCCCTGGGGGCCGCGCAGCACTTCGACGCGCTGCAGTTCCACCAGATTGGCCTGCAGTATGCCGCGGCTGCCCTGCCAGACACCATCGAGATAGACCCCGACGTCTGGCACACCGCGAATGCGGATGTTGGATTCCGCCTGCCCCAGCTCGCCGGCGCCCATCATCATGTTCGGCACCATGGCACCCAGGTCGCGGCCCGTCTCGACATTGCGCAGTTTCAGGTCGTTCCCCGAAAAGGCGGTCACGGAGACCGGCACATCCTGCATGGATTCGTTGCGCCGCCGTGCGCTGACCACGACTTCCTCGATCATCGGCCCGGCGCCCTGCGCCAGGGCCAGATGCGGCATGTAGAGCCCAGGCAGCGCGATGGCGGCCGAAAGCATGAGCCGTGTCTTCAGATGGAGTATTCCAGCTCGCATGTGTGTTCCCCTTTATGATTGCCAGAGCCGTTCCTCTTGAGGACAGCTCTCCCCATAGGCATTTGGATAACCGCTTCGTATGTGAGTTGGGCCTGCCGGCCGTGGTGCCGCGCCGGAACGTCACGTCATCCGGTTTTTCAGACGTCGTTCCAGCCCGTGTCACCAGCGGCCCAGGGAGCTCCCGTCCTCGAATTTCGCCCCGACAAAGATGCCGGCCGCCTCCCCGTTCTTCATGGGATGGACCTTGACGCGAACCTTGGCCCCGTTCTTGAAGGTGCTGGGCCGCCAGCCGGCGCGTGACAGGGTGCCGGGGCTACCTCCCTCGATGCTCCATTCGACGCGCGAACCATTGTCATCAACAACGTAGAGCTGAATCCAGGTGTGCGGATTGGTCCACTGAAACTCCTTTACCGTGCCGTTCAGTTCGACGATCTTGGCATTGTCGAAGGCATTGGCGGAATGATGCGCCGATGCCGGGACGGCAGTCACCGCCAGTCCGATCAGGGCTCCGGCCACTTGGAAGGCCACGCGTCGTTTCAACAGTGCAACATGCAAAGTCATCTTTTTTCTCCTGTTTGACGGCAACCAAGGCCAGGACGCTGGCCAGCGGCGCAAGAGGGCTGGACCGGTCGGAAAACGTCCGTCAGGCAACGTTACTCGCCGGGTAGATCATCCAGTGGTTTTCCATCGGGTCCGAGTGTCACGGTATGGCCCGTGTCCGTAACCGGGTTCCGGTTGTTCTCGGCGCAGGCATAGTCGTAGACGCGGGCCCCGTCCGGCAGGCGTTCGAACTGTACGGTGACGCGCCATGGCTCGGTCAACGCGATGGGATCGGTGATGGTCAGTTCAGCCTCGATCAGATCATCATCGATTTTGCGCATACGCGTGATCGAGGTCATTTCGTCGCTCAGGGTCAGGCCCGTCCGGTCGAGGATAGTGCCCTCGTTCTTCACTGCCACAGTGCTGAAGACCAGCGTATCGCCATCCCAGTAGCCGACCGAATCCCCGGTATAGGTGAGCCAGCGATCCTCCTTTGCGGGGTGGTCGCGCCCGTCCGTATAGATACGCATGACATTCGGACCATTCTCCGAGAGGATCCAGCTTTCCTCGGGCCGGACGACGAATTCATAGACATCCGGCAGGTTGAAGACGCGCGGAAAGCCGGCGGGTACGCCGCACATGGTGATGGGGTCCGGAAACTGCCCCTTGGCCGCCAGGTCGCGGTTGTGCGCGTAGATTTTCTCCCACTTGTCGGTGAGGGGCGGGAATTCACGTGCACCGGGCGTCCCCGACGAGGCATCCGGCGGCTGGATGCTAGAATGGTCGAAGATCGTATTCCGGGTCTCCCGCCAGACACCGCTCCAATCCGGCAGGTCCTGCCATTTGGCCGGCCCCGGCAGATGCGCGGTATCGATTTCGGCAGCGGCACCCGCGGCGATACCGTAATCGGGCGACAGCAGCCCTCCTCCCAACAGGGCAAAGCCAAGGGCCGCCCTCTTCAGCAGGATGGCGCTTGCACTCGCCATCACTCTCCTCGTCATATGCATGTTCCCCCTGGCCCGGCAGTGGCCGAACCCGTCGTTCTTCCCCGGCTTCCGGACGTGATGTCCCCCTAAGCCAGCTTTCCTGAGCCACTGTAGACTGTTCCCTGTAAAGGGCTTTGCCGCAGCGGTACGCAATTTTGTTCATTGAGGAACCGGGAGGAACTGGGAGGCACTGGCGATGCCGGCTACCCCGCAGAAAGGCGGTGGCACCGCACGAAATGTTGAAGGGTATGATAGATACTAGTGTTTTTAGTGATAGAAAATCCTGCTAAACTGACTGCCGGGGAAAAATAGGGGACAATAATGCTGAGTTATTCGACCGGCGCTTTCAGCACCATGAAAGCGGAGCGGTGGCGTGAGCTTCTGGCGGAAGAAGTGAAGTGGCCCGTCGAGTTTTCCAATTTCGACAAGGACAATTTTGAAGCCCGGATGGACGTGGTCAAGAACGGGCCGTTCTGCTTTCGCAGCCATTGGATTCACCCGGTCACCGCCAAGCGCAGCGAGGCCCATCTCGCCTCGGTCCGGGAACCGGCCTTTCTCCTGAGCCTGCAGACCCGGGGACGGCTGATCATGTCGCAATACGGGCTGGTGAGCACCCTGGGTCCGGGAGATATCGTACTGACTGACTGTTCCGCACCCGGCTGCCTACGTTATGACGAACCGACCCGTTCGCTGGTGCTGCGCATCCCGCGGGATGTTCTTGCCGACTACATTCCGAGCCCGGAGCGTCTCTGCAACATGCCATTGTCGCGCACACTGGGGTTCTCCACGGTGATCAAAGAAATGATCCTGGCCATGTGGCGGGAAGGCGCAGGCGGCATGGACGAGAACCTGGGCGCCAGGAGTTCCAAGCTGCTGATCGACCTCATCGCCACTTCGTTCGCCGCCAGCTCGAAGCTGGACATCCCGGATTCGGCAGTTTCCACAACACGGCTGGTGCAGATCAAGCGCCATATCGAGATCCACCTGCGCGATCCCGACCTCACGCCCACTTCCGTCGCGGCAGCATTCAAGATGTCGCCGCGCTATCTCCGCAAGCTGTTCGCGGCCAATGCCGAGAGCGTATCACGGCATATCCAGAACCGTCGGCTGGAAGAGTGCGCCGGCCAGTTGTCCAATTCCCTATGGCACGGTCATACCATCACCGAGATCGCCTTTGCCTGGGGCTTCAACAGTTCCGCCCACTTCACGAAAGCGTTTCGCGCCCGTTACGGCGTGAGCCCTAAGGAGTATAGGCAGATCGCCCAGACCCGCCGTTGACATTCGCTGTTTGATCTTCGCAACGAACGTCAAGAGCGGATACCGATACGTAGAGAGGTATGGCCTTAAAAGGGACATCTGGTTGGATTGGGGACCTGCTCATCTGGCGGACTACAAAGGCTCATGAACAGCGACTACAAGCTTCAGGTGAGCGCCAGGGCTCTCCGCGCAATATGATGCGCAGCTCTCCTATCACGCTCCGTGATGATCTTAAGAAACCCTATAGGTATTCCATTCTGATCTTTGGTATGAAACGATCTTTATTCCACGGAATCTTAGTGGATCACGCATCATCGTTCGGGGTGCACATCATTCTTCGTGGAGTTTGGGAGCTACTACTAGGGGAAACAATGTGGTGAGACAGACGAGCTGCAAGGCTCTCCCGCGATTCACGATTGGCGTTGCCGCCTTGGCAACGCTTTGCGTTTTCGGCGCAGCTCCGCAAGCGGCGGAACTGCAGTATGGAGAACCCACAGGCCAGGCGTGGTTCAATGTTCCCAAGCCGGAACATTCTTATCCGATAGAACCCAACGCCGCCGGTGTATACGGTTTGGAGCATACGCACATCATTACGGACAATATGGAGCGTGCGCTCAACTTCTACGTGGACATTCTGGGTTTTGAGCAGATCATGAAAATCCAGGACATCAGCAAGGATCCACCCATGAACGAGCGCATGAACACGCTCTTGGGTTTCAAGGGTGCAAAATTCCGACATGCCATGATCACCATGCCCGGCGGCCCGAGCTATGGCAATCATGTTCCCCAGATCGAAATCTGGGAAGTCAATGGCGTGCCCGTGGACGAGACATTGAACAAGAACCCCACCGGCTTCATCAAGGGCAAGGGCTACAACGCCTACATGGTGAAGGATTTAGACGCCATCCTCGCCAAGATGAAGGCGGCCGGTATCCGCTTCGTCTCCGAAAAGCTCACCTCGCCTCATGGCCAGAGCATTTACGTCGTCGATCCGGACGGTCAGATCATCGAGTTGAATGAACGGTACGGAGAGGCCGACTGACGGCACGCGATATACTCCAAGCGCCTGCCCAGGCAGACGCTTCCCTCATGAACTTGGATGGCCGGCTCACACGCCGGCCCTTTTTTATGCGCCATCCGTCTCCAATCGGAACCCGGGATCGGAAATGAGGCTCGCCAGCGCCGCCACTGGCGGGGACATCACCCGCGTGGCGCTCACCACCACGAACTCCACCTCACCGAGGGCCGGCAACATGGAAGAGGACGGCAGAACCGTCAGGGACGTTGGCGTGAGATAACGCGATTGGGCGGAAATGCCGAGCCCCGCCTCAACCGCCGCCAGAATGCCGCTCAGACTCCCGCTCGTGCAGGTCACGCGCCATTCCCGGCCGGCATTCTCCAGAGCCTCGATGGCCATGCTCCGCGTGATGCTGGGCGGTGGAAACGCCACCAGGGGCAGCGGCCGATCGGCGTGGAAGACGAAATCATGGCTGGAAATCCAGGCCAGCTCTTCTTTCCAGACCGTCTTGCCGCGTTCGTCTCCCTTGCGGCGCTTGGAGAAGAGGAGGTCCAGTTCTCCATGCTCCAGCTTCTGGTACAATGGTTCGCTGAGACCAACGGAAAGCTCCAGGTCCACGGAGGGGTTGACCCTGATGAAGCGCTTCAGAGTGGAGGCCAAGCGGGACAGCACGAAATCTTCCGACACACCCAGCCGCACCCGCCCCCGCAGCGCTGAGGATTCAAAATGAAGGTGCGCCCGCTCTTCGATCTCTGAGATGCGTGTGGCGAATTCCACCATGGCCGCGCCATCGGCAGTCAGGCTGACGGTGTGCGTATCTCGCACCAGCAGCCGGCGGCCCACCGTGTCTTCCAGGCGGCGGACATGTTGACTGACCGTCGATTGCTGCAGTCCGAGCTTGCGCGCGGCCTGGGTGAAGCTGCGGACATCCGCAACAGCGAGAAACGACCTCAACTGGATAGGATCAAAGCCACGCCTCATCATCTGTCGATCCACACTCCCCTTGTGTTGCTCCCTTCGCGTCAGGTTTCCCAGAGCATCTCACGGTGTCTGGCCTTTCGCTTGTCTGCTTCATCTGCCGCATCGACCCTTGCTCGTAGACCCGGGCCAGGAGGGCGGCGACGATGAGTTGCAACTGGTGGAAAATCATCAACGGCAGGACGATGGCACCAGCCGTCGCGCCCGGGAACAGGATGCTCGCCATGGGCACCCCGGTGATGAGGGATTTCTTCGACCCGCAGAACACCACGGCCACCTCGTCAGCGTGCGAAAAGTCCAGCCAGCGGGAAATGATCCGCATGGTCAGCATGACCAAGCCAAGGATCGCCAGGCACAGGCAGATGAGCACCCCGAGTTCCTGGAGCGACACTGTGTGCCAGATGCCGTCGGTCACCGCCTTGCCGAAGGCCGCATAGACCATGATCAGAACGGCGCCCCGATCCACCAGACGCAGCACTGCCTTGCGCTTCGCCAGCCAATTGCCGAGCCAGCGCTGCAGAATCTGACCGGCCAGGAACGGAGCCAGGATGGTACCGGTGATGCTCAACAGGGAATTCAGGGAGATCGCGCTGTGCCGCGAGAGCAGCAGCCCGGCCAGGAGCGGTGTGAATACCACCCCCAGCATATTGGAAGCGGAGGCGGAGCAGATCGCCGCCGGAACATTGCCCCGGGCGATGGAGGTGAAGGCAATGGAGGACTGGACGGTCGACGGCAGGCAGCACAGGAAGAGGATGCCCGCATAGAGTGGAGCATCCAGCACCGGGCCCGAAAGCGGCATGAGCGCCAGCCCCACCAGCGGAAAGAGCACGAAAGTGCTGCACAGGACCAGGAGGTGAATACGCCACTGGGCAAGCCCGCCAAGCACCGCCCGCCGGGAGAGGTTGGCGCCATGCAGGAAGAACAGCAGCATGACCGAGAGCCGGCCAATGACATCCGTCGCATGAACGGCAGCCCCCCGGGCCGGCAGGAGGGAGGCCAGTACGACCGTCGCCACCAGGGCGATGGTGAAGCCGTCCGGCAAGAACATGGAGCGCGGCCGCTGGCGCAAGGAATCTGAATTTTGCATAAAACCATTGAGCAACTTGTTGATCGGTCGATGACGGGGGACAGAGGCCGGCCTCGGGAGGGGCTATGGGCTGCGCCCCGAATAGACGGCCCCCGGCATCGAACGCATGCCGCTCCATGGCAATCCGCCGCTCACCGGAACCGGCATGCCGGCGCTCTCCTCCCGCCGGTCTCAGAGCGCACGGGTCGGCCACATCATCGTGCGCCACATGTGGGCGCTCGGGCTGTGGTCGAAGCCCAGCCCTTTCTCGGGTTGCCGGAAATGCCGTCCTATCAGGTCGGTGAATTCCTCAATTTCCACATGCACGTCGGGATCGAAAGCATAGATGTCGTTGAGCGTGATGAGACGCCCCGTCATGTAGTATTTGTGATCCTTGAAATGGTCGTAAGCCTCGCGCACATAGTCGTCGGGCACGAAATCCTCGCCGAACATGTCGATATAGGCCTGCGGATATTCGTATCCGACGGACGGATCCGGGAAGAAGCGCAGGACCTGGTGCGCGCGGATGGCCCAGGCCACCTCCTCGTCCACATAGGGCTCCACCAGTTGAGCGCCCCAATATCCGTGGTCGCCACAAATGAACCCGGTCACGCTGATGTCGTGCAGGAGGCAGGCGATGGCCACCGTCTCGCCATGGCCGTTATTGAGAGCCAGACGGGCGCTCTGCATGACATGCGCCGTGTTGCCCAGGCGATGATGGAAGAAGTCGATGAGCTTCGGCTTCTCGGGCATCCCGGAAATACGCGGGTCCGGCCCCATGAGAAGCCTTTTGCCGGCTTTAAGGGCATCCGGCGTATCGTGTTCATGGCTCGCGGGATCACGTTCGCCGGAGAGGTAGAGGGGCGATCGGATCGGCACCAATTGCCGCTCCAAATCCCGGGCCATCTCTTCTTCCAGCGCGTCCAGACGTTCCGATATCGATACCATTGCTCTTTCCTCTCAACTGACCAGCGCCTTAAGTTCAGAGGTTTCACAGCCGACCCGGCATTGGAAACCACGAAGCCGCCTTCCGTCATGACATTGCCGTGAACTGTGCCCCGTCGCCTCCGGCTAGAAGCCACCGGAAGGCGACGCGTTGCGCCTTCCGGTGAAAGTTGGGCCCTCAGGGAGGGAAGGGCCTTAACCTCTAGCAATTCGGGTGGATCAGAAGGTCCGCCGAAGCGACAGCTTCCACTCGGCGCCAGGCGCCGGATTTCCCTTCACCTGGAAATTCCCCGAGATGAAGTTCTTGTTGTAGAAGTAATCGGTGTCCGTGATGTTGGTGCCGATGACCGATACCTGCCAGGCTTCATCCAGCGTCGTAAAGGTCAGCCGCGCATTCACCACCGCATAGGACGGGATGAGCAGCTCCGGGGAATTGTGGGAATCCGGGTACTGCTTGGTCTGGTAGGAGACGTTGGTGTTCAGCGTCACCGTGCCGCTATCCCGGAAGATCGGCAGAACCGCGTCGATGCCCGCATTGAGCTTCCACTTGGGCGTATAACGCTGCATGGAATCCAGGGTGGGCCCGCTGGTGGACGCCAAATCCGCGGCCGGACCCAGATCGTCATAGCCGAAGTTGGTGTAGCTGCCGGCCCCGGTGAGCGTCAGCCATTCGTTCAGATGGGCCTGAAGCTCTGATTCGAGACCCCAGATATGAGCCTTTGCCGCATTGGTCAGCACAGTGACCGGGAACTCGCCGCCCGGCGTGACCGAGGTGATCCGGCCCGAAAGCTGAATGTCCTTATAGTCACTATAATAGGCTGTATTGTTCCAGGTGACCTTGCGGTCCAGGAATTCGCTGCGCAGGCCCAGCTCGTAGCTGGTCAGCGATTCCGGCTTGAAGGCGACTACCGTCTGCAGATTGGACGGACGCGGGTTGAAGCCGCCGCCGCGATAGCCTGTGGCAACGTTGGCATAGACCATGTGATCCGGCGTCAATTGGTATTGCAGACCGACACGCCAGTCCGTGCGGTCGTAATTCGTCTCCGCCGGCACCATTAGGCCGCCGGGGAAGACAGCGCTCGGCGTGCCCGCGATATCATCCTCGATGAACAGGTAGGTCTTGCTTTCATGCGACTGGCGCAGGCCGCCGATGAAAGTCAGGTTGTCGGTGAGCATATACTCGCCATGCACAAAGCCGGCATAGTTGGTGCTTTCGGGACGGCTGTTCACCTGGATGTAGAGATTGAAGATGGCCGCCTCGATGGTCCCAATGTCCCTCTGGTTCGCATCGAAATAGAAGCCACCGACGGTCCAATTCAGACGATCGTTGAGTGAAACACCCGTGAGGCGCAGTTCCTGGCTGAATTGCTCATGCTCCTGAGTATCGTAAACCGCGTCGGTAGAAAGCGGCGAGCTGTCGGAATCATACGCCCAGCTCCCGGTGATCTTGCGGTAGGCGGAGATCGATTTCAGGGACACAGTGTCCGAAATGTCCCAATCCACGCTCAGAGTGGCGTCCTGGGTCTTCATGGTGTTCTCGTTGGGGAATTTCAGCCCGTAGACCGGATCCTCGAACGTGGAATAGCTGGTGCGGTTATCCGGCGGGAGGAACCGTTCGTCATAGGGTACCCCGTACTGGGAGACGAAGAATGGCTCATCGTCGCCCGGCGCCACGTAGTTGGCGAAGCCGGACGGGTCCATGCTCAAGAGAACATCCGCCGCGCCGCGTGCATTGTCGTCGATATAGTTGCCGGAGAGATTGACCTCAAGGTTCTCACTTGGCAGCCAGCGGAACTGCAGCCGGCCGGCCCGCACATCGGTGTTGCCCAAAGTGCCACGTCCGCAATCCTGGGGCGGCGTGCTGTTGCGCAACGCGTGCGGCGCCGACTGATCGCCCAGCTGATCGGGATGGACACAGCCAAAGTCATAGAGCTTCACCAGGCCGTCTTGATAAGCCGAATAGCCGGAGACGCGCATGAACAGCCGGTCCTCTACCAGGGAGACGTCATAGGCGCCGCGAAACCGCAAGAGATCGCGCGAGCCGGTCTCCAGCTGCATGTAACCGCTGTTGTCGCCCTTGGGCTTGACGGTCACCAGGCGCACGGCGCCGCCGATGGCGTTCTTGCCCGACAGGGTGCCTTGCGGGCCACGCAGGATTTCGGCGCGCTCCAGGTCGATGAAATCCAGCAGCGTACCGTAGGACGGGCCCAGATAGACATCGTCGATATAGAAGGCCACGCCGGGCTCGATATTGAAATTGTAGTCGCTGGCGCCGACACCGCGGATGAAGGCGGCCATGGTCTTGCCGCCAGCCGAGCCGGTGTGGTGCAGGTTCACGCTGGGAGCGATATCGGTGAGGCCCTGCACATCGGTGATGCCGCGCTCCAGGAGATCGTCGCCGGAAACGGCGGTGATGGCGATGGGCGTCTGCTGCAGGTTCTGCTCACGGAACTGAGCCGTGACAACCACTTCCTCCAGGAAGCCGGCATCGGCCTGTCCGGAAGCGTTGCCGGCGGCCGGCTCCGCGGCGCCGGCCCCGGATGCCAGGCAGAGTGGGCCAACGGCCACTGCCGCCATCAGCAGCACCTTGGCCCCATTCACATGGCGTCCGCGCTCTTCAAATGGAAACTGCGATTTTTTCATGATAACCCCTTTTCATTAGACAACCCATGGGACTTCTGCCCCCTTCTTCTTCGGGCCTCCTTCTGGTTGTTATGAAGGCGCCAAGAATTGTTTCAGTAAAACGCCTTTCCATTCGGGACGTTGTGGTATCCGCGGGAGATGTACTCGTAGAGCACATGCACATCGTCTTCGCTCAACGCGCCCTTGAAGCTCGGCATGCCGTTGGGCTGCAGTTCGCCACCCAATAGGATGGCCTTCAAACCATCCTCGCCGATCTCGCCGACGCGGGAGAGGTTGGGCAGCATGGGCGTGCCGCCGCCCGTGCTGTGGCAGCCGGCGCAATTGCCGTAGAGCGCCCGGCCCTTCTCCTTCATCTCGTCGCTGATG
>Ga0164243_10000502_pt1 | contig 73149 bp, 63 predicted proteins | sample OricompcompostOP_FD_108781 | JGI IMG/M metagenome (GOLD analysis project Ga0164243, IMG submission 108781) | Organic Plus compost microbial communities from Emeryville, California, USA - Original compost - Organic plus compost (OP) | ecosystem: Engineered > Solid waste > Mixed feedstock >... | reverse complement strand
CGCCCCGCGCCACCCCCCGTTTTCAGCGTTTCGCTCGTCGACGCGCGCGCCGACTGCACAGCGCCGAGCAGCCCGAACACCAGGCTCGTGGCGACGGTCACCCCGAGCGCGATCCCCAGCGTCGTCGCGTCGATGTGCGCCGCGGCGAGCGCATCGAGGCCGCTGGGGCGCAACCCCACCATCGCCTTCAATCCGAGCCAGCCGCCGACGACACCAAGCAGCCCGCCGGTAGTCGTGAGCACCACCGCTTCGGTGAGCAATTGGCGGAACACGCGCCCGCGCCCCGCGCCGAGCGCGACGCGGATCGCGAGCTCGCGTCGGCGGTTCGTCGAACGCGCCATGAACAGGTGCGCGACGTTCGCGCACGCGACGAGCAACACCAGCGCTACGGCCGCCGCGAGCATCACGAGCGAATCGTGAAAGGCCAGACGCCGTGACGGCGCGATCAGCACGGAGTTGAACGCGTTCTCTCGACCCAGCGCGCGCGCGGCCGCCGTATCGAGCGCCTTCTCGGCGGTTGTCTTTGACACGCCAGGACGCAGCCGCGCGGCGACCATGGCGCCGCCCGCGTCGCCGCGAAGGTCCATCGGCAGCCAGACGTCCGTCGCGGGTGAACCGACGTTCGGCGAGCGCAGCGTCGCGGGGAGCACGCCGATCACGGTGTACGACGAGTCGTCGAGCGTGATCGTCGAACCAATGACCGAGGACGCACCGCCAAATCGCGTGCGCCACAGTCCCTCGCCGAGCAGGGCGACATGCCCTCCGCCGGCGATGTCGTCCGCCGAGAACATCCGGCCGGCGATCGGTGCGAGGCCGGCGAAGGCGGGGAAGGTCGGCTCGATCGTCACGCGCCGGAGCGAGACCGGTTCGCCGGTCGTGCGCAGCTCCGCCTGGCCTTCGCTGTACGCTTCGACCGCCTCGACGACCGGCGAGGCCTTCCACGCGCGAATCACTCGCACGCTGGGCACGATGGTGACGCTGATGCCGGTGTTGTTGCCTCGCGTCGGCTGCTGATATCCGAGCATCACGCGGTCGGCGTTCGGGTACGAGACGCCGTGAAGCAGAAGGCTGCTCACGACGCTGAACACGGCGGTCGTTGCCGCGATGCCGAGGGCGAGGGTGAACACGGTGACCGACGTCCAACCGGCGTCGCGCCTCAGCGTGCGAAGGGCGAAGGCCAGGTCCTGGCGAAGATCGGCGAAGTATTCAGCGCGGTGCATGCGGTGCTCGCGGTTGCGCGCGGCCCTGACGAGCCGAGCTCGGGACTCCGACAGGTTGCCGAAGCGGCGCACGGCTTCGTCGAGCGCGGCCGCCGGCGTGAGGCCTTCGTTCGCGAGCTGCTCCGCTCGCAGGGTGAGGTGCAGCCGGATCTCGTCCTCGACCTCGCGCTCCCAGCGATCGCGGCGGCGAAGCGCGAGTGAGAGCGCCCGTCGAACTCCGCGTCGAATCACGTGGCGCTCGCGGCGCCCGGGTCGGTCGCGGCGGTCAGGATGTCGGTCACGGTGCCGGCGTACTCGACCCACGTCTTCGTTTCGGCGCGGAGGTGCGCGCGTCCGGCGGCGGTGACCTTGTAGTACCGGGCCCGCCGGTTGTTCTCGGTCACGCCCCATTCCGCGGTGAGGAGGCCTTTCTCCTCGAGGCGGTACACGGCCTGGTAGAGCGCGGAGTCGTCGAAGTCGAGCGACCCGTTGGCGGCCCGCTCGAGCCAGGTGACGATCTCGAAGCCGTGCATCGGGGACCAGCTCAGCGCGCGCAGCACGAGGAGGTCGAGGGTGCCTTTGACGACGGGCAGCTTGCTCATTGGAGGTGCTCTATTGAGAGTCTAAGAGAAGATGTGGCGCAAGGTCCCGACCGTCAAGACGCGGAATGGCCTGGTCCGTGCGGCATGACGGTCGTCGTTCATTTGCGGAGTAGACCATGCCCGAGAAATCGACCATCAAGGCGGCGCGGAAGGATCTCGCCAAGGGGAAATCGGCGTCGACCGCGGCCGGCGAATTCGTGCGGCAGGAGATCGAGCACGTGCGGCGCGGCAAGCACGGCGCGAAGAACGCGAAGCAGGCAATCGCGATCGGCCTGTCGGAAGCGCGGCGCGCCGGCGTCGACATCCCCGAGAACCCGAACCGTCGCACGCGGAAACGCGCCGGCACCAAGCGTCGCGCCACCAAGAAATCCACCACGCGGGCGCGCGCGGTGAAGAAGGCCCTCGAGCGCGAGCCGCGCCGGGCGGCGTCGAAGCGGTCGCTCTCGAGACAGGCGAAGCAGGCCGCCCGGAAGCGCGGGGCGGCGGCGCGGAGCGCTTCGGCGAAGAAGGCCGCTCGCACGCGCTCGAGAGAACGCGGCAGATCCTCGACGACGAGGCAGGCAAAGCGGTCGCGTCGGTAGGAGGCGGTCCTTAGCTTTCGAGGCTGTACCCCCCACACGCCGTACCCTCAGCTTCGGAGCTTCGGATCACATGACGGATACCTCACGGCAGCCGGTCATCGTCTCGGCCGCCCGCACGCCTATCGGCAAATTCCTCGGCGGCCTCGCGCCGCTCTCCGCGCCGGAGCTTGGCGCGATCGCAATTCGCGCCGCCCTCGAGCGGTCGGGCGTCGATCAGTCGGCGGTCGAAGAAGTGATCATGGGCAACGTGATCCAGGGCGGCGTCGGGCAGGCCCCGGCGCGTCAGGCGACGATCAAGGCCGGCCTCCCGGCGACGGTCTCGGCGCTGACGATCAACAAGGTGTGCGGCTCGGGCCTCAAGGCGGTCATGCTCGCGGCGCAGTCGATCAAGGCGGGCGACCGCCAGGTGGTGGTCGCCGGCGGACAGGAGTCCATGTCCAACGCGCCGTACTACGTCTACGGTATGCGCAACGGCGTGAAGCTCGGCGATCAGAAGATGGTCGACGGCATGATCAAGGACGGCCTCTGGTGCGCGTTCTGTGACGTCCACATGGGCGGCCACGCCGAGTACACCGCGAAGAAGGCGGGGGTGACGCGCGAGCAGCAGGATCAGTTCGCGGCCAACTCGCATGCGAAGGCGATCGCGGCCATCGCGGCCGGGAAGTTCAAGAGCGAGATCACGCCGGTGCAGATCGCCGGCCGCAAGGGTCCGACCACGATCGACGCTGACGAGAGCCCGCGCGCCGACACCACCGCCGAGACGCTCGCCAAGCTCCGTCCGGCGTTTCCGGGCAAGGACAGGAACGAGGAGCTGTCGGTCACGGCCGGCAACGCGTCGAGCCTCAACGACGGCGCCGCGGCGCTCGTCGTGACGTCCGAGGAATTCGCGAAGGCCAACGGCCTCACGATTCTCGCGCGCATCGACGGCTATGCGACGGGTGCCACCGAGCCGCAGGACCTGTTCTTCGCGCCGATTCAGGCGGTGAACAACCTGATGAAGAAGTCGGGCACGTCGATCGGCGACTACGACCTGATCGAGGCCAACGAAGCGTTCGCGTCGCAGGCGATCGCCGACGGCAATGGACTCGGCTGGAACTGGGACAACGTCAATGTGAACGGCGGCGCGATCGCGCTCGGCCATCCGATCGGCGCGAGCGGTGCGCGGGTGCTCACGACGCTGCTCTACGCGCTGGCCGATCGTGGCAAGCAGCGCGGTCTCGCCACGCTCTGCCTGGGCGGCGGCGACGCGGTGGCCCTCAGCGTTTCCCGAGTCTGATCATGCACACCCTCAGCGCACGCTACGCGACGCCGCGCTCCGCGGGCGTCACCCTCGCGGGAATCGTGGGGTTCGCAGCCGCGGTGGCTGCCGCCTCGCAGGTCGCGATTCCGCTTCCGGGCACGCCCGTGCCGCTCACTCTGCAGCCGATGCTCGTGATTCTCGCGGGCATGATGCTCGGCGCCAGGGCGGGCGTCGCGAGCATGGCGTTGTATCTGATCGCGGGCGCGAGCGGGTTGCCGGTGTTCACGCCGGCCGGCGCGCCGGGGCTCGCACGGCTGTTGGGCCCGACGGGCGGCTACCTGTTGGCGTATCCCGCGGCGGCGTTCGTCGCGGGCTCGCTCGCCGTGCGCCTGCCGTCGGTCGTCGGCCGGTGGTTGGCCGGCGTCGCCGGCGTCGCGGTGATCTACCTCGGCGGCGTGGCGCAGCTCGCGGTGCTCGGTGGCAGCATGGAGCAGGCGTTCCGTCTTGGTGTGCTGCCGTTTGCACTGCTCGACGTCGCGAAGGCGTTCGCGGCCGCGCTGATCAGCCGGCCGCGCTCGTCGCGCGCCGGTCGTTGACGCAGCAGTCGTATCTCTATACCGACGCCGGGGCGCTCCGTGCGCCCTGGCGGCTGCTCGTCTTCGTCGTCGCGGCCATGGCGTCGCTGCTGGTGGTGGGCGGCGTCTTCGGTCCGATCATCACGCGGATCATGGCGCCGCTTGGCACGTCGCGGGTCAGCAGCGACGAGTGGATCTCGGCGATCGCCATGCTCGTGGCGACGACGTTCTGCGTGCGCGTCGTCGACAAGCGGCCGTGGAGCGACGTCTGGCTCGGCCGCGAGAACGCGACGCCGGGCGTGCTGTTCGCCGGCTTCGCCGTTGGCGCGCTGGCGATCGCGATCCCGACCGGCCTGCTGATCGTCGGGGGCTGGCTGCGCGACGAGCCGTCGGCGGCGGGCTCGTGGCTCGCCGCGATGGTGCGCGTGTCACTGATGCTGGTGCCCGCGGCGTTCGTCGAGGAGCTGATGATGCGCGGCTATGCGCTCTCGGTGCTGAAGGACGCGTGGGGATGGAAGTGGGCGATCGTCGCGACGAGCATTCTGTTCGGCCTGTTGCACATCGCGAACGCCGGCGCGACGGCCGGGTCGATCGCGCTGGTCACGCTCGCGGGGTTTTTTCTCGCGGCGGTGCTGTACGTGACGCAGAGCCTCTACGCCGCGTGGATCGCGCACTTCGCCTGGAACTGGACGATGGCGGCGGTCTTCCACGTGGCGGTCAGCGGCATCCCCGTCGAGGCCCCGAACTACCGTTATGTTGATGCGGGACCGGACTGGGCGACGGGCGGAGAGTGGGGGCCTGAAGGTGGTGTTCCCGCCGCGCTGGGCATGCTCGCCGGCATGGCGGTCCTTTTCGGAAACAAACAACGGCGCGACGCGGAAGCCGAAGAGCGCGCCAACACTCATAGGGAGAGCTAGCGATGGCCGAACGTGTGGCCGTGATCGGCGCCGGACAGATGGGCAATGGCATCGCGCACGTGTTCGCGCAGAGCGGATACGACGTGACCATGATCGACGTCTCTGCGAACGCGCTCGAGCGCGGCAAGGCGACGATCGCCGGCAACCTCGATCGCCAGATCAAGAAGGGCACGATCCAGCAGGCCGACAAGGACGCGATCCTCGGACGCGTGGCGACGGCGCAGAGCTTCGACGGGGTGAAGGACGCGACCCTCATCGTGGAAGCCGCCACCGAGAACCGCGATCTCAAGTTCAAGATCTTCGGCGATCTCGACGCCGCCGCCGCGCCGGGCGCGATCCTCGCCACGAATACGAGCTCGATCTCGATCACCGACATCGCCGCTCGGACGAAGCGTCCGGAGCAGGTGATCGGCATGCACTTCATGAATCCGGTGCCGGTGATGCAGCTCGTCGAGGTGATTCGCGGCCTCGCGACGTCCGACGAGACGACGCAGCGCGTGCTGGACCTGAGCAAGGCCGTGGGCAAGACGCCGGTCGAGGTGCAGGACTACCCGGGCTTCGTGGCCAACCGCATCCTCATGCCGATGATCAACGAGGCGGTCTACTGCCTCATGGAAGGCGTCGGCACCGCCGAGGCGATCGACACGGTGATGAAGCTCGGTATGAATCACCCGATGGGGCCTCTGGCGCTCGCCGATCTCATCGGCCTCGACACCTGCCTCGCGATCCTCGAGGTGCTGCACGACGGGCTGGGCGACCCCAAGTACCGTCCGTGCCCGCTCCTGCGGAAGTACGTCGCCGCGGGCTGGTATGGCCGCAAGACGAAGCGCGGGTTTTATGCGTACTGACGCGCGCCGGAGCAACGTCTGATGCGCGCGCTGACGCCACTCACCGAAGAACAGCGCGAGATCCAGAAGGTCGCGCGCGAGTTCGCGCAGGCCGAGATTGCCCCGTACTCGGAGCAGTGGGATCGTGATTCGCACTTCGAGGAGTCGCTCGTCGGCAAGCTCGGCGAGCTCGGCTTCCTCGGAATGATGATTCCGGAGCAGTACGACGGCCTCGGACTCGACACACTGACGTATCTGGTCGCGCTGGAGGAGATCGCGATCGTCGATGCATCGGTCGCCGTGATGCTCAGCGTGCACAACTCGCTGCCGACGCAGATGTTGCTGCGCTGGGGGACCGAGGAGCAGAAAGAGCGTTTTCTCAAGCCCATGGCGCGGGGCGAGCTGCTGGGCGCGTTCGCGCTGAGCGAACCCGAGGCCGGCTCGGACGCGGCGTCGCTCCGCACGCAGGCCGTCCGCGACGGCGACCACTGGGTGCTCAACGGCACGAAGGCGTGGGTCACGAGCGGGACGAAGGCGGGCGTCTTTCTGGCGATGGCGCGCACCGATTCGCCGGACGACCGCCGCGGAGCGCGCGGCATCAGCACGTTCATCATCACGCCGGATCTTCCGGGCTTCCACGTCGCGAAGAAGGAAGACAAGATGGGGCTGCGCGCGTCGCCGACGGTGCAGCTTCACTTCTCGGACATGCGCGTGCCCGCCGACCGGCTCCTCGGCGAGCCGGGGAACGGCTTCATCTACGCGATGCAGTCGCTGGACAACGGGCGGCTGGGCATCGCGGCGCAGTCGATCGGCATCGCCGAGGCCGCGCTGAGGCACTCGATCGCGTATGCGGCGGAGCGCCGGCAGTTCGGCAAGCCGATCAAGGAATTCCAGGCGATCCAGTTCAAGCTCGCGGACATGGCGGCGCGGATCACCGCGGCGCGGGCGTTGCTGCACATGTCGGCGACCGCGAAGGACCGTGGCGAGGCCATCACGCAGTTCGGCTCGATGGCCAAGCTGCTCGCCAGCGAGACGGCGATGTGGGTCACGACCCAGGCGGTGCAGATTTTCGGCGGCTACGGCTACGTGAAGGACTATCCGGTGGAACGGCTGTTCCGTGACGCCAAGGTGACCGAGATCTACGAGGGGACGTCCGAGGTGCAGCGGATCGTCATCGCCCGGGAATTGTATTCTCATACCTGATTCATCATGCAAATTTTCGACACCATCGCCGGCATGGGGCACGAGCAGCTGGTGCTGTGCCAGGATACGGCGTCGGGCTACCGGGGCATCATCGCGGTACACAGCACGGTGCTCGGGCCCGCGTTGGGCGGCACGCGCTTCTGGAGCTACGCGACCGACGAGGAAGCGATCGTCGACGCGTTGCGCCTTGCGCGCGGCATGACCTACAAGAACGCCGTCGCCGGCCTGAATCTCGGCGGCGGCAAGTCGGTGATCATCGGCGACAATCGCACGCTGGATCGCGAGATGATCTTCCGGGCGCACGGCCGGTTCGTCGAGAGCCTGGGCGGCCGATACATCACCGCCGAGGACGTGGGTACGAGCACGTCCGACATGGACTACGTGCACATGGAGACGGACTACGTGAGCGGCCTCGCGGGCCGTTCGGGCGATCCGTCGCCGGTCACGGCCCATGGCGTGTTCCGCGCGATCCAGGCGTCGGCGCGCGAGAAGTGGGGGAGCGACGACCTGTCGACGCGCACCGTCGCGATCCAGGGGTGCGGCCACGTGGGTTACTATCTCGCGAAGGAGCTGCACGAGGCGGGCGCGAAGCTGATCGTGACGGACATCGACGCCGATCGGGTGAAGCGCGTCGCGAACGAGTTCGGCGCGCGCGTCGTCGGGGCGGACGAGATCTATTCCGCGCAGGCGGACATCTTCGCCCCATGTGCGCTCGGCGCGATCATCAACGACAAGACGATCCCGCGGCTGCTCGTGGAGATCGTCGCCGGCGCGGCGAACAATCAGCTGCTCGAGGAGCGTCACGGTGACGCGCTCGAGGCGCGAAAGATTCTCTACGCGCCGGACTACGTGGCCAATGCGGGCGGCGTGATCAACGTCTACAGCGAGCTCGCCGGGTGGACCTCGGCGCGGGCGTTCCGGAAGGCGGACGAGATCTACGACACGATTCTGAAGGTGTTCGCGATCGCGAAGTCCGACGGCATCCCGACGTATCTCGCGGCGGATCGTCTGGCGGAGCAGCGCATTCAGGCGGTGGGTTCGATGGTTCGGACGTGGCCGCAGTGGCCGAATAAGTAGGCCGTTGCGGGCCGGATAGGAGAAAGACGAACGCAGAGGACGGTGGGAACGAAATAGGCACCGAACGCGGAGGCGGAACGAAATAGACACCGAACGCAGAGGCCGCGAAGGAACGCAGAGGACAACGGAACCGCATCGACCCGTTGGTTTCGAAGTCACAGATCGCTTCGGTTTCTTTGTTCGTTCATTCTTCATCGTTTCTTTCTCGGCTCTCGTTCCAACCGCTCCTGTTTCATCGATTGTCGTTCTTCATTTCTTTCTCGGCTCTCGTTCCAAGCGGTCTTGTTTCAACGATTGTCGTTCTTCATTCTCCGGGTCTTTCGCTCGACCATTGCCTCGTCCGTGATTCATTCCGTCGCTCGTTGAGCAGTCCTTTGGGTCCTCTGGGTCCTCCGCGTTCGTCCGATTGTTCCCGTCTTCCTCTGGGCCCTCCGCGTTCGTTTTCAACTGTGCGTTCGTTTTCAACTCTGCGTTCGTTTTTGAAGTTCCCGTATTCCTCCGCGCATCTCTGCGCCTCCGCGACTCCGCGGTGACCGCTGCTTCGGTGAAACGTGAATTGTTCTGATGCGTGAAAAGATCCTGATCGCCTCCGACCATGCCGGGTTCGAGCTCAAGGAAAAGCTCGAGAAGGCCCTCGGCGACATGGGGTACGACGTCGAGGACCTCGGCACCGACAGCCCGGACTCCACCGACTACGCCGACTACGCGCACCCGCTCGCCGAGCAGGTCGAGCGCGGAACGGCCACGCGAGGCGTGTTGATGTGCGGCACGGGGCTCGGCATGAGCTACGCCGCGAACCGCCACCCCGGCGTGCGTGCGGCCGTCGCCTGGACGCCGGAGATCGCGAAACTCGCCCGCGAGCACAACGACGCCAACGTCCTCGTGCTGCCGGCCCGCTTCGTGGACGACCAGGACGCGATTCGCATCCTCAAAACCTGGCTCGAGACGCCGTTCGAAGGTGGACGGCATGCTCGGCGCATTGAAAAAATCGAGAAGAGCAAACCATGAACGACTGGACGTTGCATCGCCTCAGCTCCCCCGGCGCGGCGGTGCGCGCGCGCGACCCTGAGATCGCCGAGCTCATCAGCGAGGAGATCGATCGCCAGCAGCATGGCCTCGAGCTCATCGCCAGCGAGAACTTCGTTTCGCCCGCCGTTCTGGAGGCGATGGGATCGGCCCTCACCAACAAGTACGCCGAAGGGCTGCCCGGAAAGCGCTACTACGGCGGCTGCGAGGTCGTCGACAGGGTCGAGCAGCTCGCGATCGACCGCGCGAAGCAGCTCTTCGGCGCCGAGCACGCCAACGTTCAGCCGCACTCCGGTGCGCAGGCGAACTACGCCGCGATGACCGCCTTCCTCCAGCCGGGCGACACGTTCCTCGGCATGGATCTCTCCAACGGCGGGCATCTCACGCACGGGTCGCCGGTCAACTTCTCGGGACAGCTCTTCAAGGCCGTCTCGTACGGCGTGACCGACGAAGGCTACATCGACTACGACGACATGCGCGCCAAGGCGCGCGCCCACAAGCCGAAGCTCGTTCTCGCCGGGTACAGCGCGTACTCGCGCGTGATCGACTTCGAGGCCTTCGCCGAAGTGGCCAGGGAGGTCGGCGCCATCTTCATGGTCGACATGGCCCACTTCGCGGGACTGGTCGCCGGCGGCGCGCATCCGTCGCCCGTGCCGCACGCGGACGTCGTCACCACGACGACGCACAAGACGCTGCGCGGCCCGCGCGGCGGAATGATCCTGTCGAAGGAGCAGCACGCGAAGGCGATCGACAAGGCGGTGTTCCCCGGCAGCCAGGGTGGTCCGCTCGAGCACATCATCGCCGCCAAGGCCGTGTGCTTTCGTGAGGCGCTCGATTCCTCGTTCGCGGAGTACGCGCGGCAGATCGTCGCCAATGCCAGGGCGCTCGCCGGTGCGCTGTCCGCCCGCGGCTACCAGATCGTCTCGGGTGGAACGGACAACCATCTCATGCTCGTCGACCTTCGGAACAAGAATCTCACCGGAAAGGTCGCGCAGCTCGCGCTCGACAGCGCCGCGATCACGGTGAACAAGAATACGGTGCCGAAGGAGACGCAGTCGCCGTTCGTGACGAGCGGCGTTCGCATCGGCACGCCGGCGGTCACGACGCGCGGAATGGGCGAAGCCGAGATGGCGGTGATCGCCGATCTGATCGATCGCGTGCTCGGCGCGCCGGAGGACGCGGCAGTCAAGGACGCGGTTCGCGCGGAAGTCCGCGCGCTGACCGATCGTTTTCCGCTCTACGCCGCCTCACTCCCGTAAAACGAAACGGGACGGCACCTGGCCGTCCCGCGGGTCGAGCTGGTTCGAACGGCGTCGCTCGGGCGACGCCGTTCGCACATCAGGCCGGAGGCAAGCGCCGCACGACGGAGGCCACGCACTGCGCCGCCAGATCGCGCGTGGTGTACGAGCAGAGATCGAGATCGGCGCGTCGCCACTGCCAATCCTCGGGGCTCGTCGCGTGCGGGTGCAGGACATTCTCGAACGCGGGCATCGCGGCCTTCGCGTCGGCCGGCGCCGCCTGATCGGCCAGTTGACCAGACCACTCGATCACCAGGAGCTGACCGTCGGCGATCGAATTCGAGCGGCCCCGGATCCACGAGAAGCTGAGACCCACCGGCCCGATCTGGACGGTCGTGCGATCCGGCGTGCGGCGCGATTGTGCCGCAAAGCCTTCCGGCAAGGTGCCTGGCGCTTCACACAGCCGCAGAACTGCGGTCGACAGCGAGTCCAGCTCGCGGTTGATGAGCGCCATCGCACGCTGTGACGACAGGAACGATGCGCGGGCTCTGGCCTGCTTTTCCTCGTCGGCCGACTGCGCGGCGATGGCCGATTCGGTCAGGCGCTTCGGCGTTCCCCCCGCCGTCGCGACGGCGGCGAGAATCGCGTCGATCACCGCAGAGCTGGTCGGCGATCCGCCCTTGAGGGCCACGCCCTTGAGCCACGCGGGCATCAGAGAATTGTCGATCGGCACGATGACGACGTCTTTCCGTTTCGTCGTCCCGATGCGGGCTTTGACGGCGGCCAGCTCATCGGCGGTGCCGTCGGTCACTCCCCACAGACGTTGGAAGAGGACCACGACGACGCGTGCGTCCTTCTCGATGGTCTTGTGGAGCGCCGCCGAGGCGGCGGCGTCGCGGGTCGTGTCCGCGAGCCGCGGAGCCACGAACACCGGTTTACTGAGTCGAGGTTCGAGCCGACGCTTGAGTTCGTCGGCCGTGAGCGCATCGAAGTCCGATGCGGTGATCGCTACGTCGTACTTGAAAGCACGCGGCATTCGGCGTCGGCGTTGATGGTGAAAGCAACGACCTGCTCGCGAAGCGGTCCGTCAAGTAACCGGCGGGACCGCACTTCCGGTAGTGCAAATCTAACCCTGGAATTGGCCGATGGTCGCCTGAAATGAATGTTTACCGGGAGTTGTGCGGACTTCTCCAAGTCGTCATTTTCTTGTTCACTGGCGGGGCCAAGGGGGTCCCGCGCTTCGTTTCGGGGGATTGAGTGGCCGAGTTGGCATTTCGAGACGGCATCATGGACCGCATTCGGCTGCGTGAGCCACGGTTCGATGAACGCGCGTACCTCTTCGTGCTCGCGGCCCTCGAGTATTGCCAACAGCGTCTCGAGGAACGACGCCACATCACCGGCCGCGAGCTCGCGCTCGCCTGCCGCGATCTGGCTCTCGAGCGTTTCGGCGTCATGTCCCGGCTCGTGCTCGAGCATTGGGGTGTGCACACCAGCAGCGACATCGGCGACGTCGTCTTCACGATGGTCGACCTCGGCCTGCTGATGAGCCAGCCCACCGACACCAGGGACGAGTTCGCCGAAGTCTTCGATTTCGACCAGGCGTTCGAGCGTGAATATCCCTGGAGCGGAGTACTGACGGTCTGACTGGCCGTCCGATCGAGTCTCGGGAGGCGGGTGGGCGGATGACGCAGAAGCCGATGGAATTCCCTCCGTGTAAGAAGTGCGACAGCGGCAGCCTGCTGCCGCTCAGCGACTACGGCCGCGACGGCGCGCCGATCACCTACAAGGCCTGGGCGTGCAGTAATCCCGATTGCGGGTTCAATCTCCGCATCGACAACGGCGAATTGAGCTACGGCCGAACCGTCGGCACTTCACAGAAATAGCACATCGATGATCGCGGCATGATCCGCGTCGTCACGAGTCAGCAATCAGCGGCGCACGACGCGCGCACCATCGGTGATGGTGTGCCGTCGCGCGCCCTCATGCAGCGCGCCGGTGCCGCCGCTGCCGCCGAGATCCTCATTCGATTTCGCGAACGAGCGGAGCAGGGCGTGCTCGTCCTCGCGGGGCCGGGCAACAACGGCGGCGACGCGTGGGGCGTGGCGCGCGCGCTGGCGGCATCGGGCGCGCGCGTACGCGTGGTCGAACCGCTTCCCGCGAAAACGCCGGACGCCGTCGCCGAGCGTGCGCTCGCGCAAGCGGCGCTGGGCGACGACGCGGTGGTCGCCGGAGCGCCACGCGACGCCGTCGATCGCGGCGAGGGGATCGTCGTCGACGGCTTGCTCGGCACTGGCTCGCAGGGTGCCCCGCGCGGACCGATCGCCGACCTCCTTCGACAGGCGGCCGCGATGCGTGCGCGCGGCGCGCTGATCGTCGCGCTCGACGTGCCGAGCGGTCTCGATGCAACCACGGGCGATGCGTCGGACGGCGTCTGCGCCGCGGACCTCACCGTCACGTTCGGATCGATCAAGCGCGGCCAACTCGTCGCGCGGCAACTGGTCGGAACACTGGTGGCCGTCGACATCGGACTGGCCGCGGCGGACTCCGACGACGTGCCCCGCCTCGTCGACGACCGCTGGGCCGCGGCGCACGTGCCGCCGATCCCCGTGGACGCTCATAAGGGAATTCGAAAGAAGCTCGCCATCGTCGGCGGCGCGGCCGGAATGGCCGGCGCCGCGGCGCTCGCCGCCGAGGCTGCCCTGAGAAGCGGCATCGGCATGGTGAAGGTCGTCGTCGCGAGCGAGAGTCTGCCGGCCATTCAGGAGCGGCAGCCCTACGCGCTCGCCGCCACCTGGCCGGCGAGCGATGACGAAGTTGCGCGCACGGTCTCCGACTGGGCCGACGCCGTCGTGATCGGCCCGGGGCTCGGGCGCGACGCCGAGAGTCGCGCGCTGCTCGAGCGCGTACTCCGCGTCTGGAATGGACCGACGCTCCTCGACGCAGACGCGCTCACGATGTTCGCGGGGCGGGCCCCCGAGCTCGGGGCAGTGCTCGGCAAGCGTCCCGCGCTCGTCACGCCGCACCCGGTGGAATTCGCGCGGCTCGCCGGTGCGAAGGTCGAGGATGTGCTCGCGCATCGATTCGACATCGGGCAGGACCTCGCTCGCACGCTCGGCTCCGCGGTGCTCCTCAAGGGCGTGCCGACGGTGATCTTCGCGCCGAGTGGCGAGCGCCTGGTGAGCGCGACCGGGACGCCGGCGCTCGCGACGGGCGGCAGCGGCGACGTGTTGAGCGGCGTCACAGGCACGCTGCTCGCCCAGATCGGCGATCCGTTCGCCGCGGGAGCGCTCGGCGCCTACGTCCATGGACGTGCGGCCGAGCGCGTGCCGTCGAACGGCGGCGTGCGCGGGATCTCGCTCGACGACGTCGTGCGAGAGCTGCGGCACGCCTGGGATTTTTCGACCGCCATCGCGCGCTATCCCGTGTTGGCCGAGCTGGCGACGGTCGCATGAGCACCACGGCACTCGGCCCCGGCGGCGAATTCGACGCGATTCGGACGATGCTCGATCGATGGGGCGCGCGCGCGTCGGGGATCGGCGACGACGCGGCCGTCTTCGCGAGCACGCGGGGCGATCAGCTCGTGGCGAGCGTCGACAGCGCGATCGAAGGGCGGCATTTCCGGCGCGGCTGGCTCACCGCGCGCGAGATCGGGTACCGCGCGGTCGCCGCGGCGCTCAGCGATCTCGCGGCGATGGCGGCGACGCCGGTCGGCATTCTCGTGGCGCTGGGCGTGCCCGACGCATGGCGGGGCGAGCTGGCGCGAATCGCCGACGGTATCGGCGACGCGCTCGACGAAGCCAATACCGTGATTCGCGGAGGCAACGTCACGTCGGCGTCCGAGCTCTCGATCACGACCACCGTGTTCGGCGCCGCGTTCGCGCCGCTGTTGCGCGCGGGCGTTCGGGCGGGCGACACGATTTACGTCACGGGGAAACTCGGAGCTGCCGCCGCCGCGCTTCGCTCGCTCGAGGCCTCGATCGACGCCGGCGTCCATCGCGCGCGTTTCGCCCGCCCGGTGCCGCGCATTCGCGAGGCGCGTTGGCTTGCCCAGCACGGCGCGACCGCCGCGATCGACGTGTCCGACGGGCTGCTCGGCGACCTTCGCCATCTCGCCGCGGCGTCGGGAGTGGCGATCGCTGTCGACGTATCGCGCGTCCCGTGCGCCGACGGCGTCGACATCGAGACCGCGCTCGTGAGCGGGGAAGAGTACGAGCTGGTCGTGAGCGCGTCGAAGCCGCTCGACGTCGATGCGTTTCGATCGCGGTTCGGTCTTTCACTCACGGCGATCGGCTCCGCGTCCGCGGCGAGCGAGCCCGGGATTCGCGTCGTCGGCGCGCGCGTTGCCGACGCCAAAGGCTACGATCACTTTTCGCACTGATGCGTTCGATTTTCGTCGCGCTGGTCACCTCGATTCTCACGCTCACGCTTGGGCCGCTCGTGATCCTGGCCCGTGTGTTTCGCGTTCCGCAGGGCCCACGCTCGATCTACGCGAGGTGCATTCGCGCGTGGGCGCGGGGGATCAACTGGGCGGCCGGCGTCAAGGTCGTGGTCCACGGCGCCGAACGGTTGCAGAATGCGGGGGGCGCGGTGTTCGTCGCGAACCACGTGAGCTGGTTCGACATCTTCTCGCTCGCGTCGGTCGTACCGTGGTGCAGCTTCGTCGCGAAGTCCGAGCTGCGGAAGATCCTGCTCTTCGGCTTCGCGGCGGAGGCGGCCGGGATCGTCTTCGTCGACCGCGACAACCGGAAACAGGCGTTCGCGTCGTACGAGGCGGCGGCGAAGGAGATTCGTCGCGGGCGGTCGATCGTCGTCTGCCCCGAAGGCACGCGCGGCGAAGACTACCACCTTCGTCCGTTCAAGAAGGGACCGTTCGTGCTCGCGATCGCGTCGCAGACGCCGGTGATCCCGACCATCGTACATGGGACGATCGCCATCATGCCCAAGGGCACCTTTCGGGTGCGTCCGGGGCGAGTGGACATCCACTTCCTCACGCCCATCCCCACCGCGGGGTTGGAGTACGACGAGCGCGCGGAGTTGATGACCACGACCTGGAACGCGATGGCCGACGAGCTGCGGACGCGGTACGGCGCCTACACCAACGAGCATCCGGTGGCGAATCAGGCCTAGGGTCGGTTAGCGTTAGGCCCATGATTACGATTACCGACGTCCGCGCGCGCGAGATTCTCGACAGCCGCGGCAATCCGACCGTCGAAGCCGACGTCTATTGCTCGAACGGTGTGATGGGGCGCGCCGCGGTTCCGAGTGGCGCGAGCACCGGTGAACACGAAGCCGTCGAACTGCGCGACGGCGACGCCGACCGCTACGGCGGCAAGGGCGTGCTGCGCGCGGTGCAGAACGTGGAAGAATCGATCCTGCCCGTGATCGCCGGCCGCGACGTCGTCGACCAGCTCGGGCTCGACTCCGCGCTGATCGAGGCCGACGGCACGCCGAACAAGTCGAACTTCGGCGCGAACGCGATTCTCGCCGTGTCGCTTGCCGCGGCGCGCGCCGCCGCGCAGTCGCTCGAGCTGCCGCTCTATCGCTACCTCGGCGGTCCGCTGTCGCGCGTGATGCCCGTCCCGATGATGAACATCCTCAACGGCGGCGCGCACGCGACGAATACCGTGGATCTTCAGGAATTCATGGTCGTTCCCATCGGCGCCGAGTCGTTCGCCGATGCGCTGCGCATGGGTGCGGAGGTCTTCCACGCGCTGAAGAAGGTGCTCGTGAAGCGCAAGCTCGCGACCGGCGTCGGCGACGAGGGCGGGTTCGCGCCCGACCTGCGCGATGACGAGGAAGCGATCAAGGTGATCCTCGAGGCGATCGACGCCGCCGGCTACGCCGCGGGGAAGGAGATCGCGCTCGCGCTGGACTGCGCGGCCAGTGAGCTCTACTCGAACGGCACCTACACGTTCAAGAAGAGCGGCGCGGGCAAGCGCGACGCCAACGGGATGGTCGACCTCTATCGCGAATGGATCGACAAGTATCCGATCGTGTCGATCGAAGACGGCCTCGCCGAGGACGACTGGGATGGCTGGGCGGCGCTGACGTCGGCGCTGGGCGACCGGTGCCAGCTCGTCGGCGACGACCTGTTCGTGACCAATACCGAGCGTCTGGCGCGCGGCATCGAGAACGGCGTCGCGAATTCGATTCTGATCAAGCTGAATCAGATCGGCACGTTGAGCGAGACGCTCGAGGCGATCGACATGGCCCGCGCGGCGGGGTATCTGTCGATCATCTCGCACCGTTCGGGTGAGACGGCCGATACGTTCATCGCCGATCTCGCGGTCGCGACCGGCGCCGGGCAGATCAAGACCGGCTCGGCGTGCCGGACCGATCGCGTCGCGAAGTACAATCAGCTGCTCCGGATCGAGGAGCAGTTGGGCGCTGCCGCGGAGTTCCCGGGCGGCGCGCTGTACGGACTCTAGACGGACGCCAGCAGTTGGAGCGAGCGGTTCTCATCCGGCGCGTCGTGGGATGTCTGGTGATCCTCGGCGCGCTGTGGTTCGCGGTCGAGGGGGGAGAGTTCAGCTCGCTCGATCTGGTGCGCCAGCGTCAGACGCGGGCGCGGTTGGTGACGTCGATCGATTCGTTGCAGCGGATCGTGGATTCGCTGAAGAAGTATCAGGATCGAGTCGAGCACGATCCGGCGACGCAGGAGCGGATCGCGCGGGAGGTGTTCGGGATGGTGCGGGGGACCAACGAGGTACTGTATCGCTTTGCGGACTCGTCGTCGTCGGCGGCGGCGCGGCGGTAGCAGACGGGACCTGGATGCGCTTGACTGGGGGCGTCTGGGAATTAGTTTATGCGTACTGCCGCGGGGTGGAGCAGCCTGGTAGCTCGTCGGGCTCATAACCCGAAGGTCGCGGGTTCAAATCCCGCCCCCGCTACTGACGACGGCCGGTCCTCATGGGGCCGGCCGTTCGTTTCTGGAAGGCTCGAGAGAAATAGGGCAGGGTAGCTCAGGTGGTTAGAGCACGGCACTCATAATGCCGGGGTCGTGGGTTCGAGTCCCACCCCTGCTATCAAAAATCAAACGTCCAACCGTATATCTCGTATGCGGTTGGGCGTTTTTGATTTGTGCGCTGCTGTCATGCGGCGCAAACGGACGGTAACGGGAATGGGATCGGATCCGTGGCCGGCCGTGCACGGCGCCATCTTGATTCACCTGTAGTGTGGCAGGTGCGCCGTGTCGATGAATAGCACGCCATCGTACTCGTCGCGCGGTACCAGAGTTTCGGGTGTCATGCCGGCGAAGAGAGTAGTGATTGGCGTCCGCGTGTTTCGCCGTTCACGTGGCGCGGGCGACTGAACTGCCCCGCACCTGTGCTTCGAATCGTCTGCGGATGCTTCCGTCTTCTATTCCACTTTCGGCCGATCGTAGCGTGTCACCTCACCGCCCTCGTCGATTTCGACGACGGTGTTCACGAGGTCATCGAGTCCGCTGATCGCGGCCAGGATGCGCGTGAAAGCCTCGCTCTCCTGGCGACGCGGCGCATTGTGGATGATCACGACGAGCCCCGGATGACCTCTTCATCGCCCATCAATGTCAGCCAATCCTTGCGATTATTGGTGACAAGCGCGAGCCCTTCCTCGATGAGCAACGGGTGCAGTGCATACCGTGCGTGCCTTCGCCGCCTTTGCCCTCGCAGACCTCTGCCTGGTACGCTATCGCCTCGGGACCGTCAGGTACGTGTTCCCGGAGTCCGGCGATGAACCGTCTTTTCTTCCTGGCCGCAGCTCGCCGCTCGAACGGTTCGCCTGATAGCGCCTCGAATCGCCGTGATAAAAAACTGCTGGACAATACGCGAAAAATAATCAGCGTGCTCGAATAATCAGCAAATGATCTAAAAACAGGCATGCTGATCGAGCGAAGGGTCCCCGCGTGGGGCTGCAAGAGTGAAAGCGGCCGCCGCGCCGCACCGAGCGCGTAGTGCAAGGTGGCGCGCCGCACCCGGTGAGGACATGGAGTATCGATCGAATCCCTCCAGTCGGTGATCAACGATAATTGGGGCCCCCTCGACTCCTCCGCGGACGGTAACGGCCGCGCACGACGCCGCCGCCCAACGTCGGCGGATGGCACCAAGGGCCACTGCGACGATCAGAATCACCGCCGTTATCGATTCGCGACCTTTGACACCGCGTCTGCGGGAGGGACCATGAGATCGATACGAGCTGTGAGCCTGATTCTGTGTGGGCTGTTGCTGGCGCCCGTGTACGGCGCGCATTCGCAGGCGACGCCTGCGCGCGTGCGAAACATCGTCCTCGTACATGGTGCGTGGGTCGACGGATCCGGCTGGAAGGGCGTGTACGACATCCTCACCAGGGATGGATACAACGTCACCGTGGTGCAACTGCCGTTGACGTCGTTCAAGGACGACGTGGCCGCGACGAAGCGCATCCTCGCGCTGCAGAACGGCCCGACGATTCTGGTCGCGCACAGCTACGGAGGATCCGTCATCACGGAGGCGGGCGGCGGAGCGCCGGTCGTCGGACTCGTATACGTGGCCGCCCATATGCCCGACGCCGGAGAGAGTGAAGGAGGCGACGGCAAGCGCTTCCCAAGCGATCTCTCCAAGTCCACCGCGGTGAAGACGACGCCCGATCACTTCACCTACCTCGACCCCGCCCAGTTCCACGAGTTGTTCGCGGCCGATCTGCCGGCGGCCCAGGCGGCGTTCGAAGCGCATTCGCAGGTGCCGGCCGCCGCGGCCAATTTCACGTCGGTCATCACCACGCCGGCGTGGCGCACGAAGCCGAGCGCAATGCTCGTCCCGACGCGCGATCGCGTGATCAATCCCGATCTGGAACGTTGGTACGCCGAACGAGCGAAGAGCCTGACCGTGGAGGTCGAAGGCGCGAGTCACTCCGTCTACGAGTCCAGACCCAAAGACGTCGCGGCGCTCATCGTGAAGATGGCGAATCGAGCGCCGTAACATCGCGATCGTGATGTCGCCCGCGGAGGCGACGACCGCGATCTGTCCGGGGGAATGGGATCCTTCCGATTCACCTTGGCTTCCCAATCGAAACCCAGGCATGATGCCTTGGACCTTTGGCCACTCGGGAAAGAGCGTCGCGCGGATTCAAGTTGCGGCGTGTTCAAAGCGAGGCCGGTCGTGGACGAGACTCACAATGTGTCGCAATCACCAGGGCCCGCGGAGCGCGTCGACTCGCCTCCGCGCGCACGGTGGCGATCACTCGTCACACCAGCCCTGGTGGTGCTGATCGCGGCCGCCATCGCGGTCAGCATCACGCGGAATTGGGACGCATGGCAGGGCGATCGCGCGGAGCCGGAGACCCACGATGCATTCGTCGCCGGTGACCTCACGCCCCTGAGCACGAAGGTCGAGGGACTCGTACGCGACGTGACAGTGAACGACTACCAGCACGTCCGCAAAGGCGAGGAGCTCGTTCAGTTGGACGATAAGGACTTCCGCGCCCAGGTTGCCGAGGCGGCGGCCGCGGTCGAGGCGGCGAGGGCTGCTCTCGAGACGAATCGCCGCCAGCGCGAACTACAGGATGCGGCCATCGCACGCGCTCTGGCGGTCCGCGATCAGGCCAGAGCCCAGGTCGTCGCTGCACAGGCGGCAACGAGCGCCGTGTACGCCGACGTGGTTCGCACGCGAGAGGAGCGCAACCGTCAGCAGGCGCTCTTCGTCGCCAACGCTGCGACGGAACAGCGGCTGCAGGCGGCGGTCGCCGACGAGCAGCGATTCGCCGCCGAGGCGGCGAATCGGGACGCTGCGTTGACGAGTGCCCGTGCGGCCCTCGAGAGCAGCGAGGTCGAGGTCGATGTACAGCGACGTGGCAAGTCGGTGCTCGTCGCGGAGGGCGTCCAGCTTCGCGCGGACCTTCAGGCCAGGGAAAGCGCGCTTGCAGCGGCCGAGGTCACGCTGAGCTATGCGCGGATCGTCGCTCCCGCCGGCGGAACCGTCGGCGAGCGGCGGGTCAGGCCGGGCCAGTTGGTCGCCCCCGGAACGCAGGTGCTCTCGTTGGTCGGCGACAGGAAGTGGATACAGGCGAACTTCCGCGAAACGCAGCTGACCAATATCGCCATCGGAAGTCCGGCGACCATTCGCATCGACATGTATCCCGGCGAGGTACTGCGAGGAAAGGTCATCGCGATGGCGCCGGCGACCGGCTCACAGTTCGCGCTGCTGCCGCCCGACAATGCCACCGGCAACTTCACGAAGGTCGTGCAACGCGTGTCGGTGAAGATCGAGCTCGACGCATCGCCCATGGTCGCGAAGTTGCGGCCCGGGTTGTCTGCCGTCGTCACGGTGCACACCACGCAACCGGCGAGCAAGCGATGAGTGGCACCGCGAGCGTCGCTGTCGCGAACCGCCACGACGATGCGCTGCCGGCATCAGCCTCGCCCAAGAAGCTTTCGCACCGTCAGCTCGTGGGAATCCTGGGTGTCATCGCGGGCGCCGCGATCGTCACGCTCACCGGTCGGCTGCTGTCGCTCGGGGCGGCGGATCTCGAGGGCGGCCTCGGCCTGAGCGTCGATCAGGGAGCGTGGGTCGGCACCGCGTTCAACGTCGCCATCATGTTCATCGGCCCGATGACCGTCTATCTCGGCGGATTGTTGGGGCCGCGGCGGGTGCTGCTTCCCGCCTGCACCGTGTTCACGCTGGTGTCGATGACGTTGCCGTTCGTGCGCAGCTACGCCCTGCTCCTCGCGCTGCTCGCGATCGCCGGCCTGAGCTCGGGCACCTTCTATCCGCTGACCCTCAGCTTCGCCCTGCGCAACGCGCCGAGTCGACTTCTCGCGGTCACTCTGGCGGGGTATGCGATGGCGATCGAGGGGGCCGTGAACCTCGCGCCGTCACTCTACGGAGTGTATCGCGACCGACTGTCCTGGGAATCGATCTTCTGGACGTCCGCGATCGCGACGCCGGTGATGATCGTAGCGGTGTGGTACGGCGTGCCGGTATCCGCGCGCCCACCTGGCAAGGCGCCGAGCTTCGCCGGCTTTCTGTACGCCAGTGCCGGTCTCGCGCTGATCTATGCCGCACTCGATCAGGGACAGCGACTGGGTTGGTGGCATTCACGTGTGTTCGTTGCGCTGTTTGCCTCCGCGGCGTTCCTGCTGCTTTGCAGCGTGGTTCGACGCCTGCGCCGTCCCAACCCGCTCGTAGACCTCCCGTATCTGCGACAGTGGAACACCCTCATTCTCGCACTCGGGATCTTCGCCTTTCGATTCGTTCTACTGGCAACGGTCGTGATCATCCCGCAATCGCTGGCGATTCATGGCTTCGACGCGAAGCAATTCGGGCCGGCCGTCGCGTGGACGGCACTCGCGGAGATGGCCCTCGCCTTCGCCGCCGCGAAGCTGCTGAACAGCGGGCTCGACTCACGCCTGCTGATGGCCGGAGGATTCGCTGCCATTGCCGTAGCCTGCCTGATGAATGCGGAACTGACCAGCGCGTGGTTCGCCGGGAGCTACTTCCGTTCAGAGTTGCTCATGGCCGTCGGACAATCGTTCGCGCTCGTCGGGCTGGTTTCGGGGATCGTACTGCAAGCGATCGTGTCCGGTGGCCTCTCGACACCGCATCGCGCCCTGACCTTCTCGGCCTTCTTTCATGTCGTGCGACTGTTCGGAGGGCAGATCGGCGTGGCGTTGCTCGTTCACTTTCTCGCCGTCCGACAACAACTGCACGCGTACCTGCTCGGCCTCCATGTACAGGCGGGCGACTGGGTGACCGACGAGACACTGCAGCGACTCACGGCGGTGTTCGTGGACCGTTCGAGTGGCCTTGCGGCCGCTGCCGCGGGCGCGGTCGCCGTCGTCGACGCGAAGATGCATCTGCAGGCGTACACGCTCGCGTTCATCGACGCGTTTCGTCTCATGGCGTGGGTGTGCGTCTTCGCGCTGCTGCTGATCGCCCTGCTGCGTAAGCCGCCGCTCACGATCGGCGATCTTGCGCGGCAGACGTCGAGCGGTGCCCCGAAGGAGCATCCATGACGTCGCCGGGCGTCTGGGTTGTCGGCCTTCTCGTGTGCGGCGGCGCGTCGGTCCTCGCCCAACAAGCGACGGTGGCACCGCCCCGTACGATCACCCTCAGCGAAGCTGTCGACCTCGCGCTGAAGCGCAACCACGACGTACGACTCGCCAACCTCAGAGTGGACGAGGCCCGACACGCGCGCGCCATTGCGCGGAGCGGCTATTTCCCGGTTGTCAGTAGCGCCGGGAGCAAGATGCACGTCAGCAACACGCAGCTCATCGAAGTGCCGGCCGGCGCCTTCGGCGTGAGCGACGGCAAGCCCATTCCTCCAGGTCCGATCGTCATCAATCAAGGGGGAGAAACCTTCGGGGCAATCATCGGCGGGCTCACACAGCCGATCACCCAGCTGCTGAAGACGCGGGCGGCCAACGACATGGCGCGCGCCGAGGCCGACGTTGCGCGGGGCCTGGCGCGCGAAACCGAGAACGACGTGGCGCTGGCCGTCCATGAACTCTACTACAAGGTCCTGATTGCCGAAGCAGAGCGCGGTGCGGCCGACGCGAGGATACGGGCTCTGAGTGAGCTACAGTCGGAGCGCGCCGCGCTGGTCAGGCAGGGCGAGGCGCTCGACAGCGCGCGAATCGAGAGTCAGGCGCAGTCCCTCCAGGCACGGCAGGAGCTGCTGAACGTCGAGATCCTGCTTGCCGATCTAGGCATGCGGTTCAACGAAATGATTGGCTTGCCGCTGCGAACCGCCGTCACGCTCGACCCGAGCGTCGGCGAGGCCCAGGCCGACTGTCCGCGTGACGAGTGCGTCGAGCTGGCGCTGCAAGACGTCCCCACGATGGCGGCGGCGCGTGCCGCTGTCGCGAAGGCCGAGGCGGCGGTCCGTCTGGCGCAGTACCAATTCGTGCCCGATGTCGAAGCATTCGTACGCTACAGCTATCAGGAGCACTTTCCCTTTCTGGCGCGGAACTTCGCCACCGTCGGCGTCGAGTTCAGGTACGAGCTCTTCGACTTTGGCCGGCGTAGCGCCACGATACGCGAACGTCGGTCGCAGTTGGCCGCGGCGCGAGAGCAACTCGCCCGGGCGCAGGACGACGTCGAGCTACGGGTGCGCACGGCCCAGAACAAGCTCGAACGAACGCGGGAGATGATCGCCGTGTCGGCGGAGCTCCTCGCGCTGCGCGAGGAGTCGCGCCGCGTCATCGCGGAGCAGGCGACGCGCGGTGCGGCGCTGCGCTCGCAGGTGCAGTCGGCGGTCGCGCAGGAATTCCAGGCCAGGGCAATGCTGCTGCAATCGCGCCTCGACTACGTCCAGGCGGCGGATGAAATGAGCAGGGCTGTTGGGCGCTTGCCGGGTGGGAGGCGCTGAGTCACCTCGTCCAGGTTCGAATCGTTCGGACAATGCCAACGGAGATTATCATGGCCAGCGAGAAAACACGGAAGAGCCGCGTCGTTCGCAACCGAAATCAACCGGCATACGGGAACCCCGATTTGCCGGCCGAAGGACGGGTCAACACCAGTCGCAATCCCGAGAGTCTGAGGAGCGACGGCCCGCACAACCCGGTCATCGAGAGTCAGTTTCCGTCGCAGATGGACCCGCCGGCCACCGACATCAGCACGCAGCCATTCTTCTGGTCGTCCTTCAACATTTCGTCGAAGCGGATTCAGGATGGGGGATGGGCGCGCGAGCTCACGTTGAGCGATTTTGCGATCTCTGATGAGATCGCGGGCGTCAACATGCATCTGGCGCCGGGCGGCATACGCGAACTGCACTGGCACCAGACAGCGGAATGGGCGATCATGACGCGCGGCCGCTGTCGCATCACGACGATCGACGTGCAAGGGCGCCCCGGCATCGAGGACGTCGAGGAAGGGGATCTCTGGTATTTCCCGGCCGGCCTGCCTCACTCGCTGCAGGGGCTGGGGCCCGTCGGCGCGGAGTTCGTTCTGGCGTTCGACGACGGCAAGATGTCCGAGAGCAACACGCTGCTGCTCACCGACTGGATCGCGCACACGCCGCCCGATGTGCTCGCGAAGAACTTCGGCGTGCCGCAGGAAATGTTCGAGAACATCCCGCTGCACAACCTGTGGATCTTCCAGGGGGAGGAGCCTGGGTCGCTCGAGGCTGATCGCGCGGCGGCTGGTGTCGAGGCCAACACGGAGCCCGTCGTGTTTCGCCTTTCGCGCTCGGAGCCGTTCAGGGAAAACAGCGGCGGGCGCGTTCAGATCGCCGACAGCAAGAACTTCAAGATCTCGACGACGATCGCCGCGGCGCTCGTGACCGTCGAGCCGGGATCGATGCGCGAACTGCACTGGCATCCGAACGCCGACGAGTGGCAGTACTACCTGCGCGGCCAGGCGCGGATGACGGTCTTCACTACCGGTCCGAAGGCCACGACCACGGACTTTCGACCTGGCGACGTCGGCGTCGTCCGAAAGAACTACGGGCACTACGTCGAGAACACCGGGACGGACGTCATGCAGTACGTCGCCGTGTTTCGCGCCAGCAGCTACGAGGAGGTGTGCCTGGCGGAATGGTTCAGCCACCTCCCCCCGGAATTGCTGATGCAGCATCTGAATCTCTCGAGGGAAGACGTGGGCAGGCTCGGCAAGGCGCGGCGGGGGATCGTCCCGCTGTAGGCGCTACCCCCAACGAGAGATGACGATGTCCAGTCTGCCCGCTTCGACCGCGCAGGAACCCGAACGGAAGGCGGAGCTCGAGACGGCGTGCCTCGTGACGAGCGCGGGATACGTCGACGGCTACGGTCTGTTTGCGTTCAATACTTTCGTGTCCTTCATGAGCGGCAACTCGACCCTCACCGGCTACCACGTCGGCCGCGGGGAGTTGAGCGCGGCAATCCCCCCCGGCGTCGCGATTCTCGCGTTCGTCTGCGGCGCGACGGCCGGATCGCTGATCGGTCGCCGCCGCGGCGGCTACACTCTGGTCCTCGTCACCACCGCGACGCTCGAAGCGCTCGCGATGTCCGCGAGCGATCCCAGATGGAAGATGACCACTCTGGCCATCGCCGTTCTCGGCCTGGCCATGGGAGTTCTCAACCACGCCGTCACCCACGTCGGCAGTAAGCGCGTCAGTCTCACCTTTGTCACGGGAACGCTGGCGCGCATCGGCGATCACCTGGCCGACGCGGTGTCGGGTGCGCCCCTCGCCGATGCGACCGGCCCGCGCGATACCCATTCGCACCGCGCGGCTCAACTCACGCTCGTCTGGTTGTCGTTCTTCGTTGGCGCGGCCGTCGCCGGGCTTCTCGCCCCTCGACTTGGGGGATGGACGCTCGCTCCGCCGATCGTGCTCCATCTCCTCCTTGCCCTGGCCGCCGTTCGTGGCCGAGCGCACTGATGCTTCAGAACGACCTGGATACCGCGACCTGCATCGTGAGGACGAAGGCGTGTCGCGCCGTGCCGGCCCCACCAGGATTGAGGATATACTGAAGGTCCGGCTGCACGGCGATCCAGCTCGCGAGTTGCGCCAGGTACGTCAGCTCGAGTGCGGTCTCGTTCGGCGCCGTCCTCTGCGCCATGGCCTGGGCACGGACGAAGTGCGAGCCATTGCGGGCCGCGGCCACGGCGACCCCGACTTCGTCTTGCGCGCGTTTCGTGAAGGGAGCGGTCAGGGTGATCCCGCCACCTCGATAACTGCCGATCTGATACACTCGCCGGTCGCCGATTCCCACCTGCACGTATGCGGTGAGCAGCCCAGGACCGCCGTGCGGTGCGCGCCACAGTGTCTGATCGGCGACGGCGTACGCGCCGCCGCTGCCATGGCGTTCGACCGGAGCGCCCGTCGGCAGCGTGTCGGCCAGATCGCCACTCCGTGCCGTGTAGTACCAGGTGCCGATCGCGATCTTCCCGGTATAGGGACGCGGTTGCCCGCGCCCGATCAGGAAGCGCCGCTCCTGGCGCTTCGCCGTCGTGTCCGGGCGCGACAGGAGCGCGACTTCGCCGACCATGAGCAATCCATCGCCCGGCGCGAAGAGATGAATCCCGCCGTCGGGGCGATCGACCGGCACACCGTCGAGCACGGCCGCACGCACCACCGAGTTCGCGGACGGCTTGACGCCGATGCGCGCGCCAACCGCGGTGAACGGATAGCTCGAAGGTCCCTCGACGCCGCTCGACCCGAACTCCGCGCCCATGCCGGGCGAGCTATTGAGAAACAGGTTGCCCGAGCGTGTGAAGTAGAATTCGGTGGACAGGTCGTAGCGGCCGGCGAGTAACGACAGCCGATCGGCAAGGGCGTTCTGTTGCAGCCACGCTTCCTCCAATCGTACTCCGGCGGGCGCCTCCAGATTCGACACGCCCTGCACGTCGCCGACGATGTCGCTCGGAGCGCCGCCGTGCGTCGCGAGCAGGGACACGAATGCGTGAGCGCCCCGCCATCCCACGAGTTCGCGGAGCCCGACGGTGAGTTGCGCCGCCGCCGCACCGGCGACGACCGTTCCGCGTCGAGCACCACCGACGAGGTTGTTCACGGCGGCGCTCGTGTACGTCACGGTCCCGGACAGAGCTTTGTGTGCGGTGCTATCCGACGCGGGCGATTGCGCGCGTGCTCCACTCCCGAGCGCGGTGAGCGCGACGAACGCAGTGGCGGCTGCACGTCCACTACGGCCGGACTCGCCGCCGCTCGTCGACGACTCACAGCGCGATACCCGCGTCGGGCCCGCGAGCATAGGCGTGTCGAAGAACCGCATGATGTCGTCGAAAGTTCATGTGAACGTGCTGCGGAAGGGAACGCGAAGGGCAAGCCGCGGGCCCGTTGGGTTCATGCGCGGCCCGAGTAGGAGCAGATGGAAACGGCCACGCCGTCTTCCAGTTAGTGGGCCCGACAGCACGCGCCCCTTTGTTCGCACGGGTTTCGTGGCGATGTTGGTCAGTACTCCCTCCGCCTCCACCCGCTCAAGGAGCCCACCGATTTTCTCCCTCGCACGCCGCGCGCTCTTCCTGCTGGCCCTTCCGGCCGCCACGGCCGCCGCGCAGGCCGACTCCGGCTGGCACACCACCGTCGAAGCCAACGCCAGCCTCCTCTTCGGCGCCGTTCGGCAGACGCTCACGGCCTCCGCGCTCTCCCTCGCCCACGACGACGACCGCTTCGCGGCCAGCGCCTCGATCCGCTTCCGCTACGGCGAGTCCGAAGACGACGCGCGCAACACGTTCGTCAGCTCGCGCGGCTGGCTGCTCTCCGGTACCGGCGACTTCCTTCCCAAGTCGAGAGTCAGTCCTTTTTTCTTCGTGACCAGCGAAGCCAGCCTCGAGAAGCGGATCGACAACCGGAGCTCCGGGGGCGCCGGCGCCAAGTGGACCTTCGCCAAGTCCGCCACGGGCTCCGCGAGCGTCAGTCTCGCGCTCCTCGGCGAGCGCACGAAGGCGCTGAGCGACTCCGCCATTCCGATCGCGCGGCTCGTCCGCTGGTCGTGGCGTGCGAAGACAGAGCAGCGTGTCGGCGAGAAGCTGACGCTCAGCCACGTGACGTTCTACGCGCCGCAGGCCGACGCGCCGTCGAACTACACCATCACGTCGACGTCGAGCGGCGCCTACGCGCTGAACGCCAAGATGGCGCTCACCATCACGTTCAACGACAATTACGACAGCAAGGCCCGGTCGCGCGGCGCGCTGTCCAACAACGACGGCGCGCTGCTGTTCGGCCTCCGCAGCACCTTCTGACGAACGCTGTCAGTCGGCGCGCAGCGCGGTCGTCGGATCGACCCGCGTCGCGCGCCGCGCCGGGACGTAGCTCGCCAACAGCGCCACGACGGCCAGCGCCGCGGGCACGAACGCGAACGTGAGCGGATCGGTCGCCGTCACACCGTAGAGCAGGCCACCGAGCAGTCGCGACGCGACGGCCGCCGTCCCGAGTCCGATGGCGATCCCCACGACGGCGAGCCGTCCGCCCTCGCGCAGAATCATCCCGCGCGCGTCCGCCGGCGACGCGCCGAGCGCCATGCGAATGCCGATCTCTTGCTGGCGCTGGGCGACCGCGTATGACATCACACCATAGATGCCGATCACGCCCAGCGCGATCGCGATGCCCGCGAAGAGCGCAAAAAGCTGCGTCGCGAAACGCTGCCGTGCCGAGGAGCGCGCGACGATCGCCGGCATCGACTCGATCTCGCTCACCGGCACGTCGGCGTCGACGCCGCTGATCGCGCGACGCAGCTCGCCGGAGAGCGGCGAGATCGCGCGCGATGTGCGCAGCACGAGCGTCATGTTGATCGTCGGAACCTGCGCGAAGGGCCGATAGACCGTCGTCGTCGCCTGCTCGCGCAGGCTGTCTGCCTTCGTATCACGGACCACCCCGACGATCGTGATCCACTCACTCGGCCACGGATTGCCGATGCGCTTGCCGATGGCGTCGCCCGCAGGCCAGAAGCGCTTCGCAAACGATTCGCTCACGATCGCCACGTCGGGTGCGCCGGGGCGGTCGTCGTCGGTGAAACCGCGCCCGCGCAGCAGCGCAACGTTCATCGTCGACAGATAGCCAGGCGTGATGATCTGATAGTGATCCGCCATCGGAAGCAGCCGCGTCGGATCCTCGGCCTGTCCCTCGACTCGCACGGCGAGACCGGCAACAGGTGATCGTCCGAGCGGCAGCCGATCGACCGCGCCGACCGCTTCGACGCCGGGGAGCGCCGCCACGCGCGCGATCAGACGATCGTACAGGTCGCGCTGGGCGGTCGCGTCCGTGATGCGGTTGCGGGGCGGCGTGATGCGCGCCGCTGCGACCCCCGCCACGCGAAAGCCCGGATCCACGTCCTGCAGTGCAGTCGCGCTGCGAATGAGCAGCGTCGCGGCGACGACGAGGAGCACCGCCGCGGCCATCTCGGCGCTCACGAGCAGCCCCGCGAGTCTCCGGTGGGCCCCGGTCAGGTTCCGTGCCCCGCCGCGCAGCGACGGCTGCGTGTCGCGACTGGCGCGAAGGGCGGGGAGCATGCCGAACAACGTCCCTGTCGCGACGACGAGCACGGACGTGAATGCGAGAACTCGCATATCCAGGCCGATCGGCGTCAGCCGCGGAACGTCGGCCGGGAGCAACCTGCCGAGCTGCCGCACGCCGACCCACGCGACGGCCACGCCGCAGATGCCGCCGCACGCGGCGAGCACCAGGCTCTCCGTGAGAAGCTGCCGCACGATCCGCAGGCGCGATCCGCCGAGCGCCATCCGCACCGCGACCTCACGGGCGCGGGTCGTCGCGCGCACCAGCAGGAGGTTCGCCACGTTCGCGCAGGCGATCAGCAACACCACGCCCACGACGCCGAGCAGAAGGTAGAGCATCGTTCGCGTCGATCCGACGAGCTGCTGCTGGAGCGCGGTGACGACGGCGTCCTTGCCATAGTCCGGCCCCGGGTCCCACATGGGATTCTCGAAACGAATCCGGCCATAGAGCGCGCGCAGCTCCTCCTGCGCCTGGCTGACGCTCGCCTCGTCGCGCAGGCGCCCGAGGAGTTGATAGCCGCCCATTCCCCAGAGCTGCCCGGTCCGCGCCGGCGGCATGTTGATGGGAATCCAGAGCTGCGTGTCGCGACTCGGAAAGCCGAAGCCCGGCGGCATGACGCCGAGCACCTCGAAGGACGTTCCCTCGACCATGATCGTCCGCCCGACGATCGACGGATCCGCGCCGAACCGTCGCCGCCACAAGCCGTCGCTGAGCACCACGGCGGCGAGACGCCCCGTCTCGGTCTCGTCGCCGACGAAGGCGCGGCCCCGGGCGGCGGGAACGCCGAGGATCGAGAACAGATTCGGTGTCGTGATCGCGCCGTCGAGACGCTCGGCCTCGCCCTCTCCGCTGAGATTGATGCTCGCGGCGCGATACGCGGCGAGATCGGACCAGGATCGACTCAGCTCGCGAAGCCGGACGAACTCGCCCAGCGTCGATCCGCTCACGAACGTGACGCGGTCGGGGCGCGAGAAGGGCAGGGGGCGCAGCACCACCGCGTCGACGACGGAAAACACGGCCGTGTTGGCCCCGATGCCCAGGGCGAGCGTCGCGATCGCGACCGCGGCGAAGGCGGGTGCGCGGCGCAGTCCGCGCAGCGCATGACGCAGGTCCTGTCGCAGCTCGTCGAGCACGCGCCGGCGATCGTCGCGCCGCTCGCGAGTGCGGTCGTGGGCGCGCAGGGCCGCGTCCACCTGCGCGTAGTCGCCAAATCGTTCCCGGGCGGCTCGCTCGGCGGCGTCGCGGGGGAGGCCGCGCTGCTCGTAGTCCCGAGCGCGCATGTCGAGGTGAAAGCGAAGCTCGTCGTCGACGTCCGCTTCGCGGTTCGAGCCGAAGAAGCGCCGGTAGCGGCGCCAGCGCGGATTCATGAGCGTCTCGGGATGTTAGAAGTCAGATGAGCGAAGGCTCGGCGCCGATGACCCGCGCGACGGCGGCGGAGTAGCGCATCCAGGCGGCAGCCTCGCCGCGTACGTGCGTGCGGCCCGCGCTGGTGATCGTGTAGAAGCGGGCGCGCCGGTTGTTCTCGGAGAGTCCCCACTCGGACGTCACCCAGCCGCGGTCCTCGAGGCGCCGGAGGGCCGGGTAGAGCGAGCCCTCCTCGATGCGGAGGACGTCGTCGGTGGTCGTCTCGATCCAGCGGGCGATGCCATACCCGTGGCTGGTGCCGCCGAGCAAGGCCTTCAGGATCAGGATGGCGAGGGTGCCCTGGAGGAGGTCGCGCGAGTCAGCGGACATGATTCCCTTGGCAAGTCTATGGATGAGACTACAGGCTCGCTTGACAGCCGCGCAAGGACAGGATAAAAATTTATCCCTACACGATCGGAGAGCCTGATGCCACACCGAACCGGTGCATCCCTGAGCGGCCCATCATGGTCGAGCGCGACCGCCGACCTCGCCCAGGACATTCGCTACGCGCTGCGCGCACTCCGGCGTGCCCCCGGAATCTCGCTGATCGCGATCCTCACACTCACCCTCGGCATCGGCGTCACCACCGGCGTGGTGAGCGTCGTCGACCACGTGCTGCTCCGCGCGCTCCCGTTCCGCGACGCCGGCCGCCTGGTGACCATGGCCGAGCAGAGCCCGCGGGCGGGTGGGCGCGGTCCGTCCGCGCCGACGGTCGCCGATCTGAAGCGCGATCCCGCCACCGCACAGGTCTTCGACGGCCTCACCTTCGTGCGCGGCGACGGCGCCGTCCTCGCCCATGGCGACGCAACCGAAGCCATCGGCGTGGCCTACGTCGAGCCGGATTTCTTCCCGATCGTCGGGGCCAGGCCGGTGCTGGGCCGCGTGCTGCTCGCCGACGACCATCGCGCCGACGCGGCGCCGGTCGCGGTGCTCTCGTACCAGACCTGGCAACGCTCGTTCGGTGGGGATCGGTCGATCGTCGGGCAGACCGTCGCGATCGATGGCACGCCCACGACCGTCGTCGGCGTGATGCCGCGCGGCGGAGCGTATCCGACCTTCGCCTCGGCGTGGCAGCCCGTTTCTCACTACGCTCATCAGGAAATTCTCACCAGGCGCGGCGTCCATGCGGACAGCCGGACGGTGGCTCGTCTCAAGACTGGCGTTTCGATCTCGCGCGCCACGTCGGTCATGGCGACGGCGAGCCAGCGGCTGGCCGAGGCGTACCCGCTGGACCAGGCCGGGTGGACTGCGACGTTCGCGCCGCTGCGCGACGATGTCGTCGGCCCGATCGGTCCGACTCTCTACACGCTGGCCGGAGCGGCGCTCGCCGTCCTGCTGCTGACCTGCGCCAACGTCGCCAATCTGCTCCTGGGCCGCGCTGTTTCGCGGGCGAAGGAGCTCGCGGTCAGAAGCGCGATCGGTGCGTCGCGCGCCCGCGTCGTCAGGCAACTGCTCACCGAGAGTCTCGTACTCTCGGCGATCGGCGGCGCGCTCGGTACCGGATTGGCCGCGCTGGCGATCCGCTTCGCGCGACAGCTTGGCGACCGCCTTCCGCGCACGGAAGAGCTGCTCCTCGATCAACGTGCGCTCGGTGTCGCCGGGGCTGCCGTGGTTCTGACCGTGTTGATGGCAGGACTGTGGCCGGCGCTGCGCGCGAGTCGTGGCGCGAGCGTCGAACTGCTGCGGTCGGGCGGGACGGCCGGACTGCGTTCCGACGTGCGGCTTCGGCGCGCCCTCGTGTCGGCGCAGTTCGCGCTCGCGCTGGTGCTGCTCGTGAGCGCCGGCCTTCTCGTGCAGAGCTTCCGTCGAGTGCTCGCGGTGGACATCGGATTCGATCCGCATGGCTTGATCGCCGTGCGCTTGAACCCGTCGCAGGCGACGTACGGCACTCCGGCCGCCGCGGCGTCGCTCTACGGCCGCCTCATCGAAGCGACGCGCGCTGTCCCGGGCGTCACCGACGCGGCGTTCATCCAGCACATTCCCTTCGCGCCGGCCGCCATCCTGACCCCCATCGCCCTCGAGGGGCAGGCCACGAGCGGCAAGGACGCGCGGCAGGTCTACTATCGGACCGTCTCCGACGGCTATCTGAAAACGATGAAGATGCAGATGGCGTCCGGCCGTTGGTTCGATGCGACGGACATGCGGTCGCCGGGCGGAGCATTCGTCGTCAATCAGACGCTCGCGCGACAGCTCTGGCCCGAGACCGACGCGGTCGGGCGGCGAGTGATGATTCGCCGCGCGTCGCAGGCCCGCTCCGACTTCGGTGAGCCGCTCCCCGGCACGATCGTCGGCGTCATCCGCGACGTCCATCAAATCGGCCAGGACGTGAGCCCGCAGGCCGAGATCTACGTACCCTATACGCTCGAGCCGTGGGTGTGGGGCAGCGTCGTCATTCGGGCGCGAGAAGCGGCCCGGGCCATCCCGGCGCTCAGGGATGCGATCAGCGCGGTCGATCCGACGCTCATCGAGCGCGGTGCGCAGGGGAGCGACCGTTTCGTTCGCTTCGAGAAGCTCGTCGACGACTCACTCGGCTCGCGCCGGCTGGCGATGGGATTGATCGGCGCGTTCGGCGCGTGCGCGATCGTGCTCGCGGCGATCGGCATGTACGGCGTGGTCTCGTACGGCGTCACGCAGCGTACGCGCGAGCTGGGAGTGCGAAAGGCGCTGGGGGCGAGCGATCGGGCGGTCGCCCGGCTCGTGCTGCGCGAGTCGTTGCTGCTCGCCGCGGGCGGAGTCGTGGCCGGATGCGGCGTCGCGTGGGGCGTCACACGACTCATTCGCGGGCAGTTGTTCCAGACGCCTGCACTGGATCCGATCGCCTACACGGCGACGATCGCGCTGCTCGTGGGGATCGCGGTGGTGGCGACCGTCGTGCCGATGCGCCGCGCGGTGCGGCTCGACCCGACGATCGCGATCCGCGGCGACTGAATCAGGCGGGGGACGCTTCGGCCGCCGTCGCCTTCGACGCGAGGTCGCGCTCGCGACGCGCGGCGCGAAGCAGGTTCACCGCGGTGTACGTGACGACGATGACCACCAGGATCTTCATCGGATTCAACGGCATCGACTTCACGATGAACGCCGCGATCAGAACGGCGGGCAGTCCGGCGATCGTCATGCCGATGACCGCCTTCGGGTCGAAACCGCCGGTGCGCACGAAGCGCACGCTCGCCATCGGCATGAGGAACGCGCACGAGCCCATCATGATCGGGAACGCCACCTTCGGATCCATGCCGAGAAGGCTGATCAGGATCATGCAGGGGCCGTACAGTCCGATGCCCAGCGTCATCAGCGCGCCGAGCATGAAGTTGCCGGCGATGGCCAGTCCTAGCTTGCCACCGGTCAGCTCGAGCATCGTGCCGCCGCCCGGGACCTTGTTGAGCACCTGGAGGGTGAACAGCACGGCTGCCGCGAGCAAACAGAGTCCCATGCCGATCTGCACCGTCCGGCGCGGCCACGACGACACCACACCGGCGCCCAGCCACGCGCCGAGCACCGCCGCGCCGATCATCGTGATGAGCGTCGTGGTTCCGACGGGAACGATGGTCGTGTAGATGAAGGCCTGCAGCACCGTCGGCAGCACATAGCCGACGTTCAGCGTTCCGGGAATCTTCTCGTCGCGCACCAGATTCCAGTGCCGGAACATGGAGGTCGTCGTCGCATACGAGCCGATGCCCAGCGTGTCGAAGAAGTTCGCGATGAGTGACACCGGCCAGATCGCCCACGGCGACTTCACCGTCTCCCCCGCCGCGGCGCGCGCGCGCAGCGCGCGAATCAGGACGATGAGATATCCGACCGTGACGACGGCGAGTCCGGCAAACAATCCATTACGGATGGCAACTGCGGCGGGATCCGGAGCGGGGGCAATCTGCATGAGGCCGGTGGTTCGGGTAGGAAGGGCGTGAAAAAGGGCACCGAGCAGCGACTACACGATGCCACGCGGACCGTCTGTCCGATAGTCCGTCCCTGAGAGAACGGACGAGTTAAGGTAGATGCTGAGAGCTTGCTCTGCTGCGCGCCAAGAAATAGTCTTTGCCTGCACTGCAGTGCGGCGACGGTCGCCAAACCGAAACGCCCAACCCTACCTCCTTGTATTCCTATTCTCCGCCGTCGGCCAAAGCGGGCTCGACGCCGATCCAGCGCCAGACGATCGCGAGCATGACCGTTGCCGCGTTGCGCGAACGCATTCTGCGCGGCGACTACCCCGACGGCGAACCGCTGCGCCAGGACGCCCTCGCCGAGGAACTCGGCGTGAGCCGGATCCCGGTGCGCGAGGCGCTCCGTCAGCTCGAGGCGGAAGGGCTGGTGACGTTTAGCCCACATCGCGGCGCCGTCGTCTCCAGCCTGTCGTTGGCCGAGATCGACGAGCTTTTCGACCTGCGTGCGCAGATCGAATCCGACCTCCTTCGCCACGCGATCCCCGCCATCAGCGCCGAGCAGCTCGAGCGCGCGGTCGACGTGCTGGACGAGTTCGAGGAGGCGCTGGCGTCGGGCGAAGTCGCTCGCTGGGGGCCGCTCAACTGGCACTTCCACGCGGCGCTCTACGCCCCCGCGCAACGCAACTTCACGATGGGCGTCGTGCAGAAGCTGCATCAGCACAGCGACCGGTATTTCCGCATGGAAGTGCTGCTCGCGCAGGGCGGGGGACGCGCGAACGAAGAGCATCGCGCCATCGCCGCCGCCGTCGGCGAGAAGGACATCGAGCTCGCCACGCAGTTGATGCGCTCACACATCCTCGGCGCCGGTCAGTCCCTGGTGGAGCTGCTGCAGAAACAACGTGCCGAGCCGCGCCGAGCAGACGGGCGGTAAGTCCGCGAGCAGCGACAGCTATGCTCGCATCTACGCGGTCGTGCGGAAGATTCCGCGCGGCCGCGTGACTACATACGGCACCGTCGCACGGCTGGCCGGGCTCGCCGGTCAGGCGCGGCTCGTCGGCTACGCGCTGCACGCCGCGAGCGCCGCGTCGCCCATCCCCTGGCATCGGGTGATCAACGCCCAGGGAAAGCTCAGCCTCGAGCGCGACGGGAAGAGCTCGGGCACGACGCAGCGCTTGCGCCTCGAGCGAGAGGGGGTCCGGGTGAATGGCGTGGGACGGGTCTCGCTCGAGCGTTACGGCTGGAAGCTTACTTGAAGATTCCGAAGTGGCCGAGCAGCCACCAGAGAAGAACGAAGATCAGAATGGTGGAGAAGCAGCCCCCGCCCAGCTTTTTCGCGCCGTAGCCCGCGGCGACGCCGCGCAGCAGTTTGCTCATGCCCGTACTCGCAGTGAAGTGAAGTCGCCGCCCTCAAGTGCAGGGTTCGTACCGACGAAGGTCTGCGATTCATTTCTCGGATGGTCGAGTATTCCATCCTTTGATCGAGTGCCCGCAAGCCGAAATCCCCGCGAGGTGACGTTCGGTCGTCCACTCCCGATGACGTCGCCGATCTGAGCGCACCGATGACCATTCTCGCAACTCTCGGTCATTCAATGGCTTGACTGATCGGAGGCGATTGGCCTCGCCGATGCCTTCGTGGCCGGGTGCTCGATTCGCCGACACCTCTACCTCGAGTCGCCATGCGCACCCTCACTCGTTCGCTGCTCGCGATGCTCGCCGTCGCCCCGTCGTTCCTGTCCGCGCAGGCGCCGAATAGCGGCTCCGTGCTGCACGTCACGCCCTACGCTGGAGTGATGCTCTTCGGCAACTACCTGAACGGGCCGCTCGGCACCACGCTCACCAACAAGCCGGGGATGCTCTATGGAACCCAGGTCGGCCTGTCGCTCTCGCCCGAGCTGTCGCTCGTCGGCAATCTCGGCTACACGTCATCGAGCATCGACGTCGGACTGCCAATCGTCGGCGGTGTATCGGTCGGGCACAGCTCGACGCTCATCTACGACGCGGACCTCGAGTACCAGCTCGGAGCGATTCGCAACGGCTCGTCGACGATCACGCCGTTCGTGCAGGGCGGCGTCGGCGCGATGCGCTACGACATCGAAGCCGTGTCGGTCCTCACCACCCAGGCGACGAACTTCGCCGGCAATCTCGGACTCGGCGCGGACGTCACCGTCGGCCGTGGCGTGGCGATCCGCTTCCTGGCCCGAGACTACATCGGCAAGTTCGACTTCAAGGACGCGGTCGGGGTCGGGGTCAGCGGACCGACGGCGCACAACTTCGGGCTGACCGCCGGGCTCCGATTCGACTTCTGACCGCCCGGCGTCGCCGGCGCTTCTCCCGCAAACGCTCTTGGCTACTTTTCCCGCATGGCCACGAGCAAAAAGAAGACGAAGCGCGCGACGCGCTCGACGAGCACCGCGCGTTCGATCAAGAAGACCACCACGAAGACGAAGAAGGCGACGAAGCGCGCGGCAAAGGCCGCCCGCCGCCCGCGCAAGTCGCCGCCCGGCAAGGCGGGACCGGTCAACGAATGGATGGAGCTGCGTGGCTCGCCGATCCACGGACTCGGCGCCTTCGCGCGCAAGGACATTCCGAAGGGGACGCGGATCATCGAGTACGTCGGCGAGCGAATCAGCAACGCCGAGGCGGATCGCCGCTACGATGACGACAAGATGGAGCAGCATCACACCTTCCTGTTCATCCTGAACAGCAAGGAGTGTCTCGATGCCACGTACGGCGGCGATGCCTCGCGCTTCATCAACCACTCGTGCGACCCCAACGCCGAAGCGTTCATCCCGCGTGGGCGGATCTGGATCGAGGCGATCAAGAAGATCCCGGCGGGCACCGAGATCGCGTACGACTACGGCTACGAGGACGATCCGAACTACACGATCGAGGACTATCGCCGCTACGCGTGCCGCTGCGGGTCGCCGAAGTGCCGCGGCACGATCGTCGACACCAAGAAGAAGCTGAAGCTGTGAGCGTTCTGCGGCCGCTGCTGTCCGGGATCGTCGACTACGCGGGCCTCTTTCCGCCGTCGGCGCTCGACATGGCGGCCGCGGTCCGCAACTACGCGTCGTATCGTCGCGAGCCGGACGGATGGATGCTGGGACGCTTCGTCGTTCCAGTTTCGCGTCTCGACGAATTCGCGCGCGAGTTCGACGCGGTCGACGACGCGTCGGGCGACGTCTGGTTGATCTCGGCGCTGCTCGGCAACGACGTCGCGGCGGACGTCGCGAAGGTCGATGCCTTCAACGAGGCGTACGCCGAACGCGCGCACGTCGATACGCTGGAAGGCAAGTGCGCCACGGCGAACTCCGTGGGCGGCGTGGCCAACGCGGCGGGCGACCGATTCGCGCTCTACGTCGAGGTGCCGGTCGATCCCGATCCGGCGCCGTTGATCGACGCGATCGCCGCCGCCGGTGTGAACGCCAAGATTCGCACGGGCGGCGTGACCCCCGACGCGTTTCCGGCGGCGCGCGACGTCGTTCGTTTCATGCGCCGATGCGCCGAGCGGCGCGTGCCGTTCAAGGCGACGGCCGGGCTTCATCATCCGATCCGCGCCGAGCATCGACTCACCTATGCGCCGGACTCGCCGCGCGGCGTGATGTACGGCTACCTGAACGTCTTTCTCACCGCGGCGCTCCTCGCGGAGCTCTCCGATGCGGAAGCGGTCGCACTGCTCGAGGAAACCGACGTCGGCGCGATCCAGGTTTCGCGCGACACGATTCGGTGGCGCGACCACGAGCTCCGCGCCGACCAGGCGAACGCCGCGCGAGAGCAGATCGCGTCGTCGTTCGGATCCTGCTCCTTCCGCGAGCCGGTCGACGACCTCCGCGCGCTCGCTCTTCTCCCCTGACCGCCATGCTCGACGAAACGCACGATCCGTCGTTGCGCTCGTGGGTCGCCTCGGCGAACGAGCCCACGACCGATTTCCCGATTCAGAATCTGCCCTTCGGCGTCTTTCGCCGAGCGAATGCCGACGAGGCGCCGCGGGTCGGCGTGGCGATCGGCGATCAGATCTTCGATCTCGCCGCCGCCGACATCCTCCGCGCGGATTCCCTGAACGAGTTGATGGCGCTTGGCAATGACGCGGCGCACGAGTTGCGCCTCGAGCTGAGTCGCCGCCTGCGCGAAGGCGCGGAGCCGATGCCCGCGGCGCTCGTCGCGATGAGTGAGGCCGAGCTGTTCGTTCCGGCGCGGATCGGCGACTACACGGACTTCTACGCGGCGATCGCACACGCGACGAACGTCGGATCGATGTTCCGCCCGGACAACCCGCTGCTGCCCAACTACAAGTGGGTGCCGATCGGGTACCACGGCCGCGCGTCGTCGATCGTCGTCAGCGGCAGCGACGTTCGTCGTCCGCGGGGACAGACCCGCGAGGGCAGCGCGACCGAGCCGGCGTTCGGACCGAGCCGACGCCTCGACTACGAGCTGGAGATGGGCGCGTTCGTGAGCCGCGGCAACGCGCTGGGAGACACGATCTCGATCGACGAAGCGGAAGCGCACCTCTTCGGCCTGTGTCTCGTGAACGACTGGTCCGCCCGCGACGTGCAGACGTGGGAATACCAGCCGCTCGGGCCGTTCCTCGCCAAGAGCTTCGCAACCACCGTTTCGCCGTGGGTCGTGACGCTCGGCGCGCTCGAGCCGTTCCGCGCGCCGGCGTTCGCGCGCGCCGAGGGCGATCCCGAGCCGCTGCCATACCTCGCGTCGGAGCGCGATCGCGAGCGTGGCGGCTTCGACATCGCCCTCGAGGTGCGCATCTCCTCGGCCCGAATGCGCGAAAGCGGGATGGCGCCGATGGTGGTGAGCCGCGGCAACTTCACGCAGATGTACTGGACGTTCGCGCAGATGCTCACGCACCACGCGAGCAACGGGTGCAATCTGCGCCCGGGGGACCTGTTGGCGAGCGGCACCGTGTCCGGACCGGAGAAGGAATCGCGCGGCTGTCTTCTCGAGCGCACGTGGCGTGGAACCGAGCCGCTCACGCTGCCCACGGGCGAGAGGCGGGCATTTCTCGAGGACGGCGACGAGGTGTCGATCACCGGAGCGTGTGAGCGTCCTGGTGCGCGACGCATCGGATTCGGCGGGTGCGTGGGGCGGGTCGTGGCCGCGGCGGCGATTGCCGGGGCGTGAGGCCGGCGGTCGGTGAATCGTCCTGATCATGATATGAGAAGACTGATCGGCGTCGCCGCGCTTGCGGCCCTCGCCGGATGCGCGAGTCACTTCGAGGTGCCGGAGCCGGCGTTCGCACCGCCGGCGAACGTCCCGGCGATCGAGCCGGCGACGATCACGATTCCGGTGGCGATCGCCACGGCGTCGCTCGTCGCGCGATTGGACTCTGTCTTTCCTCCGGCCGACAGCCTCGATCGCGCGCAGTGCAGCGCGGTCGGCGGGATGGTGTGCCACCAGTACGTGTATCGTCGCGATACGCTCGATCTGAAGATGATCAACGATCGGATCACGATGTACACGCGGTTGCGGTTTCGAGCGCGCGTAGGGCTGCCGGGCGGGATTGGCGTGGCGAGCTGCGGCTACGCGCCCGAGACGATGCGTCGCGCCGATCTGCGGCTCGCGACGAATCTCTACTGGCGAAACGACTGGCGGCTCGCGTCGCGCGCGACGGTGATCGCGCCGAACGTCCTCGATCCGTGCGAGGTGACGATGCTGCGCGTCGACGCCACGCCGATCGTCAAGCGCATGATCGACGGACAGATGACGCAGCTACGCCAGCAATTCGATTCGATCGTGCCCGCGCTCGCCGACCTGCGCCCGGCGGCGGACTCGCTCTGGCGCACGCTGCAGCGGCCGTTCGCCGTCGATTCGACCAACACGGTCTGGTTCGAGATGTCCCCGGAGCGGGTGAGTCTCGCGCCGCTCGGGGGTACGGGCGATGCGGTGACGACCGCCCTCGTCGTGACCGCCCGCCCTCGCGTCGTGGCGGGTGCCATGCCTGCCGTCGCCATCAAACCACTTCCGACGCTCACGCTGGCGGAGCGGCTGGGGAACATTCACGTGCCGCTCGAGATCGAGCTGCCGTTCGATGAGCTGAGCAAGCGCGCGACCGCGGCGCTGGCCGGGGAAGTGGCCGGGCAGGGGATCACCGTGCGCGACGTGAGCGTCTGGGGCGTGAGCGACTCGGTGGTGGTGCGCGTGGCGCTCACCGGCAAGATGACGGGCGCGGTCTTCCTCCTCGGCCGTATCGGGTACGACGCGACGACGCGGAGCGTGCTGATCGGCGATCTGAATTACACGATCGCGAGCGCCAGCAAGATGACGAGCATCAAGGCGGCGCTCGGCGCCGGCCGCATCCGGCGCGCGCTCGAGGCAGTGACCGGTCGTGGGCGAATGGGCGTGGGCGAGCAGATCGATCTGCTGAAGGCGCAGATGAATGCGCAGCTCGCTCGCGAATTGGCGCCCGGTGTGATGCTGTCCGGGCAGGTCGACGACGTGCGGGTGGACCGTCTCTACACCAGGCCCGAAGCGTTCGTGCTCCGGGTCGTGCTCGACGCCCACGCGAAGGTGGACGTCGTCCCCTGACATGATGAGCGAACGCTAAAGCGCGGGCCGCACGAGCAGGACCTGCCCGATGCGGATGCGATTGTCGGGCAGCTTGTTCCAGGCGCGGAGGCGGTCGGTCGTCGTGTTCCACTGCGTCGCGATGCTGCCGATCGCGTCGCCGCGGCGCACGGTATAGTACTTCGCCTTGCGGCGCGCTTCTTCCGCCGCCTTCCGCTGCGCTTCGGCTTTCGCGAGAAACTCGCGCTGCCTGGCGCTGAAGGCGACCGCCTTGTCGTGGCGCACCTGCATCGCGATGATCATCACCTCGGCGCTCGACCAGACCGACGACGGGACGCCGAGTCGCAGCGTTTCGTTGGGCGTCCGGATCACGATCGCGCGGGCGAGCCCGAAGAACGTGCGGCCGTTCGTCACCGTCACGGTGGTATCGAGCGGGAACTCCCGCTCCTCGAAGGTCGGGGGAAGATCGGGCGCCGCGAGGAGATCGCGCGGTTCGAGTCCGAGATAGAGCAAACGCTTATCGGTGAGCACGAGCAGGCCGCGTGTCGCGCGGAAGTAGCTGATGGCGGGGCGCTTGAAGACCGACACCATGCGGTACACGTGCTCACCCGGCTGCAGAGTGTTCACCTCGAGCTCGCGTTCGGCGATCGCGCGGCTGTCGCGTGGATCGGTGCGTGCCACGTGCACGCCGAACTGCACCAGGACGGCGAGGCCGATCAGCGCGGCGAAGATGAGGCCATAAAGCGTAGCCGTTGGAATGCGCTTCTTTCGCTTGATGCGCGGCGGACGGCGCCGCGTCGATCGCGGCTCCGGGGTTGATGCGGGCTCGATCGTGGACTCGAAGGGTTGATCGTCGTTCACGGAAATTGGCGGTGCTGTGCGAGGCGCGGATGGAGGCGTCGACTGGGCTATACACGCTTCGGCGGACGCAGGGTCACCAGGGGACTCGACAAGAACAGTGCCGCCGGGAGGTGTAAAAATCCGCGGCAAACGCTTGCCAGCGATCTGCACGGTTCTTATTCTGCTTAGCTCGTAAAGCGTTGCAACACAAACGTTTGGTTGAGCTCGGCGCGCGCCGTGGGTTTGCCCGGCAGCAGTGCGTGTATCTCGTTGCAACTTCACGCGGTACGTCCGCCTCCCTCCCGGAGTCCTTTATCCCCTCCCCACGCTCGTTCTGGTCCCAGATTGGAATCGCCGTGGGCGCTGCCGCCGCGATCGGGGTGACTGCCAGCCTGACTCGTCCGTTCTACCTGAACGCCAAACCGGTCGCCACCCAGCTCGTCGAGCACCGGTATGTGGATTCCTCCCGAATCCGTGCTCCCTGGCTTTCCGGCCCGGCCGAAGTCGCGCTCGCTACACCGCAGTTCCTTCGCGATCGCGAGCTGTTCGTGATGGACCTGCTGCGCACGGGAAAGCTGAACCAGACGCGCGCGCGGTCGCTGGCTGACGTCGCCGTTCGCGAAGCGTACACCCGCAAGGTGCCGCCCGCCCTCGTGCTGGGTGTCATGCTGACGGAGAACGACCAGCTCAAATCGTCGGCGCGTTCGAACGTCGGGGCTGTCGGATTGATGCAGGTGCACCCGCGCCCGTGGCGCGGCCTCGGCCGCAAGTTCGGGACGAACGTGCACACGGATTCCACGAATCTCAAATACGGAATCTTCATTCTTGGCTGGGTCGCCGAGCGTGCGGCGAAGATCGTCGACGATCAGGACGATGCCTGGCGCAAGGCGCTCCTCCGGTACAACGGCTGCGTGCGCGGTACCAACACTCGCGGCTGCGGCGCCTATCCGGACGTCGTGCGCCGCGCGGTCGAGCGGTCCGCGAAGTCGAGCTGCCAGGGCGCGGACTTCGATCATTGCGTGGTCGAGCCCATGTGGCTCGCGCGCCGCGAAGCGGCCGATACGATGGCCGCAGCGGCCACACTCGTGCACTGAGTCTCGCCCAGAGCGAGGCACGACGCGATCGGACGCTTTTCGGCGTCCCTATGATTCTTCGAGGCGCCCTGCCGGCGCCTTTTGTTCATCGACATCGACGCCGGAGAGGGCGTCCGCCGAACGCCTGGACGCGACCGAGGTCAGCATGACGCGTGAAGAGATCGCTGCACGACTCGATGAAGCCCGCCGACGGACCTTCGAACTGATCGAACCGCTGACCGACGACGACCTCCATCGACAGCACGATGTGCTCATGAGCCCCATCATCTGGGATCTCGGGCACATTGCCCACTTCGAGGAGCTGTGGCTCGTGCGGAACCTCGAGGGGCCGGTCGAGTTCGGCGAGATGCCCGGGATCTACAATCCCTTCGAGCACCCACGCCGCGTGCGCGGCGAATTGACGCTCCCGTCGCTCGACGAGGTGAAGACGCTCATGACGGCGATCCGTGAGCGCGTGCTGTCCCGCCTCGACGGCGCCGATTTCGGGAGTGACAATCCGCTGCTGCGCGACGGCTACGTCTACGAGATGGTGCTGCAGCACGAGTATCAGCACAACGAAACGATCCTCCAGACCTTGCAGCTCAAGCAGGGCACGCCCTACCGCGCGCCGCGTCGCATCGCGCTTCCGTCGGCTGCCCGCCCGCACGAGAGCTCCATGGTGTCGTTCGGGGGCGGACGCGTAACGATCGGGACGACCGATCGGCGGACCGCGTACGACAACGAGCGCCCGCTCCACGACCGCGACGTCGCGCCCTTCGCGATCGACGTGTCTCCGGTCACGAATGGCGACTATCTCCAGTTCATGCGCGACGGCGGATACTCGCGAGAGTCGCTCTGGTCGACGGCCGGATGGCAATGGCTTCAGGAGGCGAAGATCGACGCGCCGAAGTATTGGATGCGTGACGGCGACGACTGGACGGTGCGCACCATGGACGCGATCACGGCGGTCGATCCGGCGCGCCCGGTGTGTCACGTCTCCTATCACGAGGCCGACGCCTTCGCGCGTTACGCCGGCAAGCGTCTCCCCACGGAGATCGAGTGGGAGGTCGCCGCGAGCTGGGACCCGGCGCAGGGAACTGCGCGTGCGTTCCCGTGGGGCGACGACCCCGCGTCACACCGCCGCGCGAACCTCGATCAGCTCGCGTTCGGCGTCGCGCCGGTCGGCGCATACGCCGACAACCGATCGCCGCTGGGCTGCGTCGGCATGATCGGCGACGTCTGGGAGTGGACGGCAAGCGATTTCGGCGCCTATCCGGGCCATGAGACTTTCCCATATCCCGAATACTCGGAAGTCTTCTTTGGCGGCGAGTACAAGGTGCTGCGCGGCGGATCGTGGGCCACGCGCCCCGGTGCCATCCGGAACACGTTTCGGAACTGGGATTACCCGATCCGTCGCCAGATCTTCAGCGGATTCCGGTGCGCGCGTGACGGCTGAGTCCTCGTTGCCGTCGCGCGCCGATCGCGCAGCGCAGAAACGCAAGCGGGCGATGTTCGCCGAGGTGCGGGACAGCCTCTGGCGGACTCCGCGCGAGCTTCCATCGAAGTATTTCTACGACGCGCGCGGCTCCGAGCTGTTCGAGCGGATCACCGAGCTGCCCGAGTACTATCCCACGCGCGCCGAGCGCGAGATTCTGCTCGATCGCGCGGACGACGTCGCGCGGCTCACGCAGGCGTGCACGCTCGTCGAGCTTGGCGCCGGCAGTGCGATGAAGACGCGGATCCTGCTCGACGCGCTGACGCGCGTCCATTCGAGCGGGGTGGCGTACGTACCGGTCGACGTCAGCGACGAGTTCCTCGCCGCCACGGCGCGGTCGCTCGGCGCCGAGTATCCGTCGTTGAACGTGCGGCCGGTCGTCGCGGACATGACCGAGCCATTCGCGCTGCCGGAGGGATTGCATCAGCCGACGTTGTTCGCGTTTCTCGGCAGCACGATCGGAAATTTCCCGATCGACGACGCAATCGAACTCCTCCGCCGCGTCCGCGAGCTCGCGCGCGAGGACGATCGCTTGTTGCTCGGCACGGATCTGCACAAGGACCGGGCGACCCTCGAGGCCGCGTACAACGACGCCGCGGGCGTCACCGCGGACTTCAATCGCAACGTTCTGCGCGTCGTGAACGCGGAGTTGGGCGCGGACTTCGTGCCGGAGCGCTTCGGCCATCGCGCGATCTACAACGAAGCAGACCGGCGCATCGAGATGTACCTCGACGCCATCGGCGACCAGGTGGTACACATTCCCGACGCGCCGCCGCTCGTGTTGCACGATGGCGAAGGCATTCGGACGGAGTTGAGCCACAAGTATGATCGCGAGGCGGTCGCCGCCCTGCTGGGCGCCGCGGGCTTCGCGATCGAGGAATGGTACACCGATGCAGGCGGGCGCTTCGGGCTCTCGCTCTCCAGACCGACGGTATGAGGCGGGCCGGCCACGCCGACCTCGCGCGCCGACGCGATGAGATCCACGCCGCGAGCTTCTCGCCGCAGAGCGATGACGCGCGCCGCATCGGGGCGGAGGTGGAATTGCTCGTCCTCGATGCGACGGCCCGCACGCCCGTTCCGCTCGACGGTCCCGGCGGGTCGATCGCGCGACTGCGGCGATACGCAAGCACTGCAGGCTGGCGCGAGTGGCAGGCCTACGACGCCACGACGCGCTTCGATATCCCCGGCGTCGGGACCATCAGCTTCGAGCCCGGCGGCCAACTCGAGCTGAGCTCGACGGTCTGCGGATCGCCTGCCGCGCTCGTGACGTCGCTGCGAAACGTCGTGCTGCCGTTGCGCGACTGGTTGAGTAGGGAAGGGATCGCGCTCGCGTCGATCGGCATCGATCCACGGAACGACGCGGCCGACGTCCCGCTCCAGCTGCGAGTCGATCGCTACGAGAAGATGACGCGACACTTCGAGCGGATCGGCCCGTTCGGTGTTCGCATGATGCGCCAGACCGCCGCGGTTCAGGTTTCGGTCGACCGTGGGCGCGAGCCCGCGGCGCGCTGGCGCCTGTTGAACGACCTCGCGGCGTACGTCACGGCGATCTTCGCCAACTCGCCGGTGCATCATGGCCAGGCGACCGGACACCAGAGCTATCGCGCGCACTGCTGGCGCCAGCTCGATCCGTCGCGCACCGGAGTCGCGGAGCCGAGCGATGATCCCGCCCTGGCCTACGCACGCTTCGCCGCGGGCGCGACGGACATTCTCGACGCGGGGTGGGACGCGCATCTCACGACGCTCTTCCCCGAAGTGCGGCCGCGCGGTCACTACGAGTTGCGCTCGTGCGACGCGATCGATCCGCTCTGGTACGCCGCGCCGATCGTCTTCATCGCCGGAATCACGTACGATTCGATCGCGGCTCGCGAGGCAGCCGTTCTCGCGGCGGAGAGTCGCGCGCTCCTGCGCCTCGCCGGCGAGCAGGGGTTGCGCGACGCCTCGATCGCGCGGACTTCGCGGGACCTGTTCCAACTCGCCCTCGACGGCGCCCGGCGACTCGGCTCGTCCTACGTCGACGGCGAGTCGCTCGATACGGCCGTCGAGTTCTACTCGCGGTTCACCTCGCGCGACCGGTCGCCGGCCGACGACGTCGCGAACACCGAACGAATTTTCACGGTGCGCTCGAGGTCGTCGCGCGTCTGAAGAATCTTCTGCCGCAGGTCGAGCGGCAGGTCCGGGTGTGACGCGAGGAACGTATCGATCGTGCGCAGCGCCTCCGGCGAGCGCTGTCCCCCGATGAAGCCGCCGAGCCACGAGCCAAGGTAGAAGATGCGGCGGTTGCGCTGAATCCACGGGAGACTGTCGAGCGCCGGCGTGAGATAGGGGAGCGTCAACGCCGCCTGCTCCGGGGCATTGAATGCGCGGAGGCTTCCCGTCGCCCAGTCCTCGTTGAGGGTCGTATCGCGGAAGTAGCGATCGAAGTAGCCGCGCTTCACGTCGGCGGATGGATGGGCCGCTCCGGCGACGAACGCGCTTCGCTTGCCGCTCGCCGTGGTATCGCGCGCCGTCTCGGCGGCGATGAGCGCGTCGCCGTTCGCGGCGCCGCGTTCCACGAGGCGCGTCACGATCGCCCATCGGGTCGGCTGGCGGAGGGGCAGGCCGGCGGTGGACGTGCTGTCGAGCCACGCGGCGAGCCGCGCGAGCCCGGCGGGTGAGCGCGCCGCGGAGATGAAGGCATCCAACTGCGTCTTGCGCAGCCCGTAGCTGAGCGATTCGTTCGACGCGCCGGCGAGAAGCACTTGCTCGACGCCGCCGATGGTCGTCGCTTGCTGCGCGTCGGAGAGGTACGCTGACGTGGCCCGCGTCATCCGGCCGACGATCCCCGAGGCGATCTGCTCGTCGGACTCCTGTGGAAGCTGGCGAATGGCGGTCGCGATGAAGGTGGCGGGCGCGAGCCGCGCGTCGCGCACGAGGTCCCACAGCGCACCCCAGAGCATGGCTCGCAGGAAGGGGTCGCCAACGTCGCCGACGTGATCGGTGAGCCAGCGCGTGCTCGTGGTATCGAGCATGACGAGGCCGTAGGCATTGTCGTTGGCGTTCGAGAAGACGAAATCCGCTGGACGGCCGGCCGCCGCCGTGACCACGGTCGTCTCGGCGCGGATCTCCACCGGGATCGACGTCGCCTTGCCGTTCGACCACACCGCGACTTCGGTGCGCATCGGCCAGACGCCGCGGCCCGACAGCGACTGCGCCGGGTGCTGGATGAGTGTCAGCTTCGCGATCCGCCCGTTGTTCATGCTGACGCGCTGCTCGAGCACGGGCATCCCCGGCCTCAGGATGTACTGGCGCCCCCACTCGGTGAGCGACCGATTCGCCGCGCCGCCGATCGCCGCGAGCAGATCCTGCCAGGTTGCGTTGCCGTACGCGTGCTTGATGAGAAAGTTGTGAACGCCGGCCCGGAAGGCGCTGTCGCCCACCAGGTAGTTCAGTTGCTTGAGGATGCCCGGTGCCTTGTTGTACACGATCGCGCCGTAGTTGCTCTTTGCCTGGTCGAGGTTGGCGAGCTGCTGCCATACGGGGGTCGTGCCGGCCGTCTGATCCACGTCGTAGGCCGCCGGCTTGTTGCGGAGGTAGAACGACATCCAGGGATTCGGCAGCCTGCTCACATCGCTGCCCCCGTCGGCGCCTCGCCCGTCGGGTCGGAGCGCCTCACTTCTCGTCTCGATGTCCTGCATCTTCGCCGCCATGTAGGTGGCGAAGCCCTCCTTCAGCCAGAGGTCGTCGAACCAGCGCATAGTGACGTCGTCGCCGAACCAGTGATGCGCGACCTCGTGGTAGATCGTCGCGCGCCGGCCGAGCCGCTGGTTCAGCGTGGGTGGCTCCCGGAAGATGAAGGAATCCTCATTGAACATCGTCGCGCCAGGGTGCTCCATGCCGCCGAACGGGAACGCCGGCGACAGCATGTACTGGAACTGCTGAAACGGATACGGCACGCCGAAGTAGCGCTCGAGCGACGTGAGCGCGGACGCGACCTGCGCCTGGAGCGAGTCGATCTCGACCTCTTTCATACGCGACGGCCGGACCCACAACGACGTGTGGCGCGCGCCGCCGTTCACGTGCTCCCACGGCCCCGCGGCGAACGCGAACAGGTAGGTGGGAAGCGGGTCGCTCTCACGGAAATGAAACGTCGTGAGGCCAGTGCGGCTCGAGTCGGCGCGCTCGGTGATGCCGTTGGCAAGCGCCGACCACCCGCGCGGCACGGTCAGCGCGAGACTCATCCGCGCCTTGAGATCGGGTTGATCGAAGCAGGGGAACAAGGCGTTCGCATCCGACGGAACGAGCAGCGTATAGAGGAAGTCGTTGCCGTCCTTGTCGTCGTGGAAGCGGATGATGCTTGCCCCGGCGGGCGCGATCAGCGACCTGAAATCGGCCGTGATCTCGTTGTCGCCGACCTTGATCGCCGCGGCGGGAACGCGCAGATGCGCGCCGTTGAACGTCGTGGCGACGGTCGCGCCGTTCACCCGAACGTTGGTGAGGCTCGGGCCGCGAAAGTCCAGGATGACGTCGGCCGACCGACGTGCCCGAAAGCGAACGGCCACCGTGCCCCGCGCCGTGTCGCGCTCGGCGACGGAGAGCGCGAGCCCATAGCGAACGGCGGAGAGGTCGCGCGCGCGTGCCGTGGCCAGCTCCTTGGAGATGCCCGGACCCATCAACGGGTCGGGCGCGGTGGAGGCGGCGGCTGGGGTTAGAAGCGTGCCCGCGCCGAGCGTCGCCGAGATGGCGAGGAGCGAGCAGATGCGGAGAGATCGGTGCATGCGGGAGGGTACGCCGTGAGGGCGATTCCGGGAAGAGCGGGAGGGAGGGCGGCGAGACCGCGACGCTCCATCGCGAACAAACAAAGGGGCGCCGTGGATCGCTCCACGACGCCCCCGTCAATCATTCACCGGAACTGGCAGGCTTCCGGCGCTCCAAGCCAAGAAGGCTTAGCGGCTTCCGGCGATCCTGCCGTTACGAGTTCCGCTAGACAATGGATCACCTCCTCGGTTATCGGGTTCGACTGAAAACTGTTCGTCACGACTCTCGCGACGACATTCGTACCCTAGCTTTCGTGCGACGGTTCCGCAATGCGGGTCCTCGCGAGCCGCGCCTTCATCAGCTCGCCATTCGCCAGAACTTCGGCGCTTCCGTTAGCGTACGGCTTTCCCATGACGGCCTCAGCTCGTGCAGGCGCGCCCACGGCGCGCGGAAAAGCGAACTCGTACTTTGCGGTCAGCCGCGCGCCGCGTTACAGCGTGCTGTTCGCGCTGCCGCTCCTGCTCGCCTACGAGGCGCTCGCCTCGCTGCTCGCGCATCCCGGACGCGGAGAATTGCGCAACGGTGCCGACGCGCTGTTCCGCGCTGCCTTCACGGCGGTCGCCGGGCCGCGCGGCAACTCCATCTTCATCGGCGCGGTCATCCTCCTCGGCGTCGGGCTCGTCATCCGCGATCGCCGCGCCCATCGCGACGCCTACCGCCCGATCGTGTTTCTCGGAATGCTCGCCGAATCCGCGCTGCTCGCCGCCGCGTTCGGGCTCGTCATCGGCACCGTCACGGCACAGCTCCTCGGCTCGCTGCACGTGCTCGCGATCACCGACGCCCCGCTCCAGCAGATGCCCTGGCCGACGCGCCTCATGTTGTCGCTCGGCGCGGGGCTTTATGAGGAGCTGTTCTTCCGCGTCGTGCTCGTCACGGGGCTCGCCGCCGGGGCGCGCGTGGTACTCGGCTTCGGCACCCGGGCGGCGGGACTGACCGCCGCGATCGTCGGCGCGTTCATCTTCTCGGCGTTCCACTACATCGGCCCCTACGGCGACCCGCTTCAACTCCAGTCGTTCGTGTTCCGCATGCTCAGCGGACTTGCCTTCAGCGGCCTCTATCTGCTGCGCGGCTTTGGCATCACCGCGTGGACTCACGCGCTTTACGACGCCTTTCTGCTTCTACTTTAGGCCGAGCAGTTCGGCGTAGACGTCCGCCGCACGACGATCGCCGGACTGCCCTAACCAGAAGATCGCGCTGCGCCGCGCCGACGGATGCTTCGCCGAACGTGCCAGCTCGATGAGTTCCGGCACACTCTCGCCCTTGGGCCGTTGCGAGAGCGCAAAAACGGCCTGCGAGCGCACCGCGTCGTCATCGGTGTCATCGCGTGCGTCGGCGATCCCCAGCTTCTCGGTCACTCCGAAGCCAAGCCACAGGAGCGCGGAGCGCCGGATGGCGTTGGACCGGTCCGCGTCGCGCGCCACGCGCAGAAACGTCGGCCAGGGCTCGGGCGCATCGGCGACGACGATCGCCAGCATGGCGTCCTCCGCCACGCGCGCGCTGCTCTTGTCGACGAGCGTCGCCAGCCAGGCGACAGCTCCCGCCGGCGTCGCCTCGATGGTCCGAATGGTGGACGACGACGGCGGCGGCCCCACGTAGGTGTGGAGCCGCGTCACCTCGCCGCTCACCACGGTCGCGACGACGCGCGCGGGTCCGTGTACGCAGGCGCGCTCGAGTGACCCCGTGCGGCCGTGCGAGACGGTGCTCTCGCCGTCATAGCGCGATCTGCCCAACACGTGGTCGACGTACGACTCGCCGTCGCCGCAAACCCCTGGGCGGCTCGCATAGGTCACTTGCACCTGGCCATCGCCCTGAGCGATGCGCTGAGCGAGCGACTGCGCGCAGAGCGCCGGTGTGGCGAACAGCGACAACACGATCGCGCTGAACACTCGCATGGAGCCTCCGACTCTTTCAGGGACGCAACGCGTCTTTGAAGAACTGCAAAGCCTTGGGGTCGTGCATCTGCCCGAGCCAGAACATCGCCTTCTTCCGCGTGTTCACGTCGCTGTCGTGGCGGGCGATGTCGATCAGTTTGTCGACCGCCGGTTCGTCGCGGCGCTGCGAGAGCACGAAGGTGTACTGCTCGCGGAGCGCCGGGCTGCGCAGCGCGCCGTCGAGCTCGACGATGCTGCGCGTCGACTCGGTGATCTGGCCCAGCCAGAACAACGCTTGCTTGCGCGCGCTCATCGTGGCCGCTTCATCGCGCACGAGCCTCGTGAAGTCCGGCTCCTCGCCCTGAGCGTCGGCGAGTGCCGCGCCGGTCACGGCTTCGTCGGCATTTCGGCCCCCGAACGCCCGCGCGGTTGAGAGGAGATAGCGCGCTGCATCGTCGGGCGTAGTCTCGACCACCTGCGCGTCGCTCTGCGGCCGGCACGCGACACACGTGCGAACGCTCGCGGTCTCGCCGCCGGACCGCCCGAGGCGCACGCGCACCGGACCGCGTACGCAGGTCCGATCGCCGTACCAGGCGCCCGCGTCGCCGCCACGTCGCGTCCACGTGCCGCCGCTGCCATCGCCGCACACGGTAGGGCGCGATCGAAACACCAGCTCCACCGTGCCATCGCGCACCGCGGTGACGCGCTCGGCGACGGATTGTGCGCTCGCCGGGATCGACGCGCCGGCGAGCGCCATCATGAGGACCCCGGCGGCGCGCCTCATCCGTTGATCAGGTCGCGGAGAAACTGCTTGACGCGGGGATCGTTCTTCTGCCCGAGCCAGAAGATGGCTTCCTTGCGCATCGCGATGCTCGGATCACTCTTGGCGATCGCCATCAGCTTGTCGACCGCGGCCGACTCGCGCCGCTGGCTGTAGGCGAAGATGACCTGCTTCTGAATCTCCGTGTCGTCGCGGGCGCCGTCGTAGATGCTCTGCAGTGCGTTCATGTCGGTGCTGCGGCGCTGCGAGAGCCAGAAGATCGCGTCCTTCCGCACGTCGATGTCGTAGCTCCTGTCCTTCGCCATCGCGAGCAGCCAGGCGGTGGCTTCGGGCGAGTCGTGTTGAGAAACCGAAAATGTGATCTTCTTCCGGAGGTCCACGTTCGGCGTCTTGCGGAAGAGCTCCTTGAAGAAGTCGAGGTCGACGGTCCGCCCCTGGCCGAGCCAGAAGATGGCGTCCTCGCGGACGTCGGACGGCATCTGGTCGCTCTCCGCGGCGCGGCGCAGCGCGGCCCGTGCGCGTTCGTCGCGGGAGAGCTGGGAGAGCGCGAACAGCGCCTTCTTCCGGATGTCGGAGTCCTTGCTCTGGAACAGCACCGAATCGAGCGCCGGGATGGCCGCGTCGGACCGCGACTGCGAGAGCCACTGGATGGCGTCGCCGCGGACTTCGGTGCTCGGATCATTCCGGGCGACCTCGAGGAGCGTCGGCGTCACCGCATCGCCGCGCTTCTGCGACAGGAGAAAGACCGCCTTCTTGCGCAGTTCTACGCGGCAGGGGTCGCGCTGCTTGAGCACGTCCTGCAGAATCGGTATCGCGTCGTCCGAGTTCATCGAGAGCAGTCCGTCGAGCGCGGCCATGCGCATTTCCGCGTCGGCGCTCGAGCCGGGGCAGGCCCGCTGCTGCGTCAGGCCCTTCGCTTCTCGAGCCACATCGCTCGCCGCCGCGGCGTTGCCCATCGCCGCCTGCGCCGAGCGGATCGTGCCGCGCAGGGCGCCCGCGTCGGCGAGCATCGTCGCCTTCGGGTAGTCCTTCTCGAGGCGATCGAGCGACGCGAGGGCGTCATCGAGATCGCGGGTGTTCCGCCGCTCGACGCCCAGCTTGTGCAGCGACCAGGCGCGCCAGTAGAGCGCGTCGCTCGCCGTCCTGGACTGGGGATAACGGTCCGCGACATCCTTGAACAGCGATGCCGCGCGGCGATAGTCACCGTTGTTGATGGCCTCGCGGCCAAGCCGGTACAGCGAGTCGGCCGGCTCTTCGAGTGGGATGGCGATCACGCCGGCCGCACGCCCGCCGTGCAGACTCCTCGCGCCGTCCGCGTTGCGCGATTGCGCGCCCACTCCCGCAATCGCGAGGATGGGAAGAACAAGGGAGAGCAGATGAATCTTCCGCATCGTCGATTCCTCAGGTCCCGGCCGGGATGCCCCGGGCCGGAATGGTGCTGCGCAGCTTCGACATCACGCCGCGCTTGTTGATCGATTGCTCGATGAACTCGAGCTCTTCGGGGTCGGTCGTTCCTCTGGTCGTGTACTGCACGATCTGCGAGATCACGAGGTCGAGATCCTCGAGCAGCCGGCGCATCACCGGATCGCGCGATGCCTGGGACGACTCGAGCAGGCGAGTGGTGCTGAGCAACTCTCGCGACCACTGCGCCATCTCCCTGTCGATGTCCCCGCGACGGGCGTCGGACCGGAACGCGGTGATCATGGCTTCACTGCCGGCGAGATGGCGCAGCATCACCAGTCGAAAGGCGAGGTTCGGCTCGGCGGCGGACGGCGCGTTCGCCGACGGCGACCTGTCATTCCCGGACGACGTGGACGATGCCCGTCCGGCATTCTCCGCGGCCGCGAGATCACGCGCCCGCTGATCGGTCGCTCGCGTCTCGCCGCGCAGCGCTTCGATCATCTGCTGCGTCTGCGCCGCCGTATCGGGCGTCTCGCTCTTCGGTATAGAGAGGGCCGGAGTCGCCGCTGCGACCGGCGCTGTCGGCGCGGGCGTTCCGCGCTCGATGAACCGGCCGATGCCGATCCCCGCAGCGAGTACCGCGGCGGCGGCCACGCCCACGCCTGGCCAGAGCCAGCGCCGCTGGGACCGCCCGGTCGCCGCGGGCGTTGCCGGTGCGACGTTCCGGCGCGCCTCGGCGCGCGCCTCCGCGATCCGCTTCCACATCTCCTCGCGCGGAACGTCGCGCGGCGCGTTGTAGTCGCGAACGCCCTGGATGAGCAGCTCGTCCATCTGATCGTCGTTCATGCGATGTGGTCTCCCGCAAAAGCCGCGAGTGCCATTCTGAGCTTGGCACGCGCATCGAACAGCCGGGCCTTCGACGTGCCCACGGGGATGCCCAGGGAAGTCGCGATCTCCTCGTGGGTGTAGCCCTCGACGTCGTGCATGAGGAAGACGGGGCGGAGCTTTTCCGAGAGCGCGTCGACCGCGGCGTGCAGGCGCGTCTTGAGGTCCGCCGGAAACCCGCGTCCGGGTTCAGCCGGAAGCGCCGTCGCCTCGTCGATGTGCTCCGTGGTGCTCCGAATCCGCTTCACTTTGCGCAGGCCGTTGAGCGCGACCGAGACGGCAATCGTGTGCAGCCAGGTGGCGAGACTGGAGTCGCCCCGGTACTGCTCGAGCCGCTCGAAGGCGCGGATGAAAGTGTCCTGGGTGAAGTCCGCCGCGAGATCGGGATCGCCCGCCATCCGATGCATCAACCGATAGACCCGCTCGACGTGCGCGTCATACAGCGCACGCTCGGCGAGCGCATCGCCGGCCAGGCATTGGTGAACGAGTTGTCGATCGCGGAGGCGTGTGTCGTCAGTCACGGGGGTGCAAGTGCTGGTTCCGAACCGCACCAGAGACACGCGGGGGCGCTGAATGGTTGGGTCGTTTCAGGAGCTTGGAGCAGGGAGCAGGGAGCAGGGAGTAGGGCGGCCGGACCGTGGGGCAGTGGCCGGGGCACGTGGCAGCCAGCAGTGACAGGGGCAGGGAGAGGACTCTGGGGCAGTGTGCAGGGCGAGGGGGCGTGGGAGGCGAACGCGCCGAGGGTTACTCCCCCACGAGCTCTCCGATCACCTCGCGAACCGACTTCACCTCGTGGATCCCGCCGACACTCTTGCCGGCCTGCCAGTACTCTTTGGCTCCCACGGACGTCAGCGACGACTTCTTGAGGCGCCGGAGCGACGTGAGCGCGTAGTAGCTGCGCATCCAGTGCTTGAACTTCCGATGCTTCAACATGTAGCGCGCGATCGGTCCAGCGTGTGTCCCAAGGTTCCGAACGTACTCATTGTTGATGACGGCAACGGGAACCCCGGTCAGTCGCTCGGTCAGGACGATGTCCTTCGGCTCGGCGTTCACGATCGCCTGTTTGTAGTCCGCGTGCGCCCGGCACTCGGTGGTCGCGATGAATCGGGTGCCCATCTGAACGCCGTCGTACCCGATCGCCAGCATGCGTCGGAAGGTCTCCCGATCGCCGATCCCGCCGGCGCAGATGAGCGGCAGTCCGAACGGACGGAGCTCGTCGAACAGCGCCTCCGGCGTCCGCGCACCGGCATGCCCGCCCGCGACGTTGTTGACGGCGATCAACCCATGCACCCCGCCATCCACCGCCTTCTTCGCCCACTTGGCTTCCGTGACGTCGTGATAGACCACCGCCCCAGCCGACGCCGTCCGCTCGACGACCCATTTTGGGTTGCCGAGTGACGTGACGAAGAACCGGACACCCTCCTCGAGCGCGATGTCGATCCATCGCTCGACGCGCTCGCGGTACATCCGAGAGGACTGCTCGATCAGAGCGTTCATGCCAAAAGGGCGGGGCGTCAATTGCTTGATCAGCCGGAGCCCTTCGCGGAAGTCGTGGCCGTAGACGTAGGTCATCGACACGGGCTGGACCACGCCGATGGCCCCCGCGTCGGACGCGGCAGCGACCAGCTCCGGGTTCGAGCAGGGGTACATCGCGCCGCAGATGATCGGGTACTGGACCCCGACCTGACGAGTGAAAGCGGTATCGAAGGCGGATTCGGTCATGTTGATTACAACTTCCTGATGCAGTTTATGATCAAGGTCTTTAACGCTTGCAATTTCGCGTGTTAGCTGACGTATCACATTTGTGTGAGCGCCGTGTTCGTGGCGGTGCAGTGCGCGCCTGCGCGCGCTGACTGCCGAAAAACTAAGAGGGACGGCCCCGCTCAGTGCGGAACCGTCCCTCGAGCGCCTGCCCGTTACCGGCTGCGGATTACTGAATGGCGGCGAGCGACGTCCCGAACTTGGCGTTGATCGCAGTGACCATCTCACCCGCCAACAGCGTGTGGGCCGCGCCCGACGGGTGCACCCCGTCCAGCGAGAAATACTGCCCGAATGGCGCGGTCACGCTGGTCAGGTTTGGGAACGGTGGAATCTTCGTCGGGTCCGCCTTGAGTGCCCCGAGGGTCGGGTTCGGGTCGTAGTAGGCGAAGCCGAGTGAGTCGGCCTTGGCCTGGATGTAGGCGTTGTACTCGTTGATTCGCGTGGTGATGGTCGCCTGCTCGTTCACGTCCAGGATGCCGTTGTCGCCCGGGTCGTTGGCGCCGCCGCCGGCGACCGGAAGGCAGAACACGGTGCCGGGTTGGGCGACCGGCCGGTTCCGGATTGCCGCGATGTACTGGAAGTTGACGAGCGCGTTCAGGTTGTTGCCGATGCAGGTCGTCGGATCGAGGATGACCGGCCGGCCCGCGACCTGGGCCGCCGCGGCTGCAACCGTCGGGTCGGCGAGCACCGCTGCCCGAATCAGCAGCGGCACCTGCGACACCTGGACGACGGCGATCAGCAGCCCCTTCATGGTCGGCGCGCCGGCGATCAGCTCGGACATCATCTGCCCGTAGTTCGCCCGGAACGTCGCGGTCGGAGTGGCGTTCGTGATCAGGCCGGACGTGGCCGGACCGAGGACGTCGTTGTTCCCGACCCAGATCGACGCGAAGGTCGGCCGCGCGTCGAGCGCTTTGGCAACCATCGTTTTCCCGCCGAGAATGAGCTGGGCGAGCGGATTGGCACCGCCGGAAATCGTGCCGCTCGGTGCGGTCGGATCACCCGACGAGATCCCCGGCACCGCCACGTTGTTCAGGAATTCCGTCGTCGATCCAGGGGTCCGAACCGCGCAGGTGGTCGAGGTTCCGTTCCCCACGCGGGTGCCCGCGAGCAGGTTGTTGATCGGCGGAGGGCAGCCCGGCATGGCGAGCGCCGGGTAGGCGTACCGCGTGTGCATTTGCCGCGCGAGGAGCAAGGCGTAGCTCTGCTTCTGGGTCGAGTCGTTGATGCCCCCCGACTGGTAGCCGGCGGTGATGCTGTTCCCCAGAGCGACATAGCTCCCGAAGAGCGGATCCACCGGCCGGGGGCCGAGGAGCTCGTTGTCGCTGTTGCAGGCAGCGAAAGCAGCGACGGCGCCCACGAGGAGCGCGCCGCGAACGACAGAGTGCGTGCGAGTCATCCTGGTTTCTCCTGAGTGGGTTAGAACGACGCCTTGATCGTGAGCGAGAGAATGTTCGCCGACAGGTCGAACACGCCGCTGTTCAACTGCGCGGCGGTCGCGTTGGTGTTGACCAGGTTCGAGCGCTCGGAGAGTCGGCCGCGAGCCCCGTTCGTGTGGATAAACGCATATGTGAGATCGGCGGCCCAGACCTTCGCGAACGGCATACCGAGGCCAATCGTCCAGTACGTTCGATCCTGCTCGGGGAGAAGCGGCGTCACCGTCTCGGGGGGCGCCGCGCTCGCCGCCCCCGCGAACCCTGCGCGCACCATCAGCCCCTGATATCCCGTCGTGTATTCCGCGCCGAGCCGGATCGCCGACGAGTTGTTGTACGACTCGATCAGGGTGCGGCTGCTGCCCGACGCCGGACCGGCGAACGTGATCGGCAAGACGTCGAACCGCTTCCACCCTACCCACGCGTAATCGCCCTCGAGGAGCCAATCGCGGAAGCCGGAGTACGCGAACCCGACCTGCGCTTGCGCCGGATGCGTGATCTTCGTGCTCGCCGACTGTTCGGTGAGCGGCGCGCCGGCCTGGAACTGCGGGCCGACGATCGCGTCGATGGGGGTGCCGGCCACGAACGCGGAGCTCAGCGTCCCGCCGACGACGAGGTTCGTCGGGACCTGCGTGAACGTCACCGTCCCGTCATCGTAGTCGAACGTGACCGGCGTGAGGAAACGCGCGCCAACCGACCAATCTTTCGCGAACGTGCCCTGGACGCCAACCTGGAGGCCGAAGGCGTCGGACGATCCCTTGAGACGGGCTCGCGCAAACTCCGTCCCCTCGGCAATGCCGAGCATGCCGAACGTCGGCGAGCCGACCGCACTGCCGGTCGATTGCGTCGCGAGGTCGAGGCCCTGAATGAGCTCGACCGACGAATGTCCCCAGAGCGGACCGCCGCCGATCGACCAGTTCGGCGAAAGCTTCCATGCGAAGTTCGGCTGGACGTAGAAGGTCTGCAACGTCGCCTTGCGCGCCGAGAACCGCCCCGGGAAGTCGTCCGTCCACTCGGCGGTCAAACCATAAGGAACGTAGAAGCCGAGTCCGGCCGCCCACTTGTCGTCGGGCTTGTGGTAGTTGACGAAGAGCTGCGGCACCCATTGGGTTGCCACGTCCATGTCGAACTTTCGAAAGGTCGTGTCCTGGGTGAAGCTTCCATTGAGGTCGATGGCGGCCACGCCGGCGGAGACGGTCCAGCCCGTCAGGCTGGTCGTGGCGGCGGGGTTCCAGAAGATTGCCGACCCGTCCTTACACGGCGACGCCGTCGTCGCGAATCCACGCGCGAGCGCGCAGGACCCGATCTCGTTCAGGCCGAACGCCTGGGCGCGCAGGACGCCAGGAGTTAGAAGTACGGGGGCCGCGAACGCGGCGGAGGCGAAGACCAACCGTGTTGCACGGTGAAGCTTCATTTCCTTCCTCCTGAAGGTGGCGTGACCGACCGAAGCCGTCACACACCGCACGCTCGATCCGAGCGATCGTCGCTGGCATCGACACATCCGGCGTGATTCATTACCGCGCCGACGGACATTCAGCTTCGGCAATATCGTTGAGCTGGGCTTGGCTGTCATCGGGCAAACCCACTAGGAATTGCGGACACTGCAATTCGCAGCCCATAATCCTTCGCCGTCTTACTCATGACGATTCCTTCCGACGCGATCGAGTTCGCCTCGCGGTTGCACCGCGACTTCAACCCTCGGCGTGAAGAATTGCTTGCGCGGCGGGCCGCCCGACGCGAGCGGCTGCGACGTGGTGAGCCGCTCGGTTTTCTGCCCGAGACGGCTGGAATCCGGGACGGCGACTGGCGGGTGGCGCGCGCGCCGCGCGATCTCGACGACCGGAGAGTCGAGATCACCGGACCGGTCGAGCGGAAGATGATGATCAACGCGCTCAACTCCGGGGCGCGCGTGTTCATGGCGGATCTCGAGGATGCGCTGTCGCCGACCTGGGACAACATCGTCGCCGGGCAGGCGAATCTGACCGAGGCGGTGCGGGGCACGCTCTCGCTCGACACGCCGGACGGCCGGCAGTATCGCCTGAACGAGCAGCGAGCGACGCTCGTCGTGCGCCCCCGCGGCTGGCACATGACCGACGCCAACGTGATCGTCGACGGCCAGCCGATTTCAGCGAGCCTGCTCGACTTTGGTGTTTACTTCTTCAACAACGCGAAAGCCCTGCTCGAGCGCGGATCGGGACCGTACTTCTACCTGCCGAAGATGGAGAGCCATCTCGAGGCGCGACTGTGGAACGACGTCTTCAACGCCGCCCAGGACGCGCTCGGGATCAAGCGTGGAACGATCCGCGCGACGGTGCTGATCGAGACGGTGCTCGCCGCATTCGAGATGGACGAGATCCTCTACGAGCTCCGCGACCACGCGGCCGGCCTCAACGCCGGACGCTGGGATTATCTCTTCAGCATCATCAAGCTGTTCCGCGACCGGCCGGACTCCATCCTCCCCGACCGGTCGCAGCTCACGATGACGGTGCCGTTCATGCGCGCGTACACCCAGCTGCTCGTGCGCACGTGCCATCGCCGCGGCGCGCACGCGATCGGCGGCATGGCCGCATTCATCCCGAGTCGCAAGGATCCGGAGGTCAATGCCCGCGCGCTCGAGAAGGTCCGGGAGGATAAGGAGCGCGAGGCGGGCGACGGCTTCGACGGCACCTGGGTCGCGCATCCCGACCTCGTTCCCGTCGCGCGAGACGTGTTCGACCGCCGCCTCGGCGACCGCCCGAATCAGAAGGACGACATCCGGCTCGAGCCGGCGATCTTCGGTCCGGAGCTCGTCACTCTCGACGTTCCGAACGGCGCGGTCACCCTGGCCGGGGTCGACCTGAACGTCGACGTCGGGCTGCAGTACATCGAGGCCTGGCTGCGTGGGAACGGCGCCGTGGCGATCCACAATCTCATGGAAGACGCCGCGACCGCCGAGATCTCACGGTCGCAGCTCTGGCAGTGGGTGCGCCACGAAGTGCCGATTGCCGACGACGGCACGATGACGCGTCAGGGGTACAAGGACGCTCGCGAGCGCGTCCTCGAGAAGCTGCGCGCCGATCGTCCTGAAGGACGCTGGGACGCCGCCGCCGGGCTGCTCGACCTGCTCGTGCTCGGCGACTTCCAGGAGTTTCTCACGCTGCCCGGATACCGCTTGTTGAACGCGGACTGATTACGGGTTGATGATGATACTCAAATAGCCGCGAACCTGGCGCCGGAACGGTTCGTCCAGCGACTCGCCGGCGCCGTAGACGATCCGCGCACTTGGCACTCCGGCGACGGGGATCGCGGCGACGGACTGCGACCCCTCGAGGCCGATCACGCGGTGCCAGGCCGAGAATCGGCTGCCGACGGGCGCTGTCGAGCCGGACCAGAAGTAGACGCCGATCGGATTGATGTTGGCCGAGACGCGATAGGTGAGCGCCGACGTGCCGATCGCGATGCCCGAAGGCAGCACGGGCATCACGAGGCGCTGGCCGAGGAGCAGGCGATCGAACAGCGCGGGCGACGAGCCCCCGAGCGAAAGCTGCTCGAAGAGCGGCGCGTCGTCGCTCGTGCGCGCGTAGGTCGCTGAAGCGCTCAGTGGAAGCGGAAGCCAGCCCGATACTCCGAGTCCCGCCGATGCGATACCGCGGGCGAACCGCCGATCGAAGGAGCGCCCGCCGCTTGCGACGATCCCGAGCGATTCCGAGACGGAGCGGGTTCCCGACCGTTGCAGGGCCGATAACGCGACATCTTCAATGAGCAGAATGCGATTCGCCGCGGAGTCGCCGGTGAGCCGGGCCGCGCTTCCGGCGAGGCGAAGACGGAGCGCCCAGGTCTCGAAGCCGTGCAGGCGGTCGTAGACGGCCAGCCCGCCGCGCATGTGGGTGTGAAAGGGAACGGCGTCGGTGACCGCCGATCGGGTGGCGCCGAGCGATTGGGATGCGTCGAAGAGCTCGGCGCGGAGGACGGGACGAAGACCGCGCCACGTGAGGTCGAGCGCGCCGCCGCGCCACGCCGCGCGATCGCCGAACGCGCCCCTGGCGACGATCTCGCTGCGTCCGATCACGTCGCTGCTCGCCACCGCGAGGACGCCGGAATAGCCGTCCGCGTCGGCCTGCGGCAGCGGCAGCCAGCGAAAGAGGCGCGCCGACCCGTCGAAGCGACGCGGCGCGGATACGTCGTTCGCCGCGATGGCCGGCATGGTCGTCGACGGCTGCATCGCCGCGGGAACGAATCGGTCGCTCAACGCCACCGAGGTCGAGTCGCTCGAGACCGGCGCCCGCACGCGGCGAAGATCATAGCCGCGAGAGTAGAGCGAGAGGAACCAGATCGCGCTGTCGCGCGGCGCCGCTTCGGCGCCGACGGCCGCACCGGTGACGTGGGTGACGCGCCGCGTGTCCCCGCTCGTGAGGTCGATCGTACGGAGATTGGCGATGCCGTCCGCGTCCGAGGTCGCGACCACCACGTTGGTGCCGATCCAACTTGCGTCGTAGACGTTCCCGTCGAGCGGCACCTCGCGGGCGTCCGATCCGTTGGCGTTCGCGACGATCAGGCGCCAGCGGCCGTCTTCGTTCATCGAGACGACCAGGCGCCGGCCGTCCGGCGAGAAGCGCGGCCGGAAGTACGAGCGGGTCGGGCTCCCGGCGAGAATCACCGAATCGCGCCCCGTCGTGAGGTCGACGATGGCGACGTCGCACCAGCCGTGATCGCACTTCATCGCCGCGGCGATCGGCGAGGTGGGCGACGGATCCGCGGTGCGCAGCGACGCGCCGTGCGTGACGCGGCGAACCGATCGCGTCTGCGGATTCCACAGGAAGAGGTCGTGGCGGAGCGACCCGTCGCCCACCCGCCGCAGACGAGTGACAAGCACTCGGCCGTCGGAGAGAAAGCGCGGCGACTCGTAGGGCGAGCCCGCCGGTGCGCGAAGCGTGGCGAGCACGCGTTTGGGCGGGGGAAAGAGCGGGCGCGCGGGAACGTCGTCGGGATCGCGGGCGAGCAGGATCGAATCGCGCCGGGCGCGGAGCGTGTCGCGCTCGGGTGCGGTCGACCAGATCACGATCCGCGACGGCATGCTCGGCGACGCGAGTGAGACCGCGATGCGCCGCCCGTCGCGCGAGACGGCTGGATCGCCGGTCGACCACGACAGCCGTTGGACGATCTCGCCCGTGTCGTTCGGCGCGACCGCTCTCAATTCGCGCGCGACCTCGAGCGCCTTGCCGGTGAGGTCGGCGGTGAAGCGTCCGTAGAGCGCACGCGGGCTCTCGCCATAGACGCCCGTGAAGGCCTCGTCGAACCCGCGCGTCTGTCGTGCGGTCATGCGTCGCCAGACGTCGACCAGGCTCGAGTCGCCGTGGCGGTCGACCAGCCACTCGAGAAACGCGGATCCCGCGAGGTAGGCGAACTCGCCCCCCTCGAAGGAGCCGAACGCGTCGAGCTGCTCGTAGCGCGGGAGTTGGCCTTCGAGTGCCCATTGCCGGAGAAATGCGGGGCGCCAACTGCCGTGCGGGCGTCCCGATCCGGTGACGCGCCCTTCCGCGTACGTCGCGAATCCCTCGAGTACCCAGCGCGGCGCGTTCAGCGTGATGGGGCCGAGCTGCGCCGGGGCGAGGCTCCAGAGCAGGTGCATCGCGGGATTGCGCGACGGCCGCGAGAGGTGGGCGACATGCGCGAATTCGTGGGCGAAGAGCGTGCGCCCCCAGTCATTGAATTCGCCGATGTCGTTGCGCGGATCGGGTGGGGTCGCCCAGAGGTTGATGACCGGGCGGTCGAGGAACGGCCACGCGGAGCCGTTCGAGAGTTGATATGGGTCGTCGACGACGACGTGCGTCTTGGGCGCCGGAGCGAATCCGACGATGCGGGCGACCGCCGAATCGATGCCGTCCGCGCGAGCGGCGAGCGCCCGCGTCCATGTCTCGAGCTCCGTCGGGTAGTGGAAGACGAACCGGCCGGTTTCGATCGTGCGCCAGGGGAGCCAGGAGCGAACGATGCCCTGGCTGGCAGCCGGGCGCGTCGCGCCGGCGAGGAGACAGAAAAAAAGGACGGGGAAGATCCCCGTCCTTCGGACTTTCATCATAAATACGCCGAGGGCGCCGGCGCTTACCGCGTCGACTCGGCGGGGGCGCCCTTACCGAGGCGATCCATCACCCACGTCGCGGGAATGACGAACAGCGGCGTGAGGAAGAACCCGAGCAGGGTATTCAGCCAGATCAGCGCGATATAGAAGCAACCGAGTCCAAGGCTGACCCAGAGAGTGCCCAGCGGACCATGAGTTTCCAAAGCGAACGCTCCGCGTCGGTTCGAGAACGAAATTGGCGAGACGCGCGAAGTATAGCGACGACCCCGGACGGGCTCCAGTGGCAGGCGTACCACTCTACCTTTATGGTGTGACTTCCTCGATCCTCGACCGGGTTCGCGACCGCCTCGGCGGCCTGGATCGCGTCATTGTCGCCGTTTCGGGCGGCGTCGATTCGATGGTCCTGCTCGACGCGGCGGCGAGCGTCGTGGATCGGGCGCGTCTCGTCGTGGCGACGTTCGACCATGGGACGGGTGCAGCAGCGCGAACCGCCTCCGCGCTTGTGCGGACGACCGCCCAGCAGCTCGGCATCGAATGCGTCGCCGAACGAGCGAGCGGCGTGCTCCGGAGCGAGGCGGAGCTCCGCGCCGCGCGATGGGCATTTCTGCGGTCCGTCGCAGAGGCGCGCGGCGCGGTGATCGCGACCGCGCATACTGAGGACGATCAGATCGAGACGGTGTTCATGCGCGCCCTGCGCGATTCGGGAGCGCGAGGGCTCGCCGGCCTGTATGCGCGCGGTGCCGTGGTCCGTCCGCTGATCGACGTGCGGCGCGTGGCCGTCGCCGCGTATGCGGCGGCGCGCGAGGTGCCCTGGGTGGAAGATCCGTCGAATCGAACGGCGGTCTACCTCCGCAATCGGATTCGCGGCGACCTGCTTCCCGCGCTGCGTCGCGTATCGCCGTCGATCGAGACGGATTTGTTGGACATCGCGCGAAGATCGGCGCGGTGGCGCCACGACGTCGAGGCGCTCGCGGACGACGTCATGCGAGCGGGCGGCTTGCTGCTCGACGGGGGCGTGGGGCTAGACATCCCGACGTCCGCGTTCGTTCTGGACGGAGAGGCGGGGCTCTCCGCGACCACCGCGGAGTTGCTGTGGCCCGCGCTCGCCGCGCGAATCGGGATCGTGCTCGATCGGCGAGGCCGGGATCGGCTAGCACGCTTCACGGCGAGCGCGAAGGTCGGCCGGCGGATGCCGTTGCCGGGTGGGTGGTTGGTGGTGCGCGGCCGAACTGCGTTCGCGGTGCGCCGCGGTGCAGGGGAGCCGCGGGCAACCGTGGAGCCGGTCGCGTTGTCAGACGATACGACTTTCGGGGCGTGGCACTTCCGTTGCCGGATGGCCGCGGAGGTCGACGCAGGGAGTGCCTGGTCCGCCTGGCTGCCCGGCGATGCCACGCTCGCCGTGCGCGGCTGGCAGGCGGGCGACGCGATGCAACTCCGCGCCGGCGGGACGCCTCACAAGGTGAAGCGTCTTCTGTCGGCGGCCGGTGTGACTGGACACGAACGGGCGGGATGGCCCGTAGTGGTGTGCGGAACCGAGATCATCTGGGTTCCGGGAGTGCGCCGCGCGGCCGCGGCGACCGCACGGCCGGGCCGGCCGGGTTTAGCTTTCACGTGTGAATACAACCGTTGCTGATCCGCGCCTGCTCGGCCGGAAAGTCCGACGTATCGTCTACACGCAGGAACAGATCGCTGAACGGGTGCGCGAGCTGGGGGTGGAGATCACCGCCGCCTATCCCGACGGCGAGCTTCTGATGCTCGGATTACTCAAGGGGAGCTTTATCTTTCTGAGTGATCTCGTGCGCGAGGTAGTCCGTCCGCTTCAGGTCGACTTTCTCGTCGCGTCGAGCTACGGCGAATCGACGGTGTCGAGCGGGAACGTTCGTCTGCTCTACGATCCGGAGACCGAGCTCGAGGGAAAGCACATCGTGCTCGTCGAGGACATCGTCGACACGGGGCGCACGCTGAGCCGGCTGATGGATTTGTTGCAGGCACGGAAACCGCAATCGCTCGAGATCTGCGCGTTGCTGCACAAGCACATTGCGACTGAACTGCGGTATCCGACGCGGTTCATCGGGTTCGATGCACCCAACGAGTTCCTTGTGGGGTATGGTCTAGATCACGCCGAGAATTTTCGGCACGTCCCGTATATCGCGAGCTTGCAGTAATGCCTCTGCCAATGCCTCCCAAAAACAAGAAAGAATTCAGCTGGGGCCGGTTCTCCAAGACACTCTCGTTCTGGATTCTGATCCTTCTGATCCCCGTGGTGCTGATCCAGATCGCCGGGCAGAAGTCGGAAGCGTCGAAGCCGATCACCTACACGCAATATCGCGCGGAGCTGGATCGCGGGAACATCAAGCGCGCGCAGATCGTGGACGGCAAGATCGTCAACGGCACCTTCAACAGCCGGGTGAATCTCGGCGGTACGCAGGGTGACGCGATCAACTTCACCGTGCGGCTTCCGGTCCAGAACTCGGAGGCGGAAGTCGCGGCGCTGAGCGCGAAAGGCGTGGCCATCGAAGCGAAGGACGCCGGGGTATCGATCACGGCGTGGATCCTGAACTTCGTGCCCTGGCTGCTGCTCATCGGGTTCTACCTGTTCCTGTTCAAGCAGATGCAGGCGGGCGGAGCCAAGGCGTTCTCCTTCGGGAAATCGAAGGCGAAGCTCCTGACGGGCGATACGCCGAAGCTCACGTTCGCCGACGTGGCGGGCGCTGACGAGGCCAAGCAGGAGCTTCAGGAGATCATCGAATTTCTGCGCGATCCGCAGAAGTTCACGAAGCTCGGCGGCCGGCTGCCGAAGGGCGCGTTGCTCGTCGGCCCTCCGGGCACGGGTAAGACGCTGCTGGCCAAGGCGGTCGCGGGTGAGGCCGGGCGTCCGTTCTTCTCGATGTCGGGCTCGGATTTCGTGGAGATGTTCGTGGGCGTCGGCGCGAGCCGCGTGCGCGACCTCTTCGAGCAGGGCAAGGCACACGCGCCGTGCATCATCTTCATCGACGAGATCGACGCGGTCGGCCGTCATCGCGGCGCCGGGCTCGGCGGCGGGCATGACGAGCGCGAGCAGACGCTCAATCAGTTGCTCGTCGAGATGGACGGCTTCGAGTCGAACGACGGCGTGATTCTGATCGCGGCGACGAACCGTCCGGACGTGCTCGATCCCGCTCTTCTGCGTCCCGGCCGCTTCGACCGTCAGATCGTCGTGGATGCGCCGGACCTGAAGGGGCGCGAAGGCATTCTCAAGGTGCACCTGCGCAACAAGCCGATCGGGGACGACGTCGACATCACGACGCTCGCGCGGGGCACGCCGGGAATGGCGGGCGCCGATCTCGCGAATCTCGTGAACGAGGCGGCTCTGCTGGCCGTTCGTCGCAGCCATGAGAAGATCTACATGAACGATCTCGAGGACGCGAAGGACAAGGTCATGCTCGGCGCCGAGCGGAAGTCGATGGTCATGAAGGAAGATGAGCGGCGGCTCACGGCGTATCACGAGGGCGGCCATGCCATCTGCGCGATGCGCGTGGCGGGGAACGATCCACTGCACAAGGTGACGATCGTACCGCGCGGCCGCGCGCTCGGTCTGGCGTTCACGCTGCCGGAAGACGATCGCGTCTCGATCACCCGCCAGCAGCTCGAGGCCAATCTCGTGATGGCGTACGGCGGCCGCGTCGCCGAAGAACTGATCTTCGGGCATGACCGCGTGACGACCGGTGCGGCGAGCGACATTCAGAAGGCGACGTCGATCGCCCGGCGGTACGTGACCCAGTGGGGGCTGTCGGACGCGATCGGTCCGATCCTCGTCGGCGACAACGAGCAGGAGCTCTTCCTCGGCCGCGAGATCCAGCATCGGCGCGAGGTGTCGGAGAAGACGGCGCAGCTCGTCGATGCCGAAGTGAAGGCGCTCATCGACCGCACGTACGAGAAGGCGAAGGCGACGCTGCAGGAGAACATCAACCTGCTGCACGCGGTCGCGCGCGCGCTTCTCGAGCGTGAGACGCTGACGCGCGAGGACATCGAGACGCTGGCTCGTGGCGAGAATCTGCCGCCGCGCGCGTCGGGGGCGGGCCCGCTGCCGCCGCCGGTGGCGCCGACGCCGGTGGTGGAGCCGCGGCGGTCGCCGCCGCCGCTCCTGGGCGGGCCGGAGCCAAGCCCTGCGTAAAGGTCGAGTGCAATGAAACGGGAGCCGCTTGTCGCGGCTCCCGTTTCGCTTCCGGGCGGGATTGTCGTGCCTCATCGCCACCCCAGCCGATTCGTGCAAACGGCTCCCCCTTCTAAGTTGCGCTCTATGAGTTCGTGGCTCCATGCGACGGGGGCGACCGCGCTCGACCGTCCGCGCATTCTGGGCATCATCAATGTCACGCCGGACAGCTTCAGCGACGGTGGGCTCTTTCGCGACGTGGACGACGCGCGGCGGCAGATCGATCGGCTCGTCGAGGAAGGGGCGGACATTCTCGACATCGGCGGCGAGTCGACGCGTCCATTGGGCGCGATGGCGGTGGGCGAATCGGAGGAGCTCGCGCGCGTGATTCCGGTGATCCAGGCCGCGCGGCTCGACCATCCCGACATTCCGATCTCGGTCGATACGGTGAAGGCACGAGTGGCACGCGCCGCGATAGACGCCGGGGCGTCGATCGTGAACGACGTCTCCGGTTTCCGGCTCGATCCGGCGATGGCCGGGGTGTGCGCGTCGTCGAACGCGGGCGTCGTGCTGATGCATTCCCGTGGCGGGGTCGAGGACATGGCGACGTTCGCTCACGCCAACTACGGCGACGACGTAGTGCGGGACGTCATCGGCGAGCTCGAACGACAGGTTGCTGTCGCGCGCGACGCCGGCGTCGAGCCGGAGCGGATCGTGCTCGACCCGGGGATCGGATTCGCGAAGCGCGGCGCGCATTCGCTGGCCGTTCTCAATGGCCTGCCGCGTTTCGCCGCGCTGGGCTTTCCGGTGCTCGTCGGGGTGTCGCGAAAGCGCTTCATCGGCGAGCTTACCGGGACGACCATCGCGACGGAGCGGCTGTGGGGGACCGTCGGCGCGAACGTCGCGGCCCTCGATCGCGGGGCACGACTCTTTCGCGTGCACGACGCGCGCCCCAGTCGCCACGCGTTGGACGTCGCCTGGGCGATCATGAACCCCGACCGATGAACATCATCGAGCAATTGCGGCTGCTGCACCCCGGATGGCGCGATTTCGTCGAGATCGCGGTGGTGAGCTTTGCCATCTATCGCGCACTGCTGCTGATCCATCGCACGCGCGCGATGCAGGTGCTCGTCGGCATCGTGATACTCGCCGGCTCCTACGGCATCGCCTACGTGCTGCAGCTCGGCATGATCGTGTATCTGCTCGGGCTCGTGTTCAGCTACGGTGCCATCGCGCTGCTGGTGGTGTTCGCGCCCGAGCTGCGCGCGGCGCTGGCACAGATCGGCCGCACTCCGATGTCGCGGCTCTTCGCGAACATGCGCGAGTCGCAGATCGCGGACGAGGTCGCGGAAGCGATCGAGCGACTGAGCCGCTCCGGCATCGGCGCCATCGTCGCGATCGAGCGCGAGGTCTCGCTCGAAGAGTACATCCAGTCCGGGTCGGCGATGAACGCGAAGGTGTCGGCGGATCTGCTGGCGACGATCTTCACGCCGTATTCGCCGCTGCACGACGGCGCCGTCATCATCCGGGGCGACACCATCGTCGGCGCGGGATGCATTCTGCCGCTCTCGCAGGCGTCGCTCATCGACCGCTCGCTCGGCACGCGGCATCGCGCGGCGCTCGGTCTGAGCGAGGAGACGGATGCCGTCGTCCTCGTCGTCTCGGAGGAGACGGCGACGATCACCGTGGCGCAGAACGGCCGGCTCGTGCGCGACATCAGCGCGCTCGAGGTGCGAGAGGTGATCGGCGGGCGTCCGTTGCGGCAACTGAGTCGACACGCCGAGGTCGGCCTCTCCTCGTGAGTCGCGCGCTCTCGCCGCGCCGCACGGGGGCGCTCGCGGGCGCGATGCTGCTCGCCGTCTACGTCGCGACGTTGGCGCCGAGCGTCACGTTCTGGGACGCGGGCGAGTTCATCGCGGCGACACATGCGTTCGGCATTCCGCATCCGCCGGGAACGCCGCTGTTCGTGCTGCTGCTGAACGCGTGGGCCCGGCTGTGGTTCTTTCTTCCCTTCGCCACGGCGACGAATCTCTTCTCGGCGGTGACGACCGCGGTGGCCGGCGGGCTCACGGCGTACTGGGTCGCGCGTCGAACCACATCGACCGCGGCGGGACTCGCGGCGGCGGTCGTCGCCGGGGCGATGTCGTCGGTGTGGCAGAACGCCACCGAGACGGAAGTCTACGCAGTATCGCTTGCGCTCGCGATGACGGCGGTGGTTGCCGCCGATCGTCTCGGGCGCGATGGCGACCGGCGTTGGCTGATCGTCGCGGCGTACCTTCTCGCTCTCGCCGTACCCCTGCATGTCAGCGCACTCGTCGCGGCGCCGGCCGTGGTATTGCTCGCCGCGGATCGCGGCGACGGCACGATCGATTGGAGTTCGGCGTTCGCGCTCGGAGCCGTTTCGATCATCGCGATCGGCGTCAGCCGCCTGTCGCTGATGATGGTGATCGTGGGCATCGTGCCCCTCTGGTTCGCACCGATGCTCCGCGATACCGCGACCCGCAACGGGGTTCGTCGTGAGCGCGCGGCGCTGTTTCTCGTCGTCGCCACCGCCCTTTCCGTTCTGCTGGTGATGCTCGTGCGTGCCGCGCACGATCCGGCGATCAACCAGGCGAATCCGCGTACGTTCTCGTCGTTGTTGTACGCGATCGGGCGTCGCCAGTACGATCTGCCCGGGATGTGGCCGCGGCAGGCGCCGCTCTGGATTCAGCTCGCGAACTGGTTCGAGTATGCGGACTGGCAGTTCGCGCTGTCGCTGGCGCCGAGTGTGATTCCGAGTCCGGGGCGGGTCGCGATGACGGTGATCTTCGCGGGGCTCGCGCTGCTCGGCGCGCGGTGGCATCGGCGGCGGGACGAGCGCACGTGGCGCGCGGTGCTGGTGTTGCTCGTCTGCGGCACGCTCGGCGTGATCCTCTATCTGAATCTCAAGGCGGGTACGTCGTTCGGGTGGCAGTTCGTTCCGGACGCGGACGCGCACGAGGCGCGCGACCGGGACTACTTCTTCGTGCTCGGCTTCTGGGCCTGGGGCATGTGGGCCGGGATGGGCGGCATCGCGCTCGCGGAGCGGCTGCGGTGGCGGCGCGAAGTTGGGCTGGTCGTGGCCGCGGTGCCGGTGCTACTGAACTGGACCGCGGTGAATCGCCGGTCGGAGCCGGAGGCCTCGTTGCCGCGGGAGGTCGCGCGCGAGTTGCTCGATCCGTTGCCGCCGCGTGCCGTGCTGTTCGTGGCCGGGGACAACGATACCTATCCGCTGTGGTACGCGCAGCAGGTCGAGCGGCGCCGTCGGGACGTGACCATCGTGACCGTTCCGCTGCTCGGCGCACCGTGGTACGCAGCCGAGCTGACGCGCCGGTATGGGCTGACCGGTACCACGGCGCCGGAGATCGCGGCGATGGCGCGGAGTCAGGCGCGTCCGGTGGCCGCGGCGCTGACGCTCGATGCGGAGACGCGCGGAGAGCTGGCGGTGAGTTGGACGGTGAAGGGGCTCGTCGCCCTGGATACGTACAGCCTCGGTCCGGACGAGCAGCACCAGCGTGTGATCGCGATCGATCGCGTCGCGACGTCGAGGGCGGCGAATCGGATCGACGCGTGGCGGCAGGGGAGGGAGGCGCGGTCGTCCATAGATCCGGTGAATGAGTATTTCATCGAGATGCTGTCCTGTCCACGGCGGCTGGTCGACACGAGCGCTGCGCAGGAGCGACTGGCGGTGCTCGACTCGGTGTGCAACGTCCCGAGGCCGTAAGGAAGGACCTGACCTGGATCGCTGAGACCAATCCGATCGTGGCCTGTCGCTGACTCCAATAAACCGCTGCTGGTATCCACGCGATTCGAGTCCCAATGATCGAGGCGGGACGGCCGCTTGCTACTGAGCTGCTAGCGCGATCGCATTCACTTGCGCATCATGGGCCAACGGTGGGGTGAGACATCGGTCACCGCGGGCCGGCTGGGGACTTTCCCGCCCGTCTTAGTGTTGGGTATCGCCCAGCCATTCAAGGCCACAAGGGGAGCTTTCTGTCCGATTCGTCGCTGCCGCCGGACACCCATCTGGTCGGCTTCGGGGCAAAATCGCTCTACGCGGTCCGGGTGGACGAGACGCACGCGCAGTTCCTCCAGCGGTATCCGCTGCCGCGGCTCACCAGCTCGTCGACCACACCGTAGCGCCGCCGTTCTACGTGGGGTCGGTCATCATCAGGATCGCATTCCATGATCTTCAATAGCCGGTGGCCGGCAACTCCTCGCCGACCTTTCGCCCATCGCGATAGGTGTTGGGACAGAGCGGATGGCTGTAGATCGAGGGGCCATCGACCGACGCGTACTGGATGTCGTCCGCGGACTGACCCTTGACGGGATCAAGCCCCGCGTAGTGCCGGATGCGCTTCGCGATCTCGTGATCCGCACATGGCGTGTCGCCGCTGATCCCGAGCCCGCCGACCACCCGGCCAGCCTTGTAGAGTGGCACGCCGCCGCCGAAGGCGATCGCGCCGCCGCACACCGCGACGGTGCTGTGTGGATCGAGGCACACGGGATTGAACGGCGCCGCCGCGCCCACGCCCCATAGTGAGTGCCCGGGTTGCGTCAGCGTGTAGAGGCGCGCGGTCGAGAGCGGCAATGTATCGGTGCTGAAGCCATTGGCGGTGAAAGCCTTCGCCATGGAGATGGCGCGGCTGCCCGGCCAGTAGCCGCCGGTCGAATCGCCTGGCGGCACGACGACGCACACCTGCCCATTGCGATTCACGATCGCGCCCCATTCCGCGAGACCATGAAAGAGTCCGCCGGCCTCCCCGGAGTCGGGCGCCGCGGCGAGATATTTGGCGAGGTCGGCGGCGCTCGGGAGCGACGAGCAGCCCGCGGTCGCCACGGTGCGCGGCGATCGCGCGATGGCGGTGTCCTGGGTGCCGCCCGCACGAGGCCCCTGGCAGGCGAGCACGGCGAGCGCGATCACCGGCACGAGTATGCGTCTCATAAGAAAACCCTCATACGTTGAGATCCGTCGGCGACGGCAGTGGCCCTGGCAACGAACGGGCGTTGGCCGACGCCGCCGCGGCAAGCCAGCGGCGAAAGACGAGGAGCGCGGCAACGAGATAGACGATACCGGCGGGGATCCACATCACGAGGCCGGCGAGCTGCTGGTCCTCGAGCGGCGACAGCGTTCCGCCGGCATCGATCGCGGCATACGCCGGATACCACAGCGCGCGCGACGTGACGAGCAGCGCGCCGAGCGCCGCCGTGTGCAGCGCCGTCGTGAACAGCGAAACGACCGACAGGCCGAGCGTCGCGCGCCGAGGCGCGTTGAAGATCGACCACCAGAACAGAATGCCGGTCAGGAAGAACGACGCGTGCTGCAGGACGTGAACGCCGTGGTTGACGAGCCCCGCCTGAAACAACACGGGCACGTGCCAGAGCCAGATGGCGGCGGCGTGGAGCATCCAGGCGTCGAACGGGCGG
>Ga0164243_10000500_pt1 | contig 73372 bp, 67 predicted proteins | sample OricompcompostOP_FD_108781 | JGI IMG/M metagenome (GOLD analysis project Ga0164243, IMG submission 108781) | Organic Plus compost microbial communities from Emeryville, California, USA - Original compost - Organic plus compost (OP) | ecosystem: Engineered > Solid waste > Mixed feedstock >... | reverse complement strand
CTGGGAACACGCTCGTCGGAGAGCGGGTCTTTCGGGCGGAGCGCGTGGATGAACTGCGCCGGCGGATCGCCGAGGCGGTCGCCGCCCATCACGCCGAACATCCACTCGACGTGGGAATCGCGCCGCCCTTGCTGCGGGCGCGAGTCGGCGCGCCCCAGGTGTTGGTCGACGCGATCGTCGCCGCGGAGATCGAACGCGGCAGGCTGGTGAGCCACGGCGCGGCGATCGCCAACGCGGGGTGGACCCCGTCGCTCGATGCGACACAGCGTGAGGTGGTCGAACGCATTCTCGGCATTCTCGCCGAAGCCGGCGCGGAGCCGCCCGCGGCGTCGGAGTTGGCGACGCGGATAGAGGCGCCGATCGAGCCGTTGCTCCGCTTTCTCGAGCGCCGCGGCGACATCGTGCCGACCGAGGAAGGGCGGTATTACACGCGCGACGCGCTTCACGGGCTCGTCGAGCGGTTGCGCGCGTTTCTCACGGCCGGTGGCGACTCCAGTCCGGCGGCGATTCGCGACGGTCTCGGACTGTCGCGGAAGTTCCTGATGCCGTTTCTGGAGTACTGCGACCGGGCCGGCTACACCGATCGACGTCCCGACGGCCGGGTCTGGCGCTCGGGCGCATAGGCTGAACCTTTGCGTGTGGGTCGGGTTTGCCGGTGGGCCGCGTCGACCGTCTTCGATTGGGCGGTCACGGGCTCGACCGCTAGTTTCCACTGGATCGCGTAGTCCTGCGTTCAACTCGAATCAGGAGCGGCGGCTAGACTCTGTTTCGTCAGCGCGGAGAATGCATGGATCACCGCTGGGCAGCACCGCTGCTCGCGCTCGGCTTGTGCCTGACGGCGCCGGGGCGTGCGGTTGGGCAGGGTACGGCGCCGCGTCGTGAGCACGGGGCGAAGGGCAAGATCACCGGGAATTTCCCGAATCCATTCAATCCGGACACCTACCTGAAGTTCACGGTGGGTGCGGATTCGTGCGCGCCGGGGAGTCATCAGTTCGTGGTCACCCTGCAGGTGGTGAACGTCCTCGCGCAGCCCGTCGCGGTGCCGGTGCTTCACGGTTTCGCGAAATCCGCCGCGACACCTTCGACGATTCCACCCGCCGCGTCCGCGACGCCACCGACGGCCAGGACGCCGGTCGTCCCCGAGCCACCGTCGTTGCCCGAGGAACTGAAGCTCCATCCGCTGCGCGAGCTGAAGCTCGGCTGCGGCAACTACGTCGCGTACTGGGACGGGAAGCTGCCCAACGGGCATCTCGCCGCCGCCGGAGTCTACGGCGTGCTGCTGACCGTGGACGGGAGCCAGCAGGACAGCTTCAAGATCTATTACAAAAAATAGGTCACAGGTCTCAGGTCACAGGGCAGACGGACTTCCGACGACGGCTCGGCTTCCAGCTTCCGTGCTGTCGCCCTGGCGGGCCGACCGGCAAAACGACAGCGTACGACGCATGAGACCACCGGGCATCATCCCGGATCCTGCCGAGTTGTCTTATCGTTCAGGCACCCTCGTTGCTGACAGGTCGTGCCATGATCAACCCCGAAAAACTCACGGTCAAAGCAGGCGAGGCGCTCAACGAAGCGATCAGCCTCGCTCGCCGTAACGGCAACCCGGTCGTCTACGATCTTCACCTGCTCGCGTCGCTGCTCGAGCAGGATGAATCGATCGTCGTGCCGGTCCTGCAGAAGCTCGGCGCGAGCGTCGCGGCGCTCCGGGAGCAGGTTGCGCGCGAGATCGACCGTTACCCCAAGCAGAGCGATGCGCAGCCCACGCTGTCGCGCGAGTTGAATCAGGTCTTCGACAAGGCCGAAGCCGAGACGAAGACGCTCGGCGACGAGTACATCTCGACCGAGCATCTGCTCCTCGCGCTTGCCGACACCAAGGGGACCGAGACGCGCGGCGTCCTGAGTGGCGTCGGCGCGACGCATGCGGCGCTGCTCGAGGCGCTCGAAGCCGTGCGCGGCAGCCATCGAGTAACCGATCAGACGCCCGAGAACCAGTACCAGGCGCTCCAGCGCTACACGCGCGACCTCACCGAGGCCGCGCGCAAGGGCAAGCTCGATCCGGTCATCGGCCGCGACGAGGAGATTCGTCGCGTCATTCAGGTACTGTCGCGTCGCACGAAGAACAACCCGGTGCTCATCGGCGAACCGGGCGTCGGCAAGACGGCGATCGTCGAGGGACTCGCGCAGCGCATCGTGAACGGCGACGTCCCCGAGGGCCTCAAGAACAAGCGCCTCGTCTCGCTCGACCTCGGTTCGCTCATCGCCGGCGCCAAGTTCCGCGGCGAGTTCGAGGAGCGCCTCAAGGCGGTGCTCAAGGAGCTCACCGAGTCCGAAGGGCAGTTCATCACGTTCATCGATGAGATGCACACGCTCGTCGGCGCAGGCAAGGCCGAGGGCTCGATGGACGCGGGCAACATGCTCAAGCCGCTGCTCGCGCGCGGCGAGCTGCGCGTCGTCGGCGCCACCACGCTCGACGAGTATCGCCAGCACGTCGAGAAGGATCCCGCCCTCGAGCGCCGCTTCCAGCCGGTGTACGTCGGCGAGCCGACGGTCGAGAGCACGATCGCCATTCTGCGCGGCCTCAAGGAGCGCTACGAGGCGCACCATGGCGTGCGCATCACCGACGACGCGATCATCGCCGCGGCGACGCTCTCGCACCGCTACATCGGCGACCGCTTCCTGCCCGACAAGGCGATCGACCTGATCGACGAGGCCGCGTCGCGGCTGCGCATCGAGATGGATTCGATGCCGCAGGAGATCGACGAGGTCGAACGGCGCATCATGCAGCTCGAGATCGAGCGCACCGCGCTCGCCAAGGAGCGCGACGCCAGCGCCGTCGAACGCCGCGAGCAGATCGAGCGCGAGCTCGCCGAGCTGCGCGAGCGCTCCTCCGCCATGAAGGCGCAGTGGCAGCAGGAAAAGGAGATGCTCGGCGGCGTCGGCAAGATCAAGCAGGAGATCGACCAGGCGCGCATCGAGGCGGAACAGGCCACCCGCCGGGGCGACCTCCAGAAGGCCGCCGAGATCACCTACGGGACCATTCCGCAGCTCGAGAAGCGGATGCGCGAGACCGAGCAGAAGCTGTCGACGAGCGAGGGGCGACCGAAGTACCTCAAGGAGGAAGTCACCGCTGAGGACATCGCCGAGGTCGTCGCGCGCTGGACGGGCATTCCCGTCACGCGCATGCTCGAGAGCGAGCGGGAACGTCTCACGAAGCTCGACAAGGAGCTCGCGCGCCGGGTCATCGGGCAGACGGAGGCGGTGGAAGCCGTCGCCAATGCCGTGCGCCGGTCGCGCGCCGGCCTGCAGGATCCCAACCGGCCGATCGGCTCGTTCATCTTCCTCGGCCCCACGGGCGTCGGAAAGACCGAGACCGCCCGGGCGCTCGCCGAGTTCCTGTTCGACGACGAGCACGCGATGGTGCGCATCGACATGTCGGAGTACATGGAGAAGCACGCCGTGGCGCGCCTGATCGGCGCGCCGCCGGGCTACGTCGGCTACGAGGAGGGCGGCCAGCTCACGGAAGCCGTCCGTCGCCGTCCGTACTCGGTGGTGCTGTTCGACGAGATCGAGAAGGCGCATCCCGACGTCTTCAACATTCTCTTACAGATCCTCGACGACGGCCGGCTCACCGATTCGCAGGGGCGCACGGTCGATTTCCGGAACACCGTGATCATCATGACGTCGAACGTCGGCTCGACATTCATCCTCGAGCACGCCGGCGGCGATTGGGCGCTCGTCGAGACGCAGGTGATGACGGTGCTGCGCCAGCAGTTCAAGCCGGAATTCCTCAACCGCGTCGACGACATCATCATCTTCCGCCCACTCGGCACCGCGGAGATCAGCCGGATCGTCGATCTCCAACTCGAGCGGCTCAAGAAGATGCTCGCCGAACGGAAGATGTCGATCGAGATCACCCCCGAGGCGAAGCAGCTACTCGCCGAGGAAGGCTACGATCCGGCGTTCGGCGCGCGCCCGCTCAAGCGGTCGATCCAGCGGCTGATCCAGAACCCGCTCGCGCTGGCGATCCTCGAGGGACGCTTCGTCGACGGCGACGTGATCGTCGTGCGGCCGGATGGGAAGGGCGGCCTGGAGTTCTCGAGCGAGCCGTCGCGCGAGACGGTTGGCGCGTAAACGGTCGCGTGGCGACGGAGTGCAACGACGGTCCAGTCAGGAATGACTGGACCGTCGTCGTTCGTGAGTGCCAGTCGCCCTCAGGCTCGCGGCAGGGTCACGGTGAACATGCTGCCCTGGCCGAGCACACTCTCGACGGTGAGATCGCCGCCCATGCCCCGCGCGAGGTCGCGGCTGATCGCGAGCCCGAGCCCCGTCCCGCTGTGCTCGCGCGCCAGCCGCTGGTCGACCTGCACGAACGGCTCGAACACGGCGCTCAGCTTGTCCGGGGCGATGCCGATCCCCGTGTCGCAGATGCGAATCGATACCAACGACGACCGCGGGTCCGCGTCGGTGAAGTCGATCAGAATGTTCCCCGGCGCGCCTTCATGCGGCTCGGTGAACTTGACCGCGTTCGAGAGAAGATTTAACAGAATTTGTTGAAGCTTGTCGCGGTCGGCCCGCACGGTGGCGCTCCCGCCCGTCCACTCGAAGCCGAGGCCCTTGGCTCGCAACTGCGGGGCGACCAGCGCCTCGGCCGCGGACACCGCTTCCGCCACCGGGACGTCCACGATGTCGTACGTGACCGTGCCCGTCTCGAGCCGCGAGAAGTTCAGCACCTCGTTGATGATCGAGAGCAGCGCGCGCTGACTGCGCTGAATCCGCTCGAGCGCCGACCGCTGCTCGGGCGTCACCGGCCCGTGCACGCCCATCTCGAGCAGTTCCGCATAGCCGCCGATGGCGTTGAGCGGCGTGCGAAGTTCGTGACTCATGACGGCCAGAAACTCGCCCTTCGCGCGATTGGCCGTCTCGGCGGCGCGACGAGCCGTCTCCGCCTCCTGATGCGCCGCCTCCGCCTCACTTCGCGCGCGTTCGCTCTCGGCGAGCAGACGCTCGATCTCGCGGCGCGCATTCACCGCGTCGGTCACGTCCACCCCGTGGACGAACACTCCGGAGCGATTGCCGTCCGCGTCCGTCAGCGCCTGATACACGAAATCCACGAACCGCTGCTCCGGCTCGACGCCCGGCTGGCGGTTGAGCAGCGCGGGAATCTCGCGGCCGATGAACGGCTTGCCCGTCGCGAGGACCTCGTCGAGCAGCCCGACGAACCCCTGATCGACGATTTCCGGAACCGCCACCGCCAGCGGAAGCCCGATCGTCGGCCGCCCCCCGATCAGCCGGCTGTATTCGGCATTCGCGCGCTCGAATCGGTGCTCCGGGCCGCGCAGCACCGCGACGAACGCGGGCGCCTGCGTGATGATCGAATCGAGCTGCGCGCGCTCGGCGGCCAACTCGGCGTTCGCTGTCTCGAGAGCCCGCTGCGCCTGCACGATCTGCGTCGTCTCATGGCACGTCACCACCGTCGCGGCGATACGTCCGTCGTCGTCGCGCACGGGGCTGTAGCTGTACGTCCACCAGACGTCTTCCATCCGGCCGTTGCGCTCGATCGGCAGATACTGATTCTCGTGCCAGGTCGCTTCGCCGGTGGTCATCACCTGCTCGATCTGGGGGCCAATCGCGTCCCAGATGTCCGTCCAGAAATCGCGCCCGCGCGCGCCGAGTGCATAGGTCGCGCGCCCGCCGGTGCCGAGACTGGGTTGGTATGCGTCGTTGTAGATCTGGGTGAGCTCCGGCCCCCACCACAGGAACATCGGGTGGCGCGACGTGAGCACGATCCCGACCGTCGTTCGCAGGCTGTTGGACCACGTCTCCACCGGGCCGAGCGGCGTGGCCGACCAATCGAATGCGCGGCACCGCTGTGCCATGATCGAATCGCCGGGGAACACCGCGCGGAGGACGGCAGGGTCGTCGTTCTGCGACAGCTGCGTCATGTGATTGGAAATTCCAGAAAGCCTCCGCATCTGCCCGATCCGAGACGATTCGCCGACGCGACACACAGAGCGAATGGCGGCAACTTACCGGAACTTTCGCGCCCACGTTAGCGCGGCCCACGCCAGGGACTAGGCCTTCCTGGTTGGGGCCGCCACAGGCGACCCTCGCCTCACGATCTCCGCGACGAACGCGGCCGACGCATCCAGCACCGTCGCGCGCGCTTCGCGATGCGGCGTGTGTCCGATCTCGGGGATCAGCAGCGGCTCGGCGTCGCCGCCAAAACCGCTGATGATCGCATCGACCTGCGCACGAGTGCCGTATTCGTCCTTCTCTCCCTGGATGATGAGCGCCGGACAACGCGCGGCGGGCAACGCCGCTTCGATGTTCCAATCGCGGAAGGGCGGCGACAGCCACGTGTCGATCCACGCCGAGGTCAGCCCGGCCACCTTGTCGCCATGGTAGCGGGCGAGTCGCGCTGCGAGATCGGTCGTCGCGAGCGTGGAGCGTGCCTCGCGAATGCCCGCCAGCGTTTCCTCTTCCACGAATACATGTGCGCCTTCGGTGATCACGCCGGCGATGCGACCGGGCTGCCCCGCGGCGGCAATCAATGCGATGGAACCGCCATCGCTATGGCCGAAGAGCAGCGCCGTGTCGATCGAGAGCGTGTCGAGCAGACGAAACAGCGCGCTCGCCTCGTCGGCCAGATACCCGACCGTCCGCGCATCGGTCGTGAACGGCGCCGACCGGCCGTAGCCCTGGCGGTCGTAGACGATGGCGTCGAGCCCCGTGCGCTCGACGAGCGCTTCGGGAAAGTCGCGCCAGGTTTCGATGCAGCCGAGCGAGTCGTGAAGAAAGACGAGCGTCGGTCGCGGGCGGGCAGGGGATGCTTCGCCGGCAATGCGGCGAACGGCGAGCGAGACGCCGTCGATGTCGATCGAGAGGTCGGTGATGACAGGTCCGTGCATGAAGCAAAAGCTACGCGCGCTTGAAAAACCTTCGCCGGGAGCACAGGGTTGGGCATGCGGACCGAGCGAGCGAAGACATGACCACGCGCGACGACGACCGGTGGATGGCCGACGCGTTGACCGAAGCGCGACTGGCGGCCGACGCCGGCGAAGTGCCGGTCGGCGCGGTGGTGGTCCGCGAGGGCGCGGTGATCGCGCGCGCCAACAATCGGACGCTCAGGGATCAGGATCCGACGGCGCACGCCGAGTCGCTGGCGATTCGCGACGCCGCGGCGGAGGTCGGGTCCTGGCGGCTGAACGGATGCACGTTGTACGTGACGCTCGAGCCGTGCGCCATGTGCGCTGGCGCGATCGTGCTCGCGCGTCTCGACCGGGTGGTGTTCGGGGCGTGGGATCCGAAGGCCGGGATGGCCGGTTCGATCGTCGATCTGCTGCGCCATCCGAAGCTGAATCATCGGCCCGAGGTGCGGGCGGGCGTGCGCGAGCTGGAGTGTTCGGCGCTGTTGACGGAGTTCTTTCGCGCGCGCCGGGCGGTGCGGTGATGGTGGGGAATCGCCGACGGTCGGGCCTGCGGGCGGCACTGTCGCGGTGGTGGCCAAGTCGTTGACACGTCGATGCCTACGGGATAGAATTGTAGGCTCTCTTGGACAGGTGGCCGAGTGGTTGAAGGCACCGGTCTCGAAAACCGGCATACCGTTTACGCGGTATCGAGAGTTCGAATCTCTCCCTGTCCGCTGCGTGAGTGCATGACGGCGACCGGCGTGGCGGCCCGTGAGGAGCCAGCTACGCCGGTCGTCTGTTTTTGATGGACGAACGACCGAAGGTGAAGGGACGGGTGGCCGAGTGGTTTAAGGCGCAGGCCTGGAAAGCTTGTGTGCGTGAAAGCGTACCGTGGGTTCGAATCCCACCCCGTCCGTCGTAATTGCAAAGGGCTGCGATCACTGCCGTGATCGCAGCCCTTCGTGCATTTGGGCCCAGCGCCGCCGCCCGCGTCTATCGGCGCCGCCTCGCACGTTCCCGCGCGCCCGCCGGCGGCTGCGTGAACAGCGCCGCGTGAAGCATCACGACGGCAGCGGCGCCCAGGATGAGACGAAGCACGAACATGATCGAACCGGCGATGACGCGGCAAAGGTGAGTGGCGCGCTCGACGCGCCGGCGCCCGACGCTCGCGCGCGCCCCACGCGCCCCACGCGCCGCTCGTGCACCGACCGGTAGCATCGGCCGCTCCCCGTCAAAACCAAAGCGGATTTCAGCCCTGCAGCGTCCGTCTGGCACAGTAGTTGGTACCCGAAATGGCCCACATGCGGCTGGATTTTGCATAAACAGTTGGCGGTTTCGAAAAGAATGTGACAGATTCGGCGGCCATGAATGGCGTAAGCAAAAGTGCACCAATCACTTAGGACGACTCCAATGTACGATACCGTACAGAAGACGGGCCAGGATGCGATGTCGACGAATTTGCATCCGCTTACCGGCAATCGCTTGCTGGACAGTTTGCCTGCTGCAGAGCTTGCGCTCATTCGATCGCACTCCGTCGTCACGCAGCTCGATCGCCACACCGTCCTCCACGAACCCGGCGGCGCGGTCCGAGCCGTCCATTTCCCCATCGCCGGCATCGTCTCCCTCGTCTGCGTCATGAAGGACGGCGGCGGCGTCGAGACCGCGACGATCGGCCGCGAAGGGATGGTCGGCTCGCCCGTCTTCCACGGTGTCACCGAAGCCTCCCAGCTCGCGATCGTCCAGATCCCCGGCGAGAGCCTCGAGATCGACGCCGACCGGTTCCGGTCGCTCCTGCCGGAGCTCCCCACGCTCTCGGCGCTGCTGCACCGGTTCTCGGTGGTGCTCTTCACCCTCGCCGCGCAGAACTCCGGGTGCAATCGCAAGCACTCGATCGAGGAGCGGTGCTGCCGGTGGATGCTCATGGTCGCCGACCGCCTCGATCGCGCGACCTTCGAGCTCACCCACGACTTCATCGCCCAGATGCTCGGCGTGCGCCGCGCGAGCGTGACCGAAGCGCTCGGCGCGCTCGAGAAGCGGGGGCTGATCAAGACGTCGCGCGGCCGCATCACGATTCTCGATCGCGCGGGACTCGAGGGCAGCGCCTGCGAGTGCTACGCCGTGATTCGCGACGCCGTCGGATCGCTCCTGAACGGGACGCACGCTACCGCTTGAGCCAGGGAGGGCGCATATTGCGCCCACCATGGCTGGTGCCTCCAAACAACAGACCGTACTAGACGCGCGCGCATTCGATCGAACGGTGCGCCGCATGGCGGACGAGATCCTCGAGCTGAACAACGGCACGGAACATCTCGTCATCGTCGGAATTCAGCGCCGCGGCGTTCAGCTCGCGGCGCAAATCGTATCTCTCATCACCGAGCGCGAAGGTGCCGACGTGCCGCAGGGCGCGCTCGACATCACGCTCTATCGCGACGACCTCCAGACCGTCGGACCACGTCCGGTCGTCGGGCAGACGCGCATCCCGGTGGACCTCGACGGCGTGAACGTGGTGATCGTCGACGACGTGCTCTACACGGGACGCACGATTCGCGCGGCGCTCGACGAGCTCGCGGACTTCGGCCGGCCGGCGCGCATCGCGCTGGCGGTGTTGATCGACCGCGGCGGCCGAGAGCTGCCGATCCAGCCCGACGTCGTCGGCAAGACGATCACGATCCAGCCGTCGCAGCGCGTCGACGTGCTGGTCGAGGAACTGGACGGCCGCAACGCGGTGGTCGTGGCCGAACGCGAGAGCGAGGCCGGCACGTGACGCTCTCGCTCGGCAAGGATCTGCTCGGGCTCGAGGCGTTGAGCGGCGAGCAGATCAAGCTGATCCTGGACACCGCCGAGCCGTTCAAGGAGATCAGTCTGCGGGCGATCAAGAAGGTGCCGACGCTCCGTGGCGCCACGATCGTCAACCTGTTCTTCGAGGCGTCGACGCGCACGCGCGTGTCATTCGAGTTTGCTGAAAAGCGCCTGTCAGCCGACGCGGTGAACGTGGCCGCCTCGGGGTCGAGCGTCGCCAAGGGCGAGACCCTCGTCGACACGGCGCGCAATCTCGAGGCGATGAAGATCGACATGGTCGTCATCCGCCACGGCGCGTCCGGCGCGGCGCAGTTCCTCGCCGAGCGGATCGACTCGAACGTGATCAACGCCGGCGACGGCACGCACGAGCACCCCACCCAGGGGCTGCTCGACCTCCTCACGCTGCGCGATCACTTCGGCCGCATCGAGGGGCTGAAGGTCTGCATCGTGGGCGACGTGCTGCACTCGCGGGTGGCGCGCTCGAACATCTGGGGACTTCAGAAGATGGGCGCCGAGGTGGCGGTGTGCGGCCCGCGGTCGCTGCTGCCGAACGCGATCGACGACTTCGGCGTGACGGTCTTCCGTCGCGTCGAGGAGGCGATCGAGTGGGCCGACGCGCTCAACATCCTGCGCCTGCAGCTCGAGCGGATGACGGCGGGCTACATCCCGTCGCTCCGCGAATACAACCGCGTGTTCGGCGTGTCGCGCGAGCGGCTCGAGCGCGCCCCCCGAGACGTTCTCATCCTTCACCCCGGCCCAATGAACCGCGGCGTCGAGATCGACTCCGACGTGGCCGACGGACCTTTCAGCGTGATTCTCGATCAGGTGACGAACGGCGTGGCCGTTCGCATGGCGGTGCTCTACATGCTTTCGGGCGGCAACCCGCAGCTCGCGGTGCGCAGCGCCGCAGGAAGCGCGAATGCCTGAATCCTTGTTGCTGCGCGGCGGGCGCGTCGTCGACCCGTCGCAGCGGATGGACGTGGTGACGGACGTCCTGATCGTCGGCGACCGCATCGAAGCGATCGGGCCGCGCCTCGCCGACGAGACGAAGAACCGCGAAGGACTCGAGACCATGGACTGCGCGGGGCTCGTGGTGTCGCCGGGATTCGTCGACGTGCACTGCCACCTGCGTGAGCCGGGGCGCGAAGAGGTCGAGACCATCGCCACCGGCGCGCGCGCGGCCGTCGCCGGCGGATTCACCGCCGTCTGCGCGATGCCGAACACCGATCCCGTCACGGACAACCAGGCGGCGGTCGGGTTCATCATCCGCCAGGCGCAGATCGCGAACGCGGCGCGCGTCTATCCGATCGGCGCGATCTCGCTCGGCCAGAGGGGCGAGGCGCTCGCCGAATTCGGCGAGATGATCGCCGCCGGCGCGGTCGCCCTGAGCGACGACGGCAAGCCGGTCGCCAGCGCGCACATGATGCGCACGGCGCTCGAGTACGCGCGCACGTTCGGCGTGCCGGTCGCGGACCACTGCGAGGAGCCGACGCTCGCCGCCGGCGGCGCGATGAACGAAGGCATCATGAGCGCGAAGCTCGGCCTCCGCGGCATTCCGGCCGAGGCGGAGGAGATCATGGCGATCCGCGACATCCTGCTCGCGCGGCGGACGGGTGGACACGTCCACCTCTGCCACATGAGCACGCGCGGCTCGGTGGAGCTCATTCGCTGGGGCAAGGATCGCGGCATCAACGTCACCGCCGAGGTCTGCCCGCACCACATCTCGCTGACCGAGGAAGCGGTCGCGAACTACAACACCAACGCGAAGATGAACCCGCCGCTGCGCACGGCCGACGACGTCGCCGCGCTGCAGGAAGCCGTCAAGGACGGGACGATCGATCTCATCGCGACGGACCACGCGCCGCACCATTACGACGAGAAGGAGCGCGAGTTCGCCGACGCGCCCAACGGCATCATCGGCCTGGAGACGGCGCTCGCGGTGAACATCACCTGGCTCGTGAAGCCCGGGATCATCGACGTGCCGCTGCTCGTCGAGCGGATGTCGTGCGCGCCGGCGCGCGTGTTCAACCTGCCGGGCGGCACGCTGCGCAAGGGCGCGATGGCCGACGTCACCGTGTTCGACCCCGGCGCGGAATGGAAGGTCGATCCGTCGTCGTTCCGCTCGAAGGGGCGCAACACGCCGTACGCGGGACGCACGCTCCACGGCCGCGTTCACGCGACGCTCGTCGGCGGACGCGTCGCTTTCCGCGGCGGCGCCTGACCGCGCGCCCGATCGCTTCGCCCGATGTCGCAGGAACGCGCGTCGATCGCGCAAGCGATCGTTCGAATCTGTCATCGACTGTACGAGCGCGGCCTCATCGCCGGGCCGGACGGGAACGTCTCGGCTCGGCTGAGCGACGGCTCGATCCTGATCACGCCGAGTGGCCGGTCGAAGATCGACGTCGACGTGGAGTCGCTCGTGCGCGTGGACGCGGAAGGGCGGGTGCTGGAGGAAGGGGGCCGTCCGTCGAGCGAGATGAAGATGCATCTCCGCGCGTACGCGAGGCGGCCGGACATTCGAGCAGTTGTGCACGCACATCCGCCGACTGCAACCGGATTCGCGGTGGCCGGCGAATCGTTCGTCGCGCCCGTACTGCCGGAAGTTATTTTGCAGATGGGAACCGTGCCGTTGGTGCCGTACGCCACGCCGGGAACCGACGCGCTCCCCGATTGTATGGAGCCGTTCCTGCCGCACTACGACGCCCTGCTGCTCGCCAATCACGGCGCGACCACGTTCGGCTCGACGCTCGAGATCGCGCATCAACGGATGGAAAGCCTGGAGCACGCGGCACGGATTCTCCTCGTGGCGCGCACCCTCGGAAACGTGAAGGAATTGCGCGCGGACGACGTGTTGGCGCTGCGGCGTCGCACACCGTAGTGTTCGCGCGATGGAGACGGAGCTGCCGATGACCGAATCGAATCGTTCGACCGAGGAGCTGCCGGCGCTGATCGCCGAGCGGCGCAAGTACGAGGGATGGCTCGCCGCGCTCGAGGCGCGGCGCGAGGCCACCGCGCCGCACGTGTTCGATCGAGTGCGCGCCGACTACACCAGCCGCCTGCGCGGCGTCGAAGAGCAGCTCGCCGCCCACCGCACCACCATCCTCGACGAACGCACCAGCCTGCAGTCGCGCCGGTCGCTGCTCGAGGCGGAGGAGCAGATGCGTCGCGACGAGCGCGCGGAGCTCGAGCTGCGCGCGCACGTCGGCGAGCTCGCGGGGGAAGAGGCGGAGATCGCGTTCTCCACCGTCGACGAGGCGCTGGCCAAGATGGGGCTCGAGAAGGACGGCCTCACCAAGCGCATCGACGAGCTCGACGGGCTGTTGAATCTCCCCGGTGGAGCAGCGCCGGCCGAGTCGCCGCAGGGGACGGAGCCTGTCGCCGAATCGCCGGTCGGCGTCGACGCCGCCGAAGCCGTCGCGCCACGCGCTCCGACGCCGGCGAGCGCGCAGCCCGCGGCAGCCGGGACCGCGGAAGCCACCCCGGGCGTGCCCACGCCTCCCAGCGTCGCCGCGGCGGCGACCGACGCTCCTGCCGTGGCCGAGAGTCCGGCCGACCACGCCGACCCGCAGCTCGTTCTGTCCGAGCACTCCGCCACCTTCCAGCGGACGAGCGGCACCATGCCGGACATGGATCAGGTGCTGTCGAACCCGCCGGGACAGCGCCAGCCGCGGCTCACGCCGGGCGGCCGCTTCGACGAGCTGGCGTTCCTGAGCGACGTCGTCGGCCTCAAGACCGACGGCTCGGCGCCGGAAGCGTCGGCGATGAAGGAGGAGCCGGTGAAGTCGCCGCTGGACGGCATGGCGCCGACCCGCCCGCCGACGGTCACGCCGCCGCTCGCGTCGAACGTGGGGAACACGCCGATCGTGCTGCGCGCTTCGGGGGCGATCTCGCAGTCGAAGACGCTCAAGTGCACCGAGTGCGGCGCCATGAACTATCCGACGGAGTGGTACTGCGAGCGCTGCGGGGCGGAGCTCGCCGCGCTCTAGCAACCACCGCCAACGCAAAAGGCTCGCGACCGAGATCGCGAGCCTTTTTCATTTCATCGAGCCCAGCCGAGGATCGTTCAGGCGCTGGCCTTGGCGATCTGACTCTTGTGGCGGGCGGCGTTGTTCTTGTGGATGAGGCCCTTGCGAGCCGCACGGTCGAGCAGGCTCGCCGCCTCGACCTTCGTCTTGGCGGAGGCATCAGGCGCGAGCGCCTTCTTGAGCGCAGTCCGCAGGGCGGAACGTTGCGCACGGTTGCGCACGGTCGCCGCGCGCGACTTACGCATGTTCTTCTTGGCGGAAGCGATATTCGGCACGAAAAGTCTCGAAAAAAGAAGGTGTTCCGCGTCTGACGCGGAGGTGCTTTACGAGCGAAGAAGCCTAAGGAACGAAACAACGAAAGTCAAGGCAGGATAACGCTTTGACACCCGTCCGCGCCACGGCTACGTTTCGCCCCGACTCGCCCCCGACACCGACTTGGATTTCCGGCCGATTTTGCTGCTGGCGCCGGTGATGCTGTTCTCGATCATCGCGCACGAATACGCTCACGGGTACGCGGCACTCAAGCAGGGCGACACCACCGCGCTGTCGCTGGGCCGGCTGACCTGGAACCCGATCAAGCACATCGACCCGATCATGACGATCGTGCTGCCGCTGCTGCTCGCGGCGGCGCATCAACCCGTCATCGGCGGTGCGAAACCGGTTCCGGTCGACCCGCGCAACTACAGAAACCTCCGTCGCGGCGACATCATCGTCTCCCTGGCGGGCGTCTCCGTCAATCTCGTCATCGCCATCGTGTCGACGGGGCTCGTCGCGGCCGTCGGGCTGGTCGCGAGCGTCATGCCCAACGCGACCCACGTGCTGTCGATCGTGCAGGCGATGATGATTCTGGCGGTCAACCTGAATCTCGCGTTGATCGCCTTCAATCTCATTCCCGTTCCTCCGCTCGACGGCTCCCACGTGGTGAAGTATCTCCTGCCGCCGCGGTGGGCATTCTACTACCAGCGTCTCGGGTTCGCGGGGCTGATTCTGCTGATCGTGCTCATCCGCGTCGGCTTTCTGGAGTGGTGGTTCAAGCCGGCGTCGATCGTGATGGACTTTCTGCTGAACGACGTGGCCGGCCGATGGATTCTTCCGCAGTCCGTGCAGTGGCTTTTTCGATGAGGGCAGACGACCGATGACCGTCGCCTATGCTCCACCAGAATCCTTCACCGCGGACACCGCGGCCTTCGTCGTCGACGTCCCGTCGTTCTCCGGGCCGCTCGACCTGCTGCTCACGCTCATTCGCGAGGAGCAGGTCGACATCTACGACATCCCGATCGCGCGCATCTGCGAGCAGTTCGTCGCCCGCATCCGCACGCTCGGCCTGAACGAAGCCGCCGAGTATCTCGAGATGGCCGCGCGACTCGTGCGCATCAAGGCGCAGATGCTGCTGCCGCGCAGCGAATCCGAGGCCTGGGAAGACCCGCGCGCCGAACTGGTGCGCCGGCTGCTCGAGTACCAGCAGATGCGCGAGGTCGTGGACGTTCTGGAGCGTCGCGGGGAAGAGCGTCGCAATCAGTTCGCGCGCGCCTATCTTCCACAGTCGCCGGTGCCGCCGCAGGCACCGCTCGCGCTGTCGCTGTCGGAGCTGCTCGCCGCGGTCGATCGCGTGCTCAGGGCGGTCAAGCCGCCCAAGCTGCACGAGGTCATTCCGCGCGCGATCGACATTCCGGGCGCGATCTCGCTCATTCGTTCCGTGCTGGAGCTCAGGGCGCGCATTCTCTGGACGGAGATCGTTCAGCGCGACGCCGAGCCCTGGCAGATTCTTTCGACGCTGCTTGGATTGCTGGAGCTCGCGAAGCTCGGCGAGCTCCGGGTGGCGCAGCCGAAACCATTCGCCAACGTGGAAATCTCTCGTGACGCCGCTAGCGAAGCTGCTTGAGGCAGCGCTGTTCGCCAGCGCCCGCCCGATCTCGACCGAAGAACTCGCGACGCTCGACACCGAGGTGTCGCCCGCGGAGCTGCAGGCCGCGCTCGACGAGATTCGCGAATGCTACGACGTGGAAGGCCACGGCGTGGAGCTCGCGGAGATCGGCGGCGGTTGGCAGATTCTGACCCGCGCCGAATACACCGAGGCGATCGAGCGCGCACAGCTCGCGGCGCGCCCCGCCCGGCTGTCCGGCGCGGCGCTCGAGACGCTCGCGATCATCGCCTATCGCCAGCCGATCAGCCGCGGCGAGATCGAGGAGATCCGCGGCGTGGCGGCGGGCGGCATGCTCAAGTCGCTGCACGAGCGCGGGCTGATCGACGTGGTCGGCCGCGCGGAAGGCCTCGGACGCCCACTGCTCTACGGCACGACGCCGCTCTTTCTCGAGCACTTCGCGCTGCGCCACCTCGAGGAACTGCCGCGCGCCGACGAGCTGGCGATCGCGCTCCGCGCGCAGGCGAAGTCGAACGACGAGAGTCCCACTCCGGCCGGGCAGGCAAGTGAATGAGTCGACCCGGCCGTCGCGCCGCTCAGTCGCATGAGTGAACCCATGCGCGTTCAGCGCGCGCTCGCGCGCGCCGGCATCGCCTCGCGCCGCAAGGCCGAGGAGCTCATCGCCGCCGGGCGCGTGACGGTCAACGGCGAGACGGCGCAGATCGGCCAGGTCGTCGATCCCGGAAAGGATCGCATCGTCGTCGACGGCAAGCCGCTCGCCGCGCCGCCCAAGGTGGAGTGGATCGTGTTGAACAAGCCGGCCGGCGTGATGACGACGAAGTCCGATCCCGATGGCCGCAAGACGGTGTTCGATCTCGTCCCGAAGATTCCCGGACTGACCTACGTCGGACGTCTCGACTACCTGACCGAAGGTCTGCTGCTGCTCACGACCGATGGCGCCGCGGCGCACGCGCTGTCGCATCCGAGCAACCAGATCGAGCGAACCTACGTCGCGACGGTGCTGGGCAAGGGGGAGGACGCGGTGATCGAAGCGCGCGCCGGTGTCATGCTCGACGACGGTCCGGTCAAGCCCAGGCGCGTAGCAGCGCGCAAGCTCGGACGCGATCGGTGGGAATTCGAGGTGACGATCACCGAAGGGCGCAAGCGTGAGGTGCGTCGGCTGTGCGCCGCACTCGATCTCGACGTCGAGCGTCTGGTGCGGACGCGCTTCGGGCCGGTGGAGCTGGGCGATCTTCCGACGGGCTCGACGCGCAAGCTGACGCCGCGGGAACGGTCGGCCTTGATGGCACTCGGCGCGTGATGAACGCGGTGCTGCCCGGCCAGCGTCGGCACCGGGCCGGCGCGTAGGTGTAAGAGGCGCGAGGGACCGGCCGGCGCAGGTGCAGTGGCTGGCTCGACGGTTGTACGATCTCGTCGCAGGTTCACATACCTCAACTCTGATCCATCGTGGCTACTCAGGTCTCCAACGCGGCCGATTCTCGACTCGTGCAGGACGTGGCGCGCCAGGTCGCGCGCCGGGTCGTCGGTCAGGACTACATGGTCGACCGCTTGCTGATCAGCATTCTCACGGGCGGCCACGTGCTGCTCGAGGGGGTGCCCGGGCTCGCGAAAACGCTCACGGTGCGCACGCTCGCCGAGACGATCCACACCACCTTCCACCGGATTCAGTTCACCCCCGACCTCCTGCCGGCCGACGTCCTGGGCACGCAGGTCTACGATCAGTCGACGGGGCAGTTCTCCGTGAAGCGCGGGCCGATCTTCGCGAACATCATTCTCGCCGACGAGATCAACCGCGCGCCGGCCAAGGTGCAGGCCGCGCTGCTCGAGGCGATGCAGGAGAAGCAGGTGACGATCGGCGGCACGACGTTCAAGCTCGACGAACCGTTCCTGGTCCTGGCGACGCAGAATCCGATCGAGCAGGAAGGCACGTACCCGCTGCCCGAAGCGCAGGTCGACCGCTTCATGCTCAAGCTGCGCGTCGGCTACCCCACGCGCGACGAAGAGAAGGAGATCATGCGGCGCATGGCCGGCGGTGATCCGATCAACGTCGAAGCGGTGGCGAGCCCGAAGCAGATTCTCGAGGCGCGCCAGCGGATCAGCGAGTTGTACATGGACGATCGGATCATGGACTACATCGTCGACATCGTCCACGCGACGCGCGAGCCGGAGGCGGCGGGGCTCAAGGATCTCGTCCCGCTGATCGAGTTCGGCGCGAGTCCGCGCGCGACGATCTCGCTCGCGCAGGCGTCGCGCGCACATGCCTTTCTCCGTGGCCGCGCCTTCGTCACCCCGGACGACGTCAAGGCGATCGCGCCGGACGTGCTCCGGCACCGCGTGCTCACCACCTACGAGGCGGAGGCCGAAGAGGTGACGAGCGATCAGATCGTGCAGCGCGTGCTGGCGAAGATCGAGAGTCCGTGATGCCGATGGGTCCGGGCCGGGGGGCGAGAGGCTGAATGTTCGGGTTCCTGCGGCGTTCAGAGAAATCGAACGACGGCGCCGCGGCCGTGGCCGACCGCCCGGCGACGCGGGGCACGGCCGCGCCGTCCGCCGTGCCCGCCACCCGGTCCCCGAGCGTGCCGCCCGAGATCCTGCGGCAGGTCAAGCTCCTCGAGCTTCGCACGCGTGGCCTCGTCAACTCGCTCTTCACCGGCGAGTATCGCTCGGTGTTCAAGGGGCAGGGGATGGAGTTCGCCGAGGTGCGCGAGTACCAGGCGGGCGACGAGGTGCGGAGCATCGACTGGAACGTCACGGCGCGAATGCAGCGGCCGTACGTGAAGCGATTCATCGAGGAGCGCGAGCTGACGGTGATGCTCGCCGTCGACGTGTCCGGATCGGAGCGGTTCGGCACCCGCCGGCGGTTCAAGAGCGAGGTGGCCTCCGAGCTCGCCGCGGTGCTCGCGATGTCGGCGATCCGCAACAACGATCGCGTCGGCTGCCTGATGTTCACCGAGACCGTCGAGCACGTCGTACCGCCGCGGAAGGGGCGCCGCCACGCGCTCCGCCTGATTCGCGACATTCTCGCGTTCGAGCCCAAGGGACGCCGGACGGACATTGGCGGCGCGACGGAGTACCTGAACAAGATGCTCGCGCACAAGGCGATCATCTTCCTGGTTTCCGACTTTCTCGGCGGCGACGTCGAGCGGCCGCTCAAGCTGCTGGCGCAGCGGCACGACGTCGTCGCGGTCACCGTCGAGGATCCCAGCGAGCGTCTCCTGCCCGACATCGGTCTCGTGCGGCTGATGGACCCGGAGACCGGCGAGACGCTGGACGTCGACACGAGCGATCCGAAGGTGCGGGCGCAGTTCGACCTCAACGTCACGGGGGAGGCGGCGAGCCGTCGGCATCTGTTGCGGCGTCTGGCGATCGACGAGGTTCCGGTCACGACGGACAGCGGCATCATGGAGCCGTTGCTCCGGTTCTTCCGGCAACGCGAGACGCGGATTCGCAAATGAGCGTTCTCTCACGCATGGCGCGCGGCATGCTCGGGGGCCTGGCGCTGGCCGCGGCCACCGGCGCCGTCGGCGTGCGCGCCGCTGCCGCGCAGGCGGCGCTGAGCGTCAAGTCGGGGATCAACGTCGCGCCCGACACCGTGAAGGTCGGCGACCCGTTCCACGTCGTGGTCGGGATTCGCGCGCCGCGCGGGGCGACGATCGAATTTCCGCGCCTGCTCGACTCGGCCGGCGCCGTGCAGTCGCTGGACCCCGTTGCGGTGCGGACGAGCGCGGACACGTCCGCGATCGAGCAGTACGGCGACTATCGCGTGGCGGCCTGGGACGTCGATTCCCAGCGCGTCCACATCCCGGATGTTCTCGTCCGCCTCAACGGAGCGGAGCGCCGCGTCGAGGTGAGCGGGGTGGTCTACGTGCAGAGCGTGCTGCCGCAGGATTCCACGCAGCGCGTGCCGAAGCCGCCGCGGCCCATCTTCGAGACCACGATGTTCCCGTGGTGGCTCTGGGCGCTGCTCGCCGCGGCGGCGCTGGCGCTGATCGTCGGGCTCTGGTGGTGGTGGCGTCGCCGGCGTCGTCCGGGCGCCGGTCATGCGCTGCCGCCATACGAGCGCGCGATCGCCGAGTTCGAGCGGGTCGACGCGCTGGGGTTGATCGAGGCCGGGGAGCGCGGACGCTACGTCACGCTCGTGGTCGAGGTGCTGCGCGACTACCTCGCGGCGCGCTATGCGCAGGCCGGCCTGTCGCTCACCTCGAGCGAGCTCGCGCGCTCCATGCGCGAACTGCCCGACGTGCCGGGCGACCGGCTCACGCGGCTGCTGACCGAGGCGGACCTCATCAAGTTCGCGCGACGGCCCGTGAGCGGCGATCGCGCGCGCGAGATCGGCCGCGATGCGCGCGCGATCGTCGAGGCGGAGCATGAAGCATCGCGTCCGGTCGAGACGGCGGAGGCGGCCGCATGATATCGCTCGGCTCCATTCAGTTCGCGTCGGCCTGGGTGCTCGGCTTTCTGCTGCTGCTGCCGGTGTGGTGGATCATCCGCCGCAAGCGCCGGCCCGCGGCCATCGTCTTCTCGAGGGTGCCCGTGCTCGCCGCGGGACCGCGCGCGGGCCGTCGCACGACGCTCTTTCTCTTCATCCTCCGCAATCTCCTGCTCGCGACGACGATCGTCGCGCTGTCGCGGCCGCGGTCGGGAGCGCATGCGGAGGACGTCACGAGCGAGGGCATCAACATCGTGCTCGCGATCGACCTCTCGAGCTCGATGCTCGCGCAGGACTTCCAGCCACAGAACCGGCTGGAGGTCGCGAAGGACGTCGTCAAGCGGTTCATCGCCGCACGCAAGAGCGATCGCCTCGGCGTGGTCGCCTTCGCGGCGGAAGCGCTCACGCAGGTGCCGCTCACGACCGACTATCCCGTCGTGACCGCGGCGGTCGACAACCTCGCCGCCGGCCAGCTCGAGGACGGCACGGCGATCGGCACCGCGATCGCGACGGCGGCCAACCGGCTGCGCGACGCACCGGGGCGGTCGCGCGTGATGATTCTCCTCACCGACGGCGAGAACAACCGGGGCTCGATCGATCCGCGGACCGCGGCCAAGGCGGCCGCGGTGTTCGGCATCAAGATCTACACGATCGGGGTCGGCACCGAGGGCATGGCGCCGGTGCCCGTCGGACGCGGGCTGTTCGGATTGCGGTATGAGAATCGTCTCGTGCGCATCGACGAACCGCTGTTGAGCGACATCGCCAAGACGACCGGCGGCCGTTACTATCGCGCGCGCGACGCGATCGCCCTCGAGCGCATCTACGAGGAGATCAACCGGCTCGAGCGCGAGCCCGTGCGCACGCGCTCGTACGTGCGCTACACGGAGCTGTTCCGCTGGCCGCTGTATCTCGCGACGCTGCTCCTGATCGTGGAGCTCATGCTGTCCGCCCGTCGGGGGCCGTTGCCATGATCGGCGGCATCTCGTTCGACTACGTCTGGCTGCTGCCGCTCGCGATCGTGCTGCCGTTGCTCGCGATCGGCGTGATCGGCCGCGCCTACCGCGATCGCAAGGCGCGCCTCGAGCGACTCGGCCAGATGGAGGTCGTGTCGCGGCTCATTCCCCCGAACACGCTCGTCTCGCCGCGGTGGCGCATGGTGCGCCTCGGGGTCGCGAGCGCGCTCGTGGGCGTCAGCGTCGCCGGACCGCGCTGGGGCGAGGAGCGCGGCGTCGTGCGTTCGAGTGGCATCGACATGGTGCTCGCGCTCGACGCGTCGCTCTCGATGATGGCGCAGGACGAGCGCCCGAGTCGGCTCGAGCGCATGAAGCAGGAAGTGCGACGGCTGCGCGCCGCGTCGCCCGGTGACCGCATCGCGGTGCTGGCCTTCGCCGGACGCAGCTACATCCTCTCGCCCTTCACGATCGACATCGGCGCGCTCGACCTCTTCCTCGACAACCTCGATCCGTCGGTAGTCGGCCAGGCCGGCAGTTCGCTTGCCCGCACGATCCACCAGGGAGTCGGGCTCGCGGCGAGCGCCAACACCGGCGCGGACAAGGCCCTCGTCGTCATGAGCGACGGAGAGGCCTTCGAACCGATCGAGGACGTGACCGAGGAAGCGAAGATCGCGGGGCAGCAGGGAGTCAGCCTCGTGACCGTCGGCTTCGGGACCACCGAGGGCACGACGATTCCGATCCGGAACCCCGACGGCAGCGTGAGCACCAAGAAGGACGAGAATGGCAACACGGTGATCACGCAGTACAATCCCGAGTTTCTGCGGGCGGCGGCCGACGCGGCGAACGGCACGTTCATCCCCGCCGACGCGACCGACAAGGCAGCGCGGGTGAAGGCCGCGCTGTCGACGCTGCGCACGCAGTCGCGCGCGACCTCCGCCGGCGAATCCAAGACGCCGCGCTATCAGTGGTTTCTGTTTCCGGCGTTCCTGCTGCTGATGCTCGACACCTTCCTGATCGAACGGCGAGGGCGCCGGCTGCGCCGCCCCGCGGCCGCGGAGACAGCGGCGGCCGCGGCGCTCGTCGCGACGGTCGCATTGAACGGCTGCGCGAGTCTCTCGCGCAATCAGCAGGGGAGCGCGGCCTACGCGCGCGGACAGTTCATGCAGGCGGCCTCGCACTTCCGCGACGCGATCACCGCGGGCGACAAGTCGCCGGAGACGCTCTACAACTTCGGCACCGCGCTCGTCGCCGCCGACTCGAACCAGAGCGCGATGGACGCATTCGGACGGCTCGGCGACGTGAAGTCCGATGAGTTGCGCTACCGCACGTTGTTCAATCTCGGACTCGCGCATCTCAAGGAGGGACTCGCCGCTCCCCCCGGACAGCCGAGCGCCGAGCTCGACTCCGCGCTCGCGATCTACAAGCGCGTGCTGTTGATGCGCCCCGCCGACCTGGACGCCAAGTGGAACTACGAGCTGGCGCTGCGCAAGAAGCAGAGCGGTGGTGGTGGTGGCGGCGGAGGCGGTGGCGGCGGCGGTGCCGACCAGCGCCAGAACCAGGCGCCGCAACCACAGGGCGGCCTCGGGCAGGAGCAGGCCGAGCAACTGCTCGGCAGCGCGGCACGGGAAGAGCGTGATACGCAGTCGAAGAAGCAGAAGCAGAACAAGGTCGAGCCACCGCCGGGAGGCAAGGACTGGTGATCGGCGTTCTCATCGTCGCCGCGCAGTTGGCCGTCGTCGCGCACGCGCCGGACACGGCGCTCTCGTGCGAGGCCATCGAAGTCAGCGTCGCGGCACGCGTCAACGGCACGCAGGCACCTCGCGTCATCGCACCGAGCTTCGGTGCGTTCGACGTGCTCCGATCGGCGCCGCCGCGCATCAGCTACGAGCGCGGCAGCAACACCACGACGGCCGAGTATCGCTATGTGATCGCGACCGACCACGCGGGGCCGATCACGATCGCGCCGTTCGAGGCACGGAGCGGCGGCCAGTCGGCGCGTTCGCGCCCATTGCACATCATGATGCGCGGTGGCGCGCGGCCCAACCGGCCGATCGTCGTCGCGCGCGCTCGCGTCGACACCGGCCTCACCGTGCGCTACTCGGCGCTCACGCTGCCCGAGACGGTGTTCGTCGGCCAGCAGGCCAACTACGAGGTCGCGGTTTTTCTGAACTCCGTCGTGCGCGAGCGTCTGCGCCGCAATCCGACGTTCTTCCCGCCCGACATGCAGTCGATGCTCGCGTACGACCTGCCGAGCCGCGGCGAGTCGCAGCGGTCGTCGGGAACGCGGTGCTTCGATGCGCTCGTCTATCAGCGCGCGCTCTTTCCGCTCATGCCGGGGCGCTTCGCGATTCCTCCCGCGCAGCTCGTCTACTCGCTGCCGCTCTCCGCGAGCTTCTTTGCACGTGAGGAGACGCACGATCTGCAGACCGACAGCACGGTCATCGTGGCGATCGAGCCTCCGGCGGAAGGACGTCCCGCCGACTACGGCGGTGCCGTCGGCCATCTGCGCGTCGCGGCGCTCCTCGACACCAGCGCCTCGCGCGTCGGCGACCCGATGACGCTCACGGTGCGCGTGTCGGGCACGGGCAACGTCAAGCTCTTCCCGCGTCCCTCGGTCGGCATCAGCTGGGCGACCCTCGTCAAGGGCGACGAGCGCGTTCACGTCGACTCGCTCGCACGACGGATCAGCGGCTCGAAGGAGTTCGACTGGGTGCTCACGCCCAAGGTCGCCGGCGAGCTCGATCTGCCTCCCATTCGCTACAGCTACTTCAATCCCGACACGCGCCGGTACGAGACGGCGCTCACGGATCCGAAGCACGTCCGCATCGCGCCGGGATCGCTCGCGTCGTTGGACACGGCGCGCCCGGAAGCGGTCCTCGCGCTGCGCACGCGCTACCGCGGCGTGCCGCGGACACCGTTGCACGAGCATCCGGTGTTCTGGCTCGCCCTTGCGCTCGTGCCGATTCCCGCGGTGACGATGCGCGTGCGCGACCGTCGCGGAAAGGATGCGGCACGGGCCGTGGATCCGTCGACGCGCCTCGCGCTACTCGCGCGCGGCGACGATGCGTCGCGCGATGCCTGCACGGTTCGCCGCGTCTACACGCTGGCGCTCGCGGAGCGCCTCGCGCTCGAGCCGGAGAGCTTCACCCGCTCCGGGGGACTCGCGCGCGCGCTGCGCCGCCGCGGCGTGTCGACCGAGATCGCGCTCGAGGCGGAGCGCTTCCTTCGGCAGCTCGATGAGGCCGCGTTCTCGGAATCGGGAACGCTCGCCGAGAATTCCGCGCTGCGCGCGCGCGAACTCTACACGAAGGTCGACGGCGAGGCGCTGCCAAGGACGGCGCTGCCGCGCGCCGGCGTCGTCTCGCTTGCGATCGTGCTCGTCGCGGTCGGCTTCGCGACGGCGCACGCCTTCGACGACGCGACCGCGCGGAGCACCTTCGACCAGGGCGTCTCCGCCTACGCGAAGCACGACTTCGCGACGGCGCGCGAGGCCTTCATCGCCACCGTCCGCGCCGAGCCGCGCGCTCCCGACGCCTGGGCGAATCTCGGCACCGCCGCGTGGGCGACGGGCGACACGGCCTTCGCCGTCGACGGATGGCAGCGCGCACTGCGCCTCGAGCCGGGCGCGGACGACGTGCGCGACCGCGTGGAGCTCGCGCACTCGCTGCCGTTCACCGCGTCGGGCTACGTGCCGTCGCTCTCGCCGAGCTGGGTGTTCGGCCTGGCCGCGCTGCTGTGGTGCGCGGCGTGGGGCAGCGCGACCTATCGCGCGGTTCGCGGACAGCCGTCGCTGATGCGCGAGACGGCGGTGTTGGCCGTTGTCGCCGGCGCCATGGCCATCGGCGGTTTCGCGCTCGCGGAGCGCCTGTCCGGGCGACATCTGGCGGTCCTTCGCCAGACGATCCCGCTGCGGGCCGATCCCGAGGTGGAGGGGGAGGTCGGGGCGACGGCGATCATCGGCGAAGTGGTTCGCGTCGACGGCCGGCAGGGGGCGTGGACGCGCGTCGTGCTCGACGACGGCCGCGACGGCTGGCTGTCGTCCGATGCGCTGCTGTCGCTCGATCAGCGGGAAGGCGCGTCGACGCTCGCCGGGTCATAGCGCGCGACGCTAGCTTCTCTGCGTGCCAGTCGCGCCGCCTCCGTCCTCCCGCATCGCCGTTCTCCCCTCCGCCGTCGCCGACCAGATCGCCGCCGGCGAGGTGGTCGAACGGCCCGCGTCCGTCGTCAAGGAGCTGATCGAGAACGCGCTCGACGCCGGCGCCACCGCGATCGATCTCGCGATCGAGGACGGCGGCAAGCAACTGATCCGCGTGAGCGACGACGGCTCCGGCATGACCCGCGACGACGCCATACTCTCGATCGAACGTCACGCTACGTCCAAGATCCGGAGCGCGACGGACCTCGTCGGCGTGCGCAGCTTCGGCTTCCGCGGCGAGGCGCTCGCGGCCATCTCGTCGGTCTCGCACCTCGAGCTCGAGACTGCCCCCGACGACGGCGACGGAACCGTCCTGCGCGTCGACGGCGGCACGCTGCGTGACGTCGGCCCCACGGCGCGGCGGCGAGGCACGACGATTCGCGTGGCCCATCTCTTCTACAACGCGCCCGCGCGCCAGAAATTCCTGCGCGGCGCGCAGTCGGAATGGCGCGCGGTGCTCGACGTCGTCGGCACGATGGCGCTCACGCGCCGCGATGTTCGCGTCAGCGTCACGCGCGACGGCAAGCAGGCGCTGTCGCTGCCGGCGACGGCCACGCTGCGCGAACGACTCGCCGCGGTGCACGGCGGTGCGTTCGCCGCGCGGCTGCTCGACGTCGACGAGGTGAGCGGCACGACGCACGTCGCCGGCCTCGTCGAGCGCCCCGCCGACGTCGGAACGGCGACGCGGCGCGTCTTTCTCTCGGTGAACGGCCGCGCCATTCGCGACGCCGGTATCGTTCGAGCGGCGGAAGCGGCGTATCGCTCGACCATTCCGTCGGGCGTCCGCCCGACGCTCTTCCTCGACATCGTCGTCGCGGCGGACATGGTCGACGTCAACGTGCATCCGGCCAAGGCCGAAGTCCGCTTTCGCGATCGCTGGCAGGTCGAGCAGACCGTCGAACGCGGCGTGCGGCGCGCGCTCGGCACCTTCGAGGCCGGGGCCATGTTCGGGCGCGACGTCTGGCCGCTGCCCGCCGAACGGGCGCCGCTCGACGCCGCGCCGGTCGTGGACGTCGAAGCGCTGAAGCCGGGCGTGGCCGCCCCCGACGGCCTGTTCGCGACGCCGGTCGACGAGGACGGCGTCGTCATCGAGAGCGACGCATCGTCGTCGAGTGCGCCGGCCGGCGCGGATGTCGTCGCGTCGAGGGTCGCACCGTCGGAGCACACACCGGTCCCGCCGCTCGTGCAACTCCATCGCACCTACCTGATGTTCGAGCACGACCACGGCGTCGTGCTCATCGATCAGCATTCGGCGCACGAGCGGGTGTTGTACGAGCAGTTCATGCGCACCCTGGACGGCGGCGGACAGCCCGCCCAGCGGCTGCTCTTTGCGCTGACGCTGCACCTCGGCCCCGATGAAGCCGAGGCGTTCGAGCGCAACCGCGAGACGTTCGAGCGGCTCGGATTCGAGATCGAGGGGTTCGGCGGACACACGCTGATCGTTCGCGCCGTGCCGATGCCGCACCCGCGCTTCGATCCCGAGCGGTGTCTGCGGGAGACGCTCGCGTCGCTCATCGGCGATCGCGAGGCGGGCGCGCATGCGCGCCACGAGCGTCTCGCCGCGACCGTCGCGTGCAAGGCGGCGATCAAGGCGGGCGACGCGCTGTCACCGGGAGAGATGCGTGCGCTCTACGTCGCGCTGCGCGACACCACGCTGCCCGCGCACGACGTGCACGGCCGCGCGACGATCGTGCAGCTCACCTGGGAAGAGATCGAGCGACGCTTTGGCCGCCGCTGATCGGGCCTCGAACGAGCTGCTGGTCATCTGCGGGCCGACGGCGTCGGGGAAGAGCGCCCTCGCCGCGACGCTGGCCGAGCAGGCGGCGATCACGATCGTCAGCGCCGATTCGCGCCAGGTCTACCGCGGCTTCGACGTCGGCACGGCGAAGCCGACGCGCGATGAGCAAACTCGTATTCCACATCATGGCGTCGACGTCGCCGATGCCGCCGAGCGCTACTCGGCGGCGCGCTGGGCGGCCGAGGCCGACCGCTGGGTGGCCGACGCCGTCGCGAGCGGGCGGCGGCCGGTCGTCGTCGGCGGAACGGGGCTCTACCTCCGCGCGTTCTTCGAGGGGCTGTTCGAGGAGCCGGTGCTCGACGTGGCGCAGCGGCGCGCACTCGAGCGCGAGCTCGCGTCGCGCGGCACCGAGGAGCTTCGTCGCTGGGTACGGGATCTCGATCCGCCGCGCGCGCACCTCGGGCGCACGCAGTTGCTGCGCTCGGTGGAGATCGCGCTGCTCACCGGCCGGCGGCTGAGCGATCTCCATCGCGAACGGCCGCGCCGGCCCCATTGGCGCCCACGCTATCTTGTCGTGGATCCGGGACCGGTGCTGGCCGAGCGTATCGCGCGGCGCATCGATGCGATGCTCGAGGACGGATGGGCCGAGGAGGTGCAGCGACTCATGCAAACGGTTCCGGCGGATGCGCCGGCCTGGAATTCGACGGGCTATGACGCGGTTCGCCGCTACGTGCGCGGTGAGATCTCGCGCGATGCGATGCGCGAGGCCGTGTTGATCGGCACGCGTCAGTACGCCAAGCGACAGCGCACCTGGTTTCGCCACCAACTTCCCGACGACGCCACGACGCGGATCGATCCGCTCGGCCCGCAGGCGGCGGCGACGATTCTCGCCTGGAGCGCCGCCCCGCGATGAAGATCGGCATCACGTGCTATCCGACGTACGGCGGCTCGGGCGCGGTGGCGACCGAACTGGGCATCGCGCTCGCGCGCCGCGGCCATGAAGTGCACTTCATCAGCTACGCGCAGCCCTTCCGTCTGCCGACGCTGACGCCGCGCATCTACTTCCACGAAGTGGAAGTCGGCCGCTATCCGCTGTTCGAGTATCCGCCCTACGACCTGGCGCTCGCGGTCCGCATGCACGAGGTCACGCTCGCGCACGACCTCGAGGTGCTGCACTGCCACTACGCGATCCCGCACGCGACGAGCGCGTGGATCGCGCGCGAGATGCTGCGGCAGTCGAAGACCGACGTGCGCGTCGTGACGACGCTGCACGGCACGGACATCACGATCGTGGGCCAGGACCCGTCGTTCAAGCCGATCACGAAATTCTCGATCGAGAAGTCGGACGGGCTCACCGCGGTGTCGCGCTATCTCCAGAAGGAGACGCTCACGACCTTCGGCTGCACGGCGTGCCGCATCGAGGTGATCCCCAACTTCGTCGACCCCGAGATCTACGATCGGACGCGCTATCCGTCGCTCTTCTCGACGTCGCTGCTCGGCGAGTTCCCGCCCGAGACGCGCGTGCTGATGCACATCTCGAACTTCCGGCCGGTGAAGCGGGTGCGCGACGTCGTTCGCGTCTTCGCCCGCGTCCAGGGCGAGGTGCCGTCGGTGCTGGTGATGGTCGGCGACGGCCCCGATCGCGTCGACGCCGAGTCGGAGGCGCGCTCGCTCGGCGTCCAGGACCGGGTGTTCTTCCTCGGCAAGATCGACGTCGTGGCGCCGCTGCTCGCCGGCGCGGACCTCTTTCTGCTGCCGTCGGCGAGCGAGTCGTTCGGCCTGAGCGCCCTCGAGGCGCTCGCGACGGGCGTGCCGGTCATCGGCTCGGACGTCGCCGGAATCCCCGAGGTGGTGCGCAACGGCGAGACCGGGTGCCTGCATCCGGCCGGTGACGTCGACGCGATGGCCGCGTCGGCGGTGGCGCTGCTCCGCGACCGCGCGCGCTGGCAGGCGATGAGCGAGCGGGCCGCGGCTGACGCGCGGGAACGGTTCTCGCTCGACGCCATCGTCAGCGAGTACGAGGCCTTCTATCGTTACACGCTCGACCGCCCGTCGACGACCGTGCGCCGGGATTCTTCCACTTCCGCACCACCCACTCCGTGAGCCTGCTCCACGCGATCATCCTCGGCATCGTCGAGGGCGTGACCGAATTCCTGCCGGTGTCGTCGACGGCGCACCTGATTCTCGCGAGCCACATCCTCCGCCTCGAGGAGACGGAGTTCGTGAAGAGCTTTCAGATCATCATCCAGTTCGGCGCCATTCTGTCGGTCGTCGTGCTGTACTGGAAGAAGTTCTGGAACTGGGATGTGCTGCTGAAGCTCGCCGTCGCGTTCGTGCCGACGGGCGTCATCGGCCTCACGGTCTACAGGGCGGTGAAGGGCTACCTGCTCGGCAATCTGACGGTGGTGCTGTTCTCGCTGCTGATCGGCGGCATCGCGCTCATCGTGTTCGAGCGGTTCAACAAGAACGAGATGCAGGACGAGATCGACTTCTCGGAGATCACCTACAAGCGGGCGCTCCTGATCGGGCTCTTCCAGTCGATCGCGATGATTCCCGGCGTGTCGCGCTCCGCGGCGACGATCGTCGGCGGGTCGTTGATCGGCATCAGCAAGCGCACCATCGTCGAGTTCTCGTTCATGCTCGCCGTGCCGACGATGCTCGCGGCGAGCGCCTATGACCTCATGAAGAGCCACGTGGCGATCTCCGGCGGCATCCCGGCGCTGGCCGTGGGCTTCGTGGTCAGCTTCGTCACGGCGATCATCGCGATCAAGTCGTTCCTGAGCTTTCTCAAGCGGCGCGACTTCACCTTCTTCGGGTGGTATCGCATCGCCGTGGCGATCGCGTACTTCGCGGTGTTCATCGCGCCGCAGATGGGACTGTGGGGGAAGGGGCGCGGTTGAGCTGGACGCTGATCGAGTACGACGAAGTCGGTTCGACGCTCGACGTTGCGCACACCCTCGCCGCCGACGGCGCGGCCGCGGGGACCGTCGTCGTCGCGAACGCGCAGACCGCGGGGCGCGGCCAGCGAGGGCGTGCATGGCAGTCGGAGCACGGGGCCGGCGTGTGGCTCACGTTGATCGAACGTCCGTCGGATGCGAGCGCGCTCGACGTGCTCTCGCTGCGCGTGGGCCTCGCGCTCGCGCCGGCGCTCGATCCGTTCGCCGCCTCGCCGGTGCGCCTCAAGTGGCCGAACGACCTCTACGTCGACGGCCGAAAGCTGGGCGGCATTCTGATCGAGGCGCGGTGGCGCGAGGGTGAACCGGATTGGGTCGCGATCGGCGCGGGGATCAATCTCCGTCCGCCGGCGAGTGAAGCGCGCGCGATCGGACTCGCACCCGGGTCGACGCGGCACGATGTTCTCGATGCGGTCGTGCCGGGGCTTCGCGAGGCCGCGGCGCAGCGTGGCCCGCTGACGCGAGCCGAGCTCGCGGCATTCGCCGCGCGCGACCTCGCGGCCGGACGTCGCTGTCTCGAGCCCGTCGTCGGGACGGTGCTCGGAATCGACGCGAGCGGTGGGCTCCGCGTCGATGTAGGTTCATCGGACGCGCCGGACGTGACCGTCGTCCGCGCGGGTTCACTGATCCTGGAGGCCGAGGCGTGATCCTCGTTTTCGACGTGGGCAACACCGAGCTCACGATCGGCTTGTTCAACGACGCGGAACTGCGCGGCCACTGGCGCGTGCGCACCGCCGTCGAGCGGACGCCCGACGAATTCGGCGTGCTGCTGCGCTCTCTGCTCGCCGCGAGCGACTTCACTCCCGAGACCGTCGATCGCGTGGCGATCGGGTCGGTGGTGCCGCGCGTGACCGGCCCGCTGGTCGAAGCGTGCCAGAGCTACTTCGCGGTGGGCGAGCCGTTGATCGTCGACGCGCGGGCCGGGTTGCCGATCACGCTCGAGGTGGACGAGCCGATGACCGTCGGCGCGGACCGGATCATCAACACGCTGGCGGCGAGTCGTCTCTTCGAGCGCGACGCGATCGTCGTCGACCTCGGCACCGCGACGACGTTCGACTGCATCACGTCGGACGGTGTGTTTCTCGGCGGCGCGATCGCGCCGGGGTTGGCGACGGCGGCGGAGACGCTCACCCGTCGCACGTCGAAGTTGCCGGCGACGGAGCTCACGGTGCCGGCGCGAGCGATCGGGACGCGCACGGAGGAGTGCATTCGCGCGGGGGTGATGTTCGGCGCGGCGGATGCGATCGACGGGATGGTGACGCGGATCAAGCGGGAATGGCCGCGCGGGACGGAGCCGCTGGTGATCGCGACGGGGGGCTTCGCGGAGGCGATGGCGAAGCTGTGTCGTACGATCGATCGAGTGGAGCCGTATCTGACGCTGCAGGGGCTGCAGATCGCGTACGAGGTCCTCCGCGGGCCGAATCCGTAAATTGTTGATCCACAAAAACTTGTACGACTGACCGGAGCGGGGCCGCGGGGGTTGACTCGCGTCTCCGGGGCGGGTTAGACTATCACGCTGTTAGCACTCCCACGACGCGAGTGCTAACAGCTTTTTTTCACTCACATCAAGTAGCCAGAGACAGGAGGCGCAATCCGTATGGCCACCAAGACCAGTGTGAAAGTGAGCCCGCTGGCCGATCGCGTTGTCGTCCGGGCGCTCGAGGAAGCCGAGACGATGCGCGGCGGTCTGTACATCCCGGATACGGCGAAGGAGAAGCCGCAGCAGGGTGAGATCGTTGCCGTGGGCCCGGGCCGGTTCGAGAAGGACAAGCGCGTTCCGATGGACGTCAAGGTCGGTGACAAGGTCCTGTACGGGAAGTACAGCGGCACCGAAGTGACCGTGGACGGCGAGCAGCTGCTCATCCTCCGCGAGTCCGACGTCCTCGCGGTCCTGAACTAAGGGTTCGATCGGCGGTCAGCCGTCCGCGGGTGGGGCCGGGCAGCCCCCGAGACCTCAGACCCGAGACCCGTGACCCCGAGTCCCCGCCCTCGCACAGAGCGGCATTAGGCGTTACGAAACAACGACCACCCTACACCACTTAAGGGTTTTCTCATGGCAGCCAAGGAACTCCATTTCAACACGGACGCGCGCGCGGCACTCAAGCGCGGCGTCGACCAGCTCGCCGAGGCCGTGAAGGTCACCCTCGGACCCAAGGGCCGGAACGTCGTCATCGACAAGAAGTTCGGCGCGCCGACCGTCACCAAGGACGGCGTCACCGTCGCGAAGGAGATCGAGCTCACCGATCCGCTCGAGAACATGGGCGCGCAGATGGTGAAGGAAGTCGCCACCAAGACCAGCGACAACGCCGGCGACGGCACCACCACCGCCACCGTCCTCGCTCAGGCGATCTTCCGCGAAGGCCTCAAGAACGTCACGGCCGGCGCCAACCCGATGGCCATTCAGCGCGGCATCCAGAAGGCCGTCGAAGCCATCACCGAAGAGCTCAAGAAGATCAGCGTCCCGACCTCCGGCAAGAAGGAGATCGCGCAGGTCGGCACCATCTCGGCGAACAACGATCAGGAGATCGGCAACCTGATCGCCGAAGCGATGGAGAAGGTCGGCAAGGACGGCGTCATCACCGTCGAAGAGGCGCGCGGCCTCGAGACGAACCTCGACACGGTCGAGGGCATGCAGTTCGACCGCGGCTACGTCTCCCCGTACTTCGTGACCGATCCGGAGAAGATGGAAGCGGTCCTCGACGACCCGTTCATCCTCATCCACGACAAGAAGATCTCGGCGATGAAGGACCTGCTCCCGGTCCTCGAGAAGGTGGCGCAGCAGGGCCGCCCGCTGCTCATCATCGCGGAAGACATCGAGGGTGAGGCGCTCGCGACGCTCGTCGTGAACAAGCTCCGCGGCACGCTCAAGGTCGCGGCCGTGAAGGCCCCGGGCTTCGGCGATCGCCGCAAGGCCATGCTGCAGGACATCGCCGTCCTGACGAACGGCCAGGTCATCAGCGAGGAAGTCGGCTTCAAGCTCGAGAACGCCGTCGTCACGGATCTTGGCCGCGCCAAGCGCGTCGTCGTCGACAAGGACAACACGACGATCATCGACGGGTCCGGCACCGAGGACAAGATCCAGGGCCGCATCAAGGAGATCAAGTCGGCGATCGAGACCTCCACGTCGGACTACGACAAGGAGAAGCTCCAGGAGCGTCTGGCCAAGCTCGCCGGCGGTGTCGCGGTGATCAACGTCGGCGCGGCGACCGAAGCCGAGATGAAGGAGAAGAAGGCCCGCGTCGAAGACGCGCTGCACGCCACGCGTGCCGCGGTCGAAGAGGGCATCGTCCCGGGCGGCGGCGTGGCGCTCGTCCGTGCGCAGCGCGCGCTCAAGTCCGTCAAGCTCGACTCGGACGAGCAGATCGGCGTCGACATCATCCGTCGCGCGGTCGAGGAGCCGATCCGCATGATCGTGCAGAACGCGGGTGGCGAAGGCTCGATCGTCGTCGAGAAGGTGCGGGCGTCGAAGGATGACGCGTTCGGCTACAACGCGCTCACCGACACGTACGAGAACCTGGTCCAGGCCGGCGTCATCGACCCGACCAAGGTGACCCGTACGGCGCTGCAGAACGCCGCGTCGATCGCGGGACTTCTCCTCACGACGGAAGCGCTCATCGTCGAGAAGAAGGAAGAGAAGCCGGCCGCGGGTGGTCCGCCGGGCGGCGGCATGGGCGGCATGTACTGAGCCGTTCCATCGCACGACGAACGACACGGGCGCCGCGACCGCGGCGCCCGTTGTCGTTCGTGCCGGAACCCGCCTCGCGCCGCTCCGTCGCGGCGCCTCGGATCCGCACTGCCCCTTGCGTCCCGCCTATTTGTTCTACAGGCTAGAACAATGGACCTCGGACCGCTCGAACTCGCCGCCCTCCTCGCCGTCGCCCGGCTCGGCGACGACGCCTACGGGCTCGCCGTCCGCCGCGACGTCTCGGAGCGCGCGGGACGCGACTACTCCGTCGGCGCGATCTACACGACGCTCCAGCGACTGGAGGACAAGGCCCTGCTCACCTCCCGGACGAGCGATCCGCTCCCCGTCCGCGGCGGCAGATCGCGCCGGCACTTCCACCTGACGGCCGCCGGACGGCGCGCCATCGAGACGGCCCGCCGCCGCGCCGACGCGCAGTGGGGCGGAATCTCACCTCCCATTCGATCGAGGCTCGTATGACCGCATCGCGCCCTTCACAGCGCATCGAAGCCCTTCTCGCTTCACTCGGCGCACGCGCGCCCTATCGCGACGCGGTGCTCGGCGACCTGGCCGAAGAGCACGCACGCCGTGCGGAGAGCGAGGGCGAGCGCGCGGCCGCGCGATGGTATCGTCGCGAGGCCCTGCGCGCGGCGCCGCATCTCCTGCTCGATTGGGCCCGTCAGCTCACACCACGCGAGGTCGGGCGGCTGGCGGTCGTCGCCATCGTGAGCGGGGCGACGCTTCGGCTGCTTCAACTCGGCATCGTGGCGGCGGTCGTCGCATCGCTGGGCGTCGTGCCGGACTCGCTCGTCGTCGTCAACGCGGCGTGGCGCGACGTGGTGCAGGAGATGCCCGTCCTCGCGGCGATGGTCGTGGCGCTCGTCCAACTCGTGCCGGTGGCCGTCGGGTTCATCGCCGCCTGGACGAACGCGCGCGGTCGCATTCCCGCGGCGCTGCTCGTGGCGACGGCGGTGGCGGGATCGGGGATGGCGCTGCTCTGGTTCTTCGTTCCGGCTCCTCTACCGCTCAGCGTGAGTGTGGTTGCGCCGCTCTGGCTGGCCCTTCGCATCGTGCTCGGCGGCGTCGTCTGCGCGGCGCTCGTCGATCGATCGGATGCGACGGCCATCGCGATCAGCCGATAGCCGTTCGGCAAAGTGGAACGACGGGCTTGAATGAATGGTGGGCTCCCTGCAAGATGGGCGAGTGAATCTCTCCATCATCTCGCGGAGCACATCGGCATGTCATTGGCTCGTCTTCGAAATCTCCTGAAGCTGAGTGGCTCGCTCACGCTGTTGCTTGCCGGCGCCGTCGCGGCGCAGGCGCCGGCGGAGCATCAACAGAACGTCGTCATTCGCGGCGGATGGCTGTTCACCGGCACCGGGAACACCGTCGTTCGCAATCGCGGGATCCTCGTCGTCGCCGGGCGGCTGATGGCGGTGGACCGCGCCATCACGCCCGCCGAGGCGGCCGGCGCGCGCGTCGTCGAGCTGCGCGACGATCAGTACGTGCTGCCCGGCATCTTCGACGTTCACGCGCACTACAACATGACCCTCGGCCCCAACGGGGTGCGGAGCGATGAGTATACGTACAATCCGCTCATCTTCCTCGCAAACGGCGTGACGTCGACGTTTCCCGCCGGCGAGTACGACCCCGAAGGGATGATGCGGACGCGGATTCGCATCGACAACGGCGAGCAGATCGGCCCGCGGATCTACAACTCCGGCCCGTACTTCGGCACGGCGCGCCGCGGCTGGAATCAGAACGCGACGACCGCCGACATCTACAAGGACGTCGACGAGTGGGCGGCGAAGGGCGCGCGGGCGTTCAAGGGGAAGGGAATCGCGCCCGAGCATCTCAAGGCGCTGATCGAGCGCGCGCACCAGCACGGCCTCACGGTCACGGCGCACCTCGAGTCCGGGTTCCGCAACAGCACGAACGCGCGCGACGCGGTCCTCATGGGCATCGACCGCGTCGAACACATCCTCGGTGGCGATCAGCTCGATCCGACGAAGCCGGCGTATCCCTCGTGGTCGCAGGTCGATACGTCGTCGAAGCAATTCAAGGACATCGTGCAGCTCTTCGTCTCGCACCACGTGATGTTCGATCCGACGATCACGGCGCCGGTGTACTTCAGCCAGTTGCAGGACGGCTTCGACTACTGGGTGGACGAGCGGAAGTTCTTCACGCCCGAGGTCCAGGCCTGGGTGAAGACCAGGCCGCCGCGCAAGGCGGTCGCCTCGTGGGATTCGCTCTACTGGGCGATGCGGCGCACGACGAAGGCGTTCTACGACGCGGGCGGGCTGCTCACGCTCGGCACCGATAACCCGAGCACCGGCGAGTTCATCGCCGGTTTCTCCGCGCATCGCGAGTTGCACACGCTCGTGCTCGCGGGCATTCCGCCGGCCGCGGCGCTCAAGATCGCGACGATCAACGGCGCGCGCGCGATGGGCGTGTCGGACAAGCTCGGGACGCTCGAGGCAGGCAAGCTCGCCGACCTGTTCGTGATCGACGGGAATCCGCTCACCGACATCAAGAACACCCGCAACGTGCAGATGGTGATGAAGTCGGGGTTCATCTACGACCCGAAAGCGCTTCTGGCGCAGGCCGAGGGGAAGATCGGGATGTCGCCGCAACGCTGACCGGTTCCGCGCGCGGCATTGTCTCCCTTCCACGGTAAAACCGAAGGGGTACCGGCAGCTCACCGGTACCCCTTCGCTCATTTCAGGCATTCTCCGCGAGGAGAAGGTGCTCTGGTTTCTCTTCTCGGAGTCCTCTGCGCTTCTTTGCGCTTCCGCGTCTCCGCGGTAGCGGTCGACGGTGTCTAGTGCGGAATGTTCGGATTGTTGTTCACCTCCGCCGACGGCAGCGGATAGCAGGCATCGTCCTGGACCTTGTCGTACCCGGCCTTGAAGTAGGTCGAGCCAGGCACCGGCATGTTCAACACCGACGCGCCGTTCCGCTGGAAGTCGCCGAGCCGCTTGCCCTCGAGGAAGAACTCGCGGGCGCGCTGATTCTCGAACTCGGTGAGCACGCTCGCGTCGTCCGTCGGGCCGTCATACGCCGCCTGGCCGTTCGCCGCGCGCCGCGTCTGGATCAGCGCCAACTGCGTCGTCGCTCCGCCCGCCTCGGCGGCGATGTAGTCGGCTTCCATTCGCGAGGCGAGACGCACCGGCGACGCATAGCTCGTGTACTTCGTCTGCACGTAGTACGGCGTGATGCCGTCCTGCGGCGTGAGCGTGTGCTGACCGGGGTTCAACACGCCGATGCGCGGATCGTTCAACCCGCGATACGGCGGCGCGACGGTGATCGATCCGCGCGACCCACCCTCGCGATCCCAGATGGCGTTGCCGAGCCGTCCGCGGTTCGCGAGGTCGTCGGAGTACAGCATGTTGTAGTTGAAGCTCGACGGGACGTTCGCCGCGTCCGCAGCGGCGGCGACCTTGTCGCCCTTCTGGAGATTCGCTCGCGCGCGGCCGACATACGACGCGTTCACGAAGGTCGCGGCGCCCGTGCCGGCGGCGGCGCCGGCGGTGATCGCCGCCGTGAAGTGCGTGACCGCCGAGTCGATCGCGTTGGCCGGAGTGATCGCCGGGCCGCTCGCGACGGTGATCTGGCAGAACTGCTCCGCCAGGAGCTCGAAGACGAAGCCCGTCACCATCTCCGAGCGCGCGAGATCCGCGCTCTTCTGCCCGTCCGCCGTCGAGGCGAGGGCCGCCGACGCCGCCTTCGACGAGACGAGCGCGCGCTGCAGACCGGCGTAGATCGTCCCGCCGACGGCACCGCCCGGAGGAATGTCGCGGCGGGCGAAGTCGTTCGGATCGTTGAACGTGTCGGTCGGAAGGATGTCGCCCGTGAACCAGCCCATGTACATCACGAGATCATCGTAAGCGGACGCGAAATCCTGCAGCGCGGACTTGGACAGCGTCTGCGCGTCGCGCACCGGATCGACGGCCGACACGTCGAGCGTCGTCAGATTGGTGCTGGTGAGGTAGTCGTTGCATGCCGCCAGGGGCGCGCCGAGGAGCGCCGCGCCGAGGGCGATCGAGAGCTTGTTGGTCATTCGCATGGATCGCGGCCTCACGGTTGGAAGGCGAAGCGCACGACGAAGCGTCGGGCTTGTGGGAGTTGCAGGAAGTCCGCCTGGTCGGTGGAGCTGAAGGTGTTCGAGTGGATCTCAGGGTCCGGCCCCTGATACCCGCGCTTCCACAGGTTCAGGTTGCGGCCCGCGAGCGTCAGCGTTGCGCCGCGCACTCGCGCCACGCTCAGATACCGGTCGGGGATCTGGAAGCTGAGCGACACCTCGCGGAGCCGCATGAACGATCCGTCCTGGATGTACGGCGAGCTGACCGATCCCGACGTGACGACGGAGTCCTTCGTCGCGGTCCGGTACGGGCCGAACCGCCGCAGCCGCTCGGACGGCGAGAGAACGGTCGTGTCGACGCGCTCCAGCGCCACGGCGTTGGTCTTCTCGCGGAAGCTCTGCGTGTTGTTGTTCACGAAGAAGCCTTCCTTCCAGTCGAGCTGCGCCGAGAGCCGGATCGCCTGGCCGAAGCTGAAGCTGTTGAAGAACGAGCCCTCCCACTTCGGCAGCTTGTTGCCGAGGTACTCCAGCGAGTCGCCGAGGATCGCGACGCCGCGCGCGAGATCGACGCTGTGGACGCGCCAGCCCGTCCACGGCGAGAGCGGGAAGCCGACCTGGTTGCCGCCCGGGGTGAGCGGCAGGTCGCCCAGCGACGTGACGACGTTGCGGAGGGTGTTCGTCGAAATGCGAGTGTCCCAGCCGAAGCGCCGCCGGTCGATCAACTGCGCGTGCAGCGCCAGCTCGACGCCGTCGTTCCGCACGCCCCCGATGTTCGACGTCTTGTTCTGCGAGAAGCCGAGCGACGTCGGAAGCACCTGCGTGAGGAGCAGGTCCGACGTCTGCTTGCGGAAGTATGTCGCCTCGAGCCCCGCGCGATCGTTCAATACGCCGAGCTCGAAGCCGCCCTCGAACTCCGTGCCCTTCTCTGGGCGTAGCTCGCTGTTCCCCGGGTTGCTCAGGCACACGCCCTGGCGAATCGTCGAGCCGTCGAGATAGCTGCACGGCGCGTACGTCGCCTGCGCGGTGCCGGGAAGGGGAGCACGCCCCGTCGTGCCGTACGACGCGCGGAGGCGCAACTGGCTCGCCCAGCCGAGGTACGGTTTGAGCGCCGGCTCTTCGGACACGACGTACGAGACGCCGACCTTCGGCAGGAAGAAGTGATCGACGTTGTTGCCGAACGTGTTCGCCTGATCGACGCGAGCGCCCAGTTGTACGAAGAGACGATTCGCGTGGGCGAGCTGGAGTTGGCCGATGTAGCCGACCGACCGAGTGGTCGTCGTGCCCTCGGTGCCGCTCTGCACCGCGGCCGCGGATACCGCGCGCGCCGTGTTGCTCGCGAGCCCGAAGCCTTCCGCGGTCACGGTGCTCTGCTCGAGATCGACGATCTGCGCGCCGAATGAGAGGTCCGCCTCCCACGACGTGAACTTCGGCAGCGTGTGCTTCAAGTCCCCGAGGTAGCTCAGCGTGTAGGTGTTGTCGGAGCGGCGGTTCTCGGTCACATGCCCGACGTTGTCGTTGGCCGAGTACGCCCCGATGTCGCTGCGCGGGACGAGGCGCGACGTGCTGGTGCCCGACAGGTCCGCGCCGACCGTGAGAGAATTCGTAAACATCGTGGACGGCGACCACTTGAGATCGATCGTCGGCGTGTTGCGCACCACGTTCACCCGGCTGTCGATCGCGGCGATGGCCGCCGCGTCGCGAAACGCGCCGTTCCATCCGTTGTTCGCCTTGCCGACGGTGAGCGGACTGCTGATCAGCGCGCCCTGGAAGCCGTACGGGTTGTTGCCCTGGTCGGGAAGACGAATGTCGTTCCACAGCACGCCGTAGCCTGCGTCGACGATGACGTCGGCGCGCGGCTGGAAGTGGAAGTTCAGACGGCCCGACTTGCGGAGAACGTCGTTGCTCGGCAGCGTGCCGACTTCGTGGTCGTAGTTCGTCGACACGTAGTAGCCGAAGTTCGGACCGCCGCCCTGGCCGCTCCACGTCACCGCGCCGCGGGTGCCGTTGTTGAGCACATGCTCACGGACCAGCGGATTGTCGGAGACGATCGTGCCGACCGCCTTCTGGTAGCAGAGCGTGGCAGCCGGATCGGTTACGTCGGAGGCGCGGCAGGCCGCGTAGTTGCTGGGCGGATCGTAGTTCGGATCGATCGAGTTGTACTCGACGTTGACGTTCTGGCGCAGACCGCCGCTGTTCATCGCGCCGCGCTTGGTGATGATCTGGATGACGCCCGCGGATGCGTCGGCGCCGTAGAGCGTCGCCGCGGCCGGTCCCTTCACGACCTCGATGCTCTCGATGTCTTCGGGCGGAATGTCGTTCAACCGGCTCGTCGCCTGACCGCCGATGTCGCATCCGCTGCAGCCGCCGCCGCGATTGCCGCCGGGGCTCTGCGTGCGCGAGTCGGCGCGGACGCCGTCGATGAAGACGAGCGGCTCGTTCGAGAGGTTGATCGACGAGGCGCCGCGAATGCGGATGGTCTGCGCGGTGCCGCTCGTGCCGTCGTTCCGCTGGACGGAGACGCCCGGCACGCGCGATTGCAGAACCTCTGAGACGCTGGTCACCGGCGCGGTCTTCACGAGATCGGCGGCGTCGACCGCGGCGACTACCGCGGGTTGTGCGCGGCGCACCTGCGTGCCGGCCGTTCCGGTGATGACGATCTGGTCCAGCTGCACGCTCGCGACCTTGAGCTCGACATCGATGCGCGCCGTGTCGTTGGCGGCGATCGTCACGGTCCGCGTGACGGGACCGTAGCCGATGCGCGCGATGCGGACGGTCGCGGGGCCGGCGGGGACGTTCGGGATGGCGAAGCGACCGCGGTCGTTGCTGGCGCCGCCGAACGTCGTGCCGACGATCTGGATCTGGGCGCCGGTGAGAGGTTGTTGTGAGCCGCCGTCGATGACGGTGCCGGTGACGGTGCCGCGCCCCTGGGCGGCGGCGACGGCGGGGAGGAGGAGGAGTGCGAGTGCGGAGACCACGCGGGCGAGTCGCCGGCGGGTCGGGGGGAGTGACAGCGAATGCATACGGTCCCAGCGAGAGAGGAACTCCGGGGATCGCGCTTCGGCACGGCGTCGTGTCGTAATGCGCTTGCAGGCGCGAGGAAGGTACACATTGGATATAGAATCCGACAATACAGAAACCACCTACCCCGCACCTCGCAGCGTCCGACTCACCCACGGCTGTCGGTCGTCGGCTCTCGGCTCTGGCCTTCGGTTACCGGCTTGCTACCGGCTTTCGGTGACCGGACTGCTCACGGCTGCGGCTTTCGGACGCAGCTGCCGGCTGAGCGCCGGCTGCGGCTGACCGCTTCGTCACCAGCGATCTGCTCCTCTCGCAGCTCACCTACAACGCGGCTGGCTAACGGCTCGGCTCCCGGCTCCTCCCGGCGCATGGTTGATGCTGCCGGCCATCCGCTCTTGCTATCGGCTTCCGGCTGTCGGCTCTTGCTATCAGCTTCCGGCTCCTGCTGTCGGCTACCGGCTTGCTATCGGCTTTCCGTGACCGGACTGCTCACGGCTTCGGCTTTCGGACGCGGCTCACGGCGGTGCGCCGGCTTCGGTCGCCGGCCGTGCGGCCGGCCGCGGCTCTCAGCTCGGCTCTCGGCTTCCGGCGGTCGCATGCGCGTCGTCCACCTGAACGACTCCCACGCCGCGCACCCTGAGATCGAGCGTGGCGGCGGCTGGTCCGCATCGATCCCGGCTTCCGGTGCGTCCCGCTGCGATGGAATGGTTGCAGTCGTCGCGGAACGGTGATGGTCGCGCGCGCCCGCGCTCATATCGTCCGGCATGGGCGACTATCACAAACTGGAAGTCTGGAAGTTGGCCACGGCGCTGTCCGACGAGATCTCCGTCATCGTCGAGAACCTCCCCGGCGGCCGAACCGGCGCACTCGGCGACCAGTTGGCCCGAGCGTCCGACTCGATCCATCAGAACATCGCAGAGGGGTGCGCCTTCAACAGCGACCGCCAACCGGTGAAGTACCTCCGCCAAGCCCTCGGCTCGACCGACGAAGTTCAGGACGCTCTCGAGACGCTCAAGCGTCGTCGGTTACTCCCGCCGGAGCGTGACCATCTCATCGGTGACGCCAAGCTGCTCGCGAAAAAACTGTCGTGCTTCATCTCGCGCGTGGAATGACGAACCGAGTGGTCACGGAGCCGAGAGCCGGGAGCGAAAAGCAGGGAGCAATCTGTAATTAGAAAACACAACTAGTGAACAGCGAATTCCAGCGCGAGTCGGAATGCGCGCCGGAAGAGGCGCCGAGAGCCGAGAGCCGAGCGCCGAGCTGTTAGCCGGCCGCCGAGAGCCGAGCTGTTAGCCGGCCGCCGAGAGCCGAGCTGTTAGCCGGCCGCCGAGAGCCGAGCTGTTAGCCGGCCGCCGAGAGCCGAGCTGTTAGCCGGCCGCCGATAGCAAAGCCGGTAGCCGCAGCCGGCGCTCAGCCGGCAGCCGCGTCCGAAAGCCGAAGCCGTGAGCAGTCCGGTAACCGAAAGCCGGCAACAAGCCGTCAGCCGTCAGCCCAAGCGGTGAGCCGTCAGCCGAATAGGGAATACTGTACGGGTGTTTGGGCGGTCCGGATGCTACTGGCCGTGAATGGCCCAACGACCGCCCCTTGTTCCGCCGCCGTGATCGTCCCTTTGAACGCCGTTCTCGCCACCGCCCCCCTCATCGATGCCATCGCCACCGCCGGCGAATTGCAGTTCTCGCTGAGGTGGGCGAGCACGAGATGGCTGAGCCCTCGCCCGACCGTCCGCCGTACGAAATCGCCCGCCTCCCGATTGCTCAGGTGCCCGTACCGCGATGCGATCCGCTTCTGCAGAAAGCGTGGGTATGGCCCGTGCGCGAGCATGTCGTCGTCATGGTTGGACTCGAGCACCAGGATGTCCAGCGACTCGCACGCCCGCGCGATCCCGCGCGTGACATGGCCGATGTCGTAGAACAATCCCGCGCGTGCGCCGGTCGAGATACTCTCGATCACGAAGCCGACGGACTCCGTCGCATCGTGCGGCGTCCGCGTGCTCGTGACGCGCATCCGCGGAAAATCGAGCGTCATGCCCGGCACGAATCGATGCACGACGGCGTCCGACAGCTCAGGTGCGGTGGCCGTCCCCGCCGTGGCGTAGATGCCCCAGCCCCATCGACGTGCCGCGCGGCCGGCGCCGCTGATGTGGTCTGAGTGTTCGTGCGTGATCAGGCAACCGTCGATCGACTCCGGCGCGACGCCGATCGACTTGAGCCGCCCGGCGAGAATCCGCGGTCCGAATCCGCAATCGACCAGCAACCGCGAGCCATCGCATTCGACCAACACGGCGTTGCCGTTGCTGCCACTGCCCAGCATCCACAGCTTCACGGCGTGTCCATCGCGTCGTCGATCGTCCAGCGGCGCTCGTGGACACTCTGGAGATGGCGGCGCATCCGCATGCTCAGCTCCACGTGCCGGCGTGCCATCACCCGCTGCGCCGTCTCGAGAAACTTGTCGGCGCGATAGAGCGTGTACGGCGCGCCGCCGCCCCATGCGAACGGCGGCACGGCCTTCGGCGGCATCCGATCGTACACGTTCGCGCCGGCGCCGAGCACGCAGCCGGTCGTGAGCGTCAGGCCGATGCCCGTCTTCACATGATCGCCGAACAGCGTGCCGAGGAACTGCATGCTCGTGTCGCGCTCGCCCGACGGCGTCCACAGCGCCACGCTGCCATACGTGTTCTTTAAATTGCTCGTGATCGTGCCGGCGCCGAGGTTCACCCAACGGCCGAGGTACGAGTGGCCGACGAAACCGTCGTGTCCTTTGTTCGCGTAGCCGAGGAAGATCGTGTTCGCGAGTTCGCCGCGCGCCTTGCACACGTCGCCGATCGAGCATGCCGTGAGCTCGCCGCCGAGAATCTGCGTGTGCCGGCCGACGTAGCACGGTCCGGTGATGCGGGTGAAGGCGCGGATCACCGAATCGTGGTTGATCAGAATCGGGCCGGCCGACGCGTCGAGCACGACGTGCGGCTCGATGCGGCTGTCGCCCAGCACGATGACCGGATGGTTGCCGATCACCGTGACATGCTCGGGCACGGTGCCGCGCGGGGCGTACGGCTGCGACGCGAATGCCAGGATGTCCGCCGTGAGCTGCTCGGGGAGAAGGCGGATGAGATCCCACACCTCGTCGAGCCACCAGCCGCCCACGTCGCCGATGGCTCCGGTGCCGGCGGCGATCGCGTCGATCGTCATGCTCCCGTCGGCGAAGGCGCGGGCGTCGATCGGCTCCTTGATGCGGACCGCGCAGAGCCGCTCGCCGCTTCGCCACATGCTGCACGTCGCGGCGCGGCGCGCGACGTTGGGGATGTCGGCCGGGATCGTCGGGATACACCGCGCGTTCGCGATGATCGACCCGGCGGGAATCATCCCGCCGGCCGGCGCCGTTTCGATCCCTTCGTCGAAGAACTCGTGGCTCGCGCCCGAGAGAAAGAAGGTCTCCGAGGGCTGCAGCACCGACTTCCAGCGTTCGCGGATGAGCACCGCGCCCGAAACCATCTCCGACAGCGGGCGCGTCGAGGCGAACGGCTCGAACGTGCGCGCCTGCGCATCGTCGTAGAGGTAGAGCGCGGTCACGCGCCCGGACCGTCGCGCACGCCGCGCGGCAGTGCGTCGATGAGCGTTTTCAAATCCGCCGACCGCTCGACGGTCGTCACCAGCGTCACGCCCTTCTCGATGACCACGACCAGGTCCGAGACCCCGTAGAGGATCACGTTCGCGCCCGGGGCGTGGACGACGTTGTTGTTCGCCTCGAGGACGTGGACGTTCCCCTGAGCCGCGTTGCCGTGCGGATCGTGCGCGCGCACGCGCCGGAGCGCGCCCCATGTGCCGACATCGTCCCAGCCGAAGTCCCCGGGGATGACCGCCACGCGATCGCTCCGCTCGAGGACGCCCACGTCGACCGAGATCGGCGTCACCGACTGGAAGAATCCTTCGATGTCGTTCGCGCGCGCGTGCAGCGCCGGCGCCACTTCGGGGGTGAGTTTGCGCACGTCGTCGAGAAAATCGCCGACCCGCCAGGCAAAGATCCCCGAGTTCCAGAGATATCCGTCGCGCGTCATCTCCTCGGCGCGCTTGCGGTCAGGCTTCTCGACGAAGCGCTGGACGCGGTGTGCACCTTCGCCGAGTGCTTCGCCCGGCTGGATGTGGCCGAAGCCCGTTTCCGCGCGCGTCGGCACGACGCCGACCGTCACCAGGGCGTGGTGCTCCTCGGCGAGCATGGCGGCTTTGCGGAGCGCCGCCTGGAATCCGGCCGCATCGCGGACCGCCCAGTCGGCGTGCACGGAGATCATCGTCGCGTCGGGGCCGTCGCGACGGGCGATCTCCTGCGCCGCCCACGTGAGCGCCGCCGCCGTGCCCCCTGCCCGCGGTTCGGCGATGAGGTTCTCGGCGGGGACGTCGCGCAGCAGCGCCTGGATGGGCGGCACCAAAGACGGGTTCGTGAGTATCAGAACCCGTTCGGGCGGCACGACCGGTGCCAGGCGGTCGACCGCCTCGGCGAGGAGCGGCTGCTCGGTGACGAGCGGCAGGAGTTGCTTCGGCCGTTCCGGGGTGCTCAGGGGCCAGAAGCGTGATCCGATGCCGCCAGCGAGGACGACGGCCCAGCGACTCACGCGGACTCTCCGAGCATCTCGTCTCCTGATACGCCGACCAGCTCGGCGGCGCGTGCGTAAAGTTTCTTCGGACTGAAGGGCTTGGTGAGAAAATCGTTCGCCCCCAACCGCATGGCGCTCGTGTGCTGCTGCTCCTGGCCGGCCGCCGTGAGGATGATGCACGGCACGTCGCGCCAGCGCGCGTCCTGCCGCATCGCCGCCAGAATATCGAGGCCGCTCAGGTGAGGCATCATCAAGTCGAGCAGCACCAGGCAGATGTCGGGCTCGCGTTCGAGCACGTCCATCGCTTCGCGGCCGTCGTAGGCGAGGGTGACGCGAAACGGGCCCTGCTCGAGTTTCATCTTGATGATGCGCCCGATGTGGGGCTCATCATCGGCAACGAGAACGTGACAGTTCGCGGGACTTTGCGGATCGGGCACGTGGATCAGACGAGGGCGGCGATGTGTTCGCGATTGCGACGAAGCTCGAACAGCAGTTGGCCGAGGTTCGCGCGCGGCGACACCAGCACCAGCAAGATCGCTTCCGTGGACAGCACCGAGACCACGGCCAGCCCCTCGGCGTACTCCAGCACCGCGGTAACGAGCTCCCCGCGCTGGGTCGTCGCGCCGAAGTCGTCCGCCGCTCCGATGATGGCCGGAATCCGCGCCGCGATGTCCTCGGCGTCGAGCCCGGCGGTGATGTGGCTGTCGATCAGCAGGCCATCGCGCCCGAGCACGATGGCGGCTTCGACTCCGTCTCGCTGCCGGATGGCGGCCACGAGGTCACGAATGCTCGGCATTGCGGGTCCTCAACTCTCGTCGCGAAGTGGTGGCGAAGCTAGAAGTGGCATTTATCGAAGTCAAGCGATCACAATCGCTTGTAGAACCGAAGCCCACGCCGTTATTCTTCGCCCTTGAGCCTCACTCCAATGATACAACGCGTGAATGTTCTGAAGTCGAAACTCGTCGCGCTCGCGCTCGCCGCCGTGACCATTGCCGGCGTGTCCTGTCGCGACCTCACCGGCGTCGACGCCTCGCTGCAAACGATCACCGACAGCGGAACGGCGTGGGCGATCAACGGCGCGCCCCTCGGCGCGCAGACCGCGTTGTACGGATACACGGGCACCCTGCTCCAGGCCACCCCAGACGGTCTGTTCGACATCGCGTTCGATCTCGACAGCCTGTTCCGGCCGGTGATCCTCCCGCAGCGGGCGGTGCTGAACGGCCTCGCGCTCTCGACGCACACGGTGTCGCTCGCGACCGTGCCGGGCTCCTTCGAGTCCGTCACGTCGGTGCCGAAGGGCCTGCAGTTCCGCGCCGACACGGCGATGACGGTGACCCGCGACCAGGTCGTCATCGCGCAGATCGCCGACGCCAACGTCTGCACGTACTCGCTCACGGGGACCACGCTCTTCGTGAAGCTCGTCGTGCGCTCGATCAACCGCGAACAGGGCACGATGTTCGTCGCGTACACGGTCGATCCCAACTGCGGCTTCCGCTCCTTCGCCCCGGGCATTCCCAAGGATTAGACCCGTGCACGATCCACGCGCCCTTCGCGAGCAACTCGACCAGCTTCGCGAGGGCATGCGCCGGCGCGGCGCGCTCGACACGCTCGCTCCCGTCATCGATCGCGGCGTGGCCGCCGAGCGCGAACGCCGCACCATCATCCAGTCGGTGGAAGAGAAGAAGGCGGCGCGCAACGCCAACGCGCAGGAAGTCGCCCGTCGCAAGAAGGCGAAGGAGAACGCCGACGATCTGATCGCCCAGGGGCGCGCGCTCGGCGACGAGATCGGCGCGATGGAGCAGCAGCTCACCGTCGTGGAGCGCGATCTTCAGCAGGTCGTTCTCGAGCTGCCGAACATCCCGCTGCCGCAGGTCCCGGATGGCGGTGAGGAGAACAACGTCGTCGTTCGCGAGTGGGGAACGCCCCGCTCGCCGGAGGGCGTGAAGCCGCACTGGGAGATCGGCGCCGCGCTCGGCCTCTTCGATCTCGAGCGCGCAGGAAAGGTCTCGGGCTCCGGCTTCGTGTTCTATCGCCGCAACGGCGCGCGCCTGATTCGCGCGCTGCTCGACTTCTTCATGGACACGCATCGCGACGAGCACGGCTACGAGGAGGTCTGGCCGCCGCTGCTCGTGAATCGCGCGACCATGACCGGCACCGGCCAACTCCCCAAGTTCGAGGACGACGCCTACGCCACGCGCGGCGATGACATGTTTCTCATCCCGACGGCCGAAGTGCCCGTCACGAACCTCTACCGCGACGAGATTCTCGAGCGCGATCAGCTGCCGATGGCCTTCGTGGCCTACAGCAAGTGCTTTCGCCGCGAGGCGGGATCGGCCGGCAAGGACACGCGCGGCATCCTCCGCACGCACGAATTCGACAAGGTGGAGCTCGTGCGCTATTCGTCGCCGGAGGACTCCGGCGACCAGCTCGAGCAGCTGACCCGGCATGCCGAGTCGATGCTCGAGCGGCTCGGGATTCCGTATCGGCGCAAGCTCCTCGCGGCGGGCGACACGGGCTTCAGCTCCGCGATGACCTACGATCTCGAGGCGTGGGCGCCCGGAGTGGGCGCGTGGCTCGAGGTGTCGTCGTGCAGCAACTTCACCGACTTCCAGGCGCGGCGCGCGAACATTCGCTATCGCCCCGCCAAGGGCGAGAAGCCGCGCTTCGTGCATACGCTGAACGGCTCCGGCCTCGCGTTCCCCCGGACCGTCGCGTGCATCCTCGAGCACTATCAGAATGCGGACGGGTCGGTGACGGTCCCTGACGTGCTCCGGCCGTATCTCGGTACCGATCGGCTGAGCTGAGCGCGGCGCTCGTGCGACGCGCCAAGCCCGAAGTCTGGGTCGCCCTCCTTCTCCTCGTCGTACTCGGCTCCTACGTCTGGTACACGCAGCGCGTCGTCGCGAGCTGGCGCGTCGACGCCGCCCGCTCGACGGAGATGTACCGCCGCGTCTTCCGCGCGTTCGGCGACACCAATCCGAGCGCCGCAACCGACGCGCTGCTCGCGCTCTCGAAGGACATCCAGGCGCAGGGCGTGCCGCTCATCCTCGTCGATCCGCAGGGCACCATTGCCGGGCACGCGAACCTGCCGTTCGATCCGCCCGGGAAGCTCGTGCCGAACGACGATCCGCGCGTGCGCGACTACATCGCCGTGCTCGCGGCGCAGCACGAACCGATCGTCGACTCGATGGTCGGTCGCATCTACTTCGGCGACTCGAAGGTGGTGCAGGGGCTGCGCATCGTGCCGCTGCTCCAGGCGCTCACCGCGGCGATCCTCGTCTTTGCGGTGCTGTTCATCCTCCGCGCGCGCGGCGACGCGACGCGCGAGCGCATCTGGGCGGGAATGGCGCGCGAGTCGGCGCATCAACTCGGCACGCCGCTCTCGAGCCTCGCCGGCTGGGTGGAGCTGCTCGAGGAGCGCGCCGCCGAGGAGGGAATGGAGTCGCCGGTGCGCCACATGCGCGCCGACCTCGAGCGGCTCGACCGCGTGGCCCACCGCTTCGAGCGCATCGGTCGCGAACCCAGGCTTGGTGCCGTCGACATCGGCGCGGTGATCGACGAGACGGCGCGCTATTTCCGCGCGCGCGTGCCGACGCTCGCGAACACGATCGTCGTCGAATCGGCGGTCGCGCCCGACCTGCCGTCGGTGCGCGGCGACGCGGTGCTGCTCGAGTGGGCGGTCGAGGTCCTGGTTCGCAACGCGGTCGACGCGCTCGCTGGTCGTGGCGGCCGCATTCGTCTCGCCGCGGAGCGCGCCCGAAACGGCGACGTGGTCATCCGCGTGAGTGACGACGGCCCCGGTGTGCCGCGCGAGCTGCGCGACCGGATTTTCGATCCCGGCTTCACGACGAAGACGGGCGGATGGGGAATCGGTCTTTCCCTCGCGAAGCGCATCGTCGAAGAGAACCACGGCGGGAAATTGGTGCTGCTTTCCCCGCCGCAGGGGGCGACATTCGAGATTATCCTTCACTGATGCCGCCGTTGCTCGACGACAAATTGATTGCCGGCCTCAATCCCGCTCAGCGGGAGGCCGTGCTGCATGTGAATGGTCCGCTGCTCGTGCTCGCTGGCGCGGGCTCCGGCAAGACCCGCGTTCTCACGACCCGCATCGCCCGTCTGATCGACGTCGAGGCGGTCGAGCCTGGCGAGATTCTCGCCGTCACCTTCACCAACAAGGCTGCCGGCGAGATGCGCGAGCGCATCGGCCGCATCCTCGGCGCCGAGCCGCGCGGCATGTGGATGGGCACGTTCCACGCGATCGGTGCCCGCATGCTGCGGATGACGCCCCATCTCGTCGGCCGCACGCCCTCGTACACGATCTACGATCAGGACGACTCGCTCGGCGTCATCAAGCGGTTGATGGAGCGGAACGACGTCTCCACGAAGCAGTTCGCCCCCAGGGCGATCCAGTCGGCCATCTCCGACGCCAAGAACCGCCTCGTGACGGTGAGCGAGTATGCGCAGCTCGCGCTCGACCCGTTCGCCAAGGCCGTATCGGCCGTCTACCGCGATCTGGGCGAGGCGCTGCGTCTCGCCAATGCGGTGGATTTCGACGATCTCCTCGTGCTGCCGGTGCGCATGCTCCAGCAGTATCCCGATCGGCTCGCCGCGTACCGCCAGCGCTTTCGCTACATCCTCGTCGACGAGTATCAGGACACCAATCGCGCGCAGTACGAGCTGATCAAGCTGCTCGGCGGCGAGCATGGCAACGTGTGCGTCGTCGGCGACGACGATCAGTCCATCTACGGCTGGCGCGGCGCGGACATTCGGAACATCCTCGACTTCACGAAGGATTTTCCGAACGCCACCGTCGTCCGGCTCGAGGAGAACTATCGGTCGACGCCCGAGATCCTCGATCTCGCGAACGTCGTGATCGCCGCGAACACCAGCCGCATGGGCAAGACGCTGCGAGCCACGCACCGGTCGGGCGAGCGCGTGACCGTCGTGCGCTGCCTCGACGAGCGCGACGAGGCGGACTTCGTCGTGAACGAGATGATGTCGCGCCGGTCGGCCTCGCGATCGCTCGCGCTGAACGACGTCGCCGTGCTGTATCGCACGAATGCGCAGAGCCGCACGATGGAAGAGGTCCTGCGCCGTCACGCCATCCCGTATCGGCTCGTCGGAGCGGTGCGGTTCTACGACCGGCGCGAGATTCGCGACCTCATGGCGTACCTCAAGCTCGTGGCCAATCCGTCCGACGACGAGGCGTTCCGCCGCGCGGTCGGCGTTCCAAAGCGCGGGCTCGGCGAGACCACCATCGAGCAGCTCGGCGAAGCGTCGCGCGTGAAGGGACTCCCGATGTTCGAGGGCGCGCAGGATCCCGAGATCGTCGCCGGATTGCGCCCCGCGGCGCGCGTCGCGCTCGCACAGTTCGTCCGGCTCATCGCCGACTTCCGTGAGCGTGCTACCGAATCCGCGGTCGACGAGTTGCTCGGCGACCTCGTCGACGAGATCAAGTATCTCGACTACCTCCGCGGCGAAGGCCCGGAGAGCGCCGAGCGGATCGACAACGTGAAGGAGTTGATCACGAGCGCGGCGGAACAGGTCGCCGACGAGCTGGGCGAGGTCGGTCTCCGCCCGCTCGACCATTTCCTCCAGCGCGCGCAGCTCGTGGCCGGCGCGGACGATCTCGGCGGCGACGCCGACGCGGTCACGCTGATGACGCTGCACAACGCGAAGGGCCTCGAGTATCCGGTGGTCTTTCTCACGGGGCTCGAGGACGGTCTCTTCCCCCTCGCGAAAGCGTACGATGATCCGCCGCTGCTCGAGGAAGAGCGCCGCCTGTTCTACGTCGGCATCACCCGCGCCGAGAAGAAGCTCTATCTCACCCACGCGGAAGAGCGGCGGCGCAACGGAGAGTTCATGCAGGCGCGCCAGTCGAGCTTTCTCGACGAGGTGCCGGACGCCATGGTCGAGAAGCGGAGCACGATCAAGGTCCGCAGCTCGGGCCGTTCCGTGATGCGTGCCGGCGGCGAGAGCGGCTATCGTGGGGGCTACGGCTCGAGCGGCTTCGGTCGCGGACAGCGTCCGTCGCGTGACATCGACGAGTTCATGCCGCGCCCCTCGCCGGCGACGCGCCGCCCCGGATCTCCGGTGAGCGGCTTCGCCTCCAGCCCCGCGCCCGAACACGAATCGCAGGACACGCCGGTGTTCAACGTCGGCGTCCGCGTGAAGCATCGGAAGTTCGGCACCGGCACCATCGCCGAGCTGTCCGGCGCGGGGCGCGAAGCGAAGGTGAAAGTCGATTTCGATGACGAGACGATCGGTCGAAAGACCCTCGTCATCGCGCAGGCCAACCTCGAGCGAGGCGAAGACTGATGGCGGTGACTCTCGACGACGTGCGCCATATCGCGGCGCTCGCGCGCCTCGGGTTGAGCGACGACCGCGCGCACGCGCTGGTCGGTGAGCTGAACGGCATTCTCGCGCACATGGACGTCCTCTCGAAGGTCGATACGACCGGCGTCGAGCCGTTGACGGGCATCGGCCTCTCGACGACGCCGTTGCGCGAGGACAGGGGTCCGGCGATCCCCCTCGTGCATCCGATCGAAACGTTCGCGCCGAAGTTCGAGGACGGCTTCTTCCTCGTGCCGCGCCTCGCTACCCACGAAGACGCGAGCGACGCATCGTGAGTCGCGCCACGGAGAGCCTCGCGCTGGCGCGCCGCATCGGCGCGTTCGACCGCGACGGATTGAACATTCTGCTCCACGCCGCCGACGACGCGCTCCGCCGGGCCGAGCGCGCGCTCGACGAACGGCGTGATCGCGGCGCGGCGCTCGCGATGGATGGAATCCCGGTCGTCGTCAAGGACAACATCGCGACCACCGACCTCCCCACGTCGTGCGGCTCGAACATTCTCGGCGGCTACCTCAGCCCGTACGACGCGACCGCGGTCGCGAAGCTGCGCGACGCCGGCGCACTCATCGTCGCCAAGTCGAACATGGACGAATTCGCGATGGGTTCGTCGAACGAGAACAGCGCCTATGGACCGGCGCGCAATCCCGTCGACCCGACGCGTGTGCCTGGCGGGTCGAGCGGCGGTTCGGCCGCGGCCGTCGCCGCCGGCATCGTCCCGATCGCGCTCGGGTCGGAGACCGGCGGTTCGGTGCGGCAGCCAGCGGCGTTCTGCGGCGTCGTCGGTGTGAAGCCGACCTACGGTCGGGTGAGCCGGTTCGGCCTCGTCGCCTTCGCGTCGTCGCTCGACCACATCGGCGTCTTCGGCAAGACCGTCGATGACGCGGCGCTCGGCCTCGAGGTCATCGCCGGCCACGACCCGCGTGACGCCACCAGCGCGCCCCGCGACGTGCCCGCGTATCGCGACGCGGCACGAGGCGCCCTCACCGGCGTCGTCATCGGCAAGCCGAAGGAATACTTCCCGGCCGATCTCGATCCGCGCATTCGCGAGCGGTGCGAGACCGCCCTCGAGATCATGCGCTCGCTCGGCGCCGAGATCCGCGACGTGTCGCTGCCGCACACGGACCTCGCGATCGAGGTGTACTACATCGTCGCGCCCGCCGAGGCGTCGTCGAACCTCGCGCGGTTCGACGGCGTGCGGTATGGCCTTCGTCGTGACGGCGACGGCCTCCGCGGCATGTACGAGGCGACGCGCTCGAGCGGCTTCGGCCCCGAGGTCACGCGCCGGATCCTCCTCGGCACGTACGTGCTGTCAGCGGGCTATTACGACGCGTACTACCGAAAGGCGCAGCAGGTGCGAACGCTCATCGCCGAGGATTTCGCGAAGGTGTTCGCGAGCGGCGTCCATCTGCTCTTCACCCCCACGACGCCGACCCCCGCCTTTCCGCTCGGCGCCAAGTCCGATCCGTACGAGATGTATCTCAGCGACATCTTCACCGTGACCGCGAACCTGGCCGGCGTTCCGGCGATGTCGCTGCCCATCGGCCGGGTCGGCGGGCTGCCCGTCGGCGGCCAACTGCTCGCGCCGCACTTCGACGAACGTCAGATGTTGGCGGCCGCGTACGCGCTCGAGCGGACGCTCGGCGAGGAGGCGCATCGATGAGCGCGCCTGCATCGCCCGCGGATCGTTGGCGCGAGAAGTACGAGATGGTCGTCGGCCTCGAGGTGCACGTGCACCTCAAGACGAAGACCAAGATCTTCTGCGCCTGCTCGACGGATTTCGGCGCGCCGCCGAACGCCAATACCTGCCCGGTGTGCCTCGGACTCCCGGGAGCGCTCCCGGTGCTCAACGCCCACGCCGTCGAACTGGCCGCCCGCGCCGCCGCCGCGATCGGCTGCACGATTCAGCCCCGCTCCGTGTTCGCGCGGAAGAACTACTTCTATCCCGATCTGCCGAAGGGATATCAGATCTCTCAATTCGACAAGCCGCTCGCGCTCGACGGCTGCATCCGCGTCGGCACGCGCGACGACGGCACGCCGATCGAGATCGGCGTGCATCGCGTGCACATGGAGGAGGACGCCGGCAAGTCGGTCCACGACCGCTTCGCCGGCTACAGCGCGGTCGACCTGAATCGCACCGGCGTTCCGCTGGTCGAGATCGTGAGCGAGCCGGAGATGCGGTCGGCGCGCCAGGCCGAGGCGTATCTCGTCGCGCTCAAGCAGATCCTGGAGTACGCCGATGTGAGCGACGTGAACATGGAGGAGGGAAGCCTCCGCGTCGACGCGAACGTCAGCGCCAGAAAACACGGCGACGGGAAGCTCGGCACCAAGACCGAGATCAAGAATCTGAATTCGTTCTCGGCCGTCGTACGGGCGCTGGACGTCGAGTTCGCGCGGCAGTGCGCCGTGCTCGATTCCGGCGGAGTCATCGAGCAGCAGACCATGCTCTGGGACGACCGCAACGGCGAGGTGCGCCCCGCCCGCTCGAAGGAAGGCAGCCACGATTACCGCTACTTTCCCGAGCCCGACCTGCCGCCGCTCGTGCTCGACGCGGACTGGATCGCGCGGATCGCGCGAGACCTACCGGAACTGCCCGAGGCGCGGCGCGAGCGCTATCGCGCCTCGCACGTCGGCCTGAGCGCGTACGACATCGACGTGCTCACCTCGAGCGTCGCGCTCGGCGACTACTTCGAGCAGGTCGCGCGGCGCAGCGGCGATCCCAAGGCTGCGGCCAACTGGGTCCTTGGCGAGGTGCTGGCGACGCTCAAGAACACCGGACAGTCGATCGATCGATTCAGCGTCCGCCCGGCGGACCTCGGCGATCTCCTCGTGCTGGTCCGCGACGGGACGATCAGCAACAGCGCCGCGAAGCAGATCTTCGCGACCATGGTGGCGACCGGCGACCCGCCGGGCCGCATCGTCGATCGCGAAGGGCTGCGCAAGGTGACCGACGACGCGGCACTCATCGCCTGGATCGACGAGGTCGTCGCCGAGCACCCGGACGAAGCCGCGCGTCTCTTCGGCGGCGAAAAGCGCCTGCAGGGCGTTCTCGTCGGCCACGTGATGAAGAAGTCGAAAGGAAGCGCCGACCCGAAGCGCGTGAATCAGTTGTTGGCGGAGCGCAGCGGAACGTAGAGCGGATCGGCCAGATCCGCCGCGAAATGCAGGTCGGTCGACGGCATTCCAAAGTGGCGGATCGCTTCTTCGTGGAGCCGGAACGCGCTCGCGCGCAGCGTTTTCCGGCGAATCTGCTTGGCCAGCTTGAGCGCCACGTCGCCCGACGGGTCGAGGCGGAACGGCTCGGAGTGGTCCATGCGGCGCAGCAAATCCATGATGAAGTCGTACGACCGCGCGAGATAGCGGCCCACCTCGTCGTCGGCGAGGTCCCACCGGCTGTTCTCGGTCATCAGTTGGAAGATCCGCTGCCATGAATCGTTGTCGGCGGCGATGACCATTCCGCGGAAGATGCGCCGGTTGGTCGACGTGCTGAAGATCGTCGGGCTCAGCACGCGGTCGAGCAAACCGTCGGACCGCGAGTGGTCGATGAGAATCAACTCGCGCGCGCGCCGCGCCGACTCCGTGCCGAGGTGCGTCTCGAACCGGCTCTCCCAGTAGGAATGGCCGAGCCCCGACGTGCTCGACGTGATCGCGAGCTGTCTCGGCACGAAATAGTTGTGGGCGACGGCATCGGCCGCGAGATGCGAGAGGTACCCGAGCCCGAATGCCCGGAGCGGCTCGTCCTTCGCGCCGTCGAGGATCTCCATGCCGACGTTCCACGAATGGCAATGCCGGCCGACCGGCACGTACTTCTTGGCGATCGAGGTATCGGCCGCGATCGAGCCATACAGGAAGTCATATGGGAACTCGCGAAGCAGCGCCGCGATCGCCGGCGGCAGGAGCGCGAGCGACCGCATGACGGCATCGCCGAGAAAGACATGCGTGCCGGGCGTCCACGCGTGCGCCACGGCTGGGGCAACGACGAGCGCGACGACGGCAAGGAACACCGCGTCGCGCCAGACTTGCCTTCGTGATGACGTGGAGCGGGTCACGCCCGCATCCCGACTCCCCTCTGACGACTCCCGATCACATGCCGATCCGCTTCCGCTGCCGGCGAATCGCCTTGCGGAGGTCGTGGAGCTCGGATTCGACCGCGTCGTCGATCGCCTCGCGGGCGCGTCCCAGGTAGTCCGACACATGTTCGCGGTAGTCCGAGACATGATCTCGAATTTCGTCGCGGGGGACCCGGTCCCACAACTCGCCGCCGCGCTTGGATGCCCAGCGCGCACCGGCACGCCCGTAGCGCGCCGCCTTCTTGCCGGCCCAGGCCGCGCCGACGCCAACGCCGCCGACGATCGGCGACACCGGCCGCATGCCGCTCGGACCGCGCCGCAGGAGGTAGGTGACGCTGGCACCGATGGTGATGCCGATCAGCGCCGCCGTGAGCAGATCGTATTCGTGGTCGTGCTCACTCGTCGACGCCACGGTGCCGTCGTGATCCGCGCGTTCGCGGACCGATACGCGGGGCTGCTGAGAACGCCGCCGCGGACGATTCGCCGAGGGAGTCGCTGTTGTCGCCATCTCGTGCCTCCAGGCTGTCCATTGAACGATCGAGATCCTCGGCGACGTCCACCACGTCGGCCGGATCGAAGAGGTCTGATGCAAGGTCCGTCCCGCGAGCGCGGCCTTTTCCGCGAAAGGTCGCGGCCCCTGTCCGCACGCCGCGCACCGTCGATGCCGTCGCCACGAACGCCGCCTCGGCCTCGCCTTGCACGACCTCGAGCAGCGCGTTGAATTCCCCGAGCCGCTGCTCCGTCACCGCGACGGCATCCTGAATCCGCTCGTTCGCTCCGGCGATCGCCGAGTTCACGAGCTGCATGTCGGCGCGCACCGACGTCGTGATGTACTGAACGTCGTCGGTGATCGCGCGCATCCGCGTCACCATCGGATTCAGCTCGTCCTGAACCCGCCGCACCAGCGAATTGACGCGCCGGTACGTGTCGCGAAGGCGCAGGGTCAGCGGAACGGCGACCGCCGCCAGAATGGTCAGCGAGATCGCGATGAGCGCCGTGCAGAGCGCCATCACGTAGTCCATGATCGTGCGGCCGAACGCCGGCGGCTTGACGACCAGCGTGTCGCGCACCACCGCCGCGGCCTGCAGCAACGGCTCAATCGAGGACGACTCGAGAAAGGGCATCGGGTCCCGCACGGTTGCAAGGGAAAGGCCAAGCATGCTCGGCCGCATCCTACTCCTCGCAATCTAAGCCGGTCAAGCCGCGGTGCCGTCGCATGGAACGTGCACGATTCCCATTGCTTTTGGCGCACGGGCCGCGGATTCTTCTCGCTCGTCGCGATCCTTCCGCACCCTCACCAATCAGACATGAGCGCACTGCAGTTCATCGTTGAGGGCGGGCAGCGGCTCTCGGGCACCATCCGCCCCTCGGGCAACAAGAATGCGGCTCTACCGATCATCTGCGCCGCGCTGCTCACCGAACATCCGGTCGTCCTCGAGAACGTCCCTCGCATCCGTGACGTCGAAACGCTGGTCGAGCTGATCGCGACCGTCGGCGTCAGCGTCGAGTGGACCGGCCGCAACACGCTGCACATCCACGCCGCGACCGTCCAGGCCGCGACGCTCGACCCGAGGCTCTGTCGCCGGATTCGCGCGTCGATTCTGCTCGCGGCGCCGCTGCTCGCCCGATGCGGCTCGATCGAGCTGCCGCCGCCGGGCGGCGACGTGATCGGACGGCGGCGCGTCGACACGCACTTTCTCGCCCTCGAGCGCCTCGGCGTTTCATTCGAGTTGAATGAGAGCTTCCACCTGTCGACCCCCGGGCTTCGGGGCGCCGACGTCTTCCTCGACGAGCCGAGCGTCACCGCGACCGAAAACGCCGTCACGGCGGCCGTCGCGGCCAGCGGCACCACCGTCCTCCGCAACGCCGCCTGCGAGCCCCACGTGCAAGACCTCTGTCACTTCCTCGTCGCGCTCGGCGCCGAGATCGACGGCATCGGCACCAACAAGCTCACGATCGAAGGGGGCCGTCAGCTCGGCGGCACGACCCACCGCATCGGCCCCGACCACATCGAGGTCGGCTCGTTCATCGGCATGGCGGCCGCGACGCGCTCCGAGATCACCATCGCCGACGCCGGCGTCGAACACCTGCGCTCCACCCTCATGGGCTTCGCGCGCCTCGGCGTCTCCTGCAAGATCGTCGGCAACGATCTCATCGTGCCCGCCGAGCAGGAGCTCGTGATTCAGTCGGACCTCGGCGGTCACGTACCGAAGCTCGAGGACCAGCCCTGGCCCGCGTTCCCCGCCGACACCATGTCCATCGCCCTCGTGACCGCGACGCAGTGCACCGGAATGGTGCTCATTCACGAGAAGATGTTCGAGTCCCGCCTGTTCTTCGTGGATAAGCTCGTCGGAATGGGCGCACGGATCGTGCTCTGTGATCCACACAGAGCGATCGTGTCCGGCCCGTCGAAACTCCACGGTAGTACCGTGGAGTCTCCGGACATTCGCGCCGGTATGGCGATGCTCGTCGCCGCGCTGTGCGCCGACGGTGAGAGCACGATCAACAACGTGGGACAGATCGAGCGCGGCTACGAGCGGATCGACGAACGGCTCATCGCTCTCGGCGCGCGGATCCAGCGGGTGGAGGAACGGCGAGGACAATGAGTGTTTCGGTGGAGTCGGCCGCGAGCATCGCGGCGCGGTCGGAGATGGTTCCAGGGTTTGCTGATTTCGGCATCCGCGCTTTCACGACCACCAGGGAGGTCGGCAGCTTCGGGACGCAGACCGACGAGCCCGTACGCGAAGTGATGGGCCGCTGGAGCGCGCTCCGAGCCGAGCTGCGAAACGGGGCCGAGCACGAACGCTTCGCCACCGCCACGCAGGTCCACGGTGCCACGGTGCTCCTTCACGAACCCGCGTGGTTCGGGTGGTTGCGTGGGGAAGCGGCCGACGGTCACGCCACTCTCGATCGCGGGACGGGTATCGCCGTCACGATCGCCGACTGCGTGCCCGTGTTCATCGCGCATCCGTCCGGCGCGATCGCGGTGCTCCATTCCGGCTGGCGCGGCACCGCGGCTCGCATCGTGGAATGCGGCATCGCCCTCTTCGCCTCGCGCGGCCTCAAGCCGCGCGATTTGCGTGTACATACGGGGCCGGCGATCTGCGGCAACTGCTACGAGGTCAGCGCCGACGTCTACGCGCAGCTCACGGGCGCGGACCCTGGCGTCCCCACGCCGGTCGACCTCCGCGCGCTCATCGCCGATCACGCCTACGCGGCCGGCGTCCGCGATATCACCTCGTCGTCGTCGTGCACCCGCTGCGACAACGACCGATTCTACTCGTATCGCGCCGGCGACGACGGCCGCCAGCTCGCGGTGATGATCGCCGACGCATAGCCTGCCGTCGGCCGCCGCAACAAAAAACGGGCGACGCGGACCTCCGCGTCGCCCGTTCTCGTCAGCGCAGCGGCTCAGCGCCCCTGCGCCAACGCCACCGCGCGCTCGATCACTTCATCGGTCGCTGTCCGGCCGAGCTTCACGGTCACGTCCGGAATGAGTCCGACTCCCTCGAAGGTCTGGTGGTCCACCGTGTACGCGATCCACTGCGAGATGGTGTAGGTCCATCCGTTGGCCAGCTCCCGCACCAGCGGCGCGCCGGACGCGCCCGCCGTCGTGTCGCCGACCACCGTCGTCTGCGGCAGCACTCGCATCGCGAGAATGAAGTCCTCGGCGGAGCTCATGCAGCGCCGATTGCTCAGCACGTACACCTGACCCGTGAACCGCTTGGCGCCCACCGGCTTCACGGTCTCGGCGATGTCCGCCGAGAAGTCGCTGTGCTTCGGGCCGTTGCGGAGCCGCACGTACCCGAAGGTGCGTTCACGGTCGGCAAACCGGCCGGCGATCGCGGTCGCCGTCGTCTTGCTTCCGCCGAGATTGTCGCGCACGTCGACGATCATCGCCGTCGCGCCGCTCAGCCGCCCGAGCGCATCGTCCATCTCGGCGTCCCAGCCGCTCTCGCTGAAGCTCGCCATCCGCACGTAACCGATTCCCGGCGCGACGAACCCGCCGCGAATGTGGCCTCCCGTCGTTACGAACGACGAGGTCAAGTACTTCCCGAGGATCGCGTTGATGTTGACCGTCGGCTCGCTCGTCTCGTACGGCGAATACCAGCGCACGGTCCCGCCGGCGCCGGTCGGCGTCAACGATACGTGCAAGTCCTGAAGTTCCTTCAGCATGCTGCCGAGGACGTTCGCGAACTGGACATCCGTGGTGACCGCGCCGGCCTGCGGGCGGTACCTGGCGCCGATCGCGTTCCAGTCCACGCCGCGGAGGTCGAAGTACGAGTAGTGTAGATCGAACTGCGTCCACATGTCCTCGAACATCGAGGAATAGTCGGCCGTCGCGCCCGGACCGATCAGGTCGCTCGCGGCGCACCCGGATACGGTGGCCGCCGCCGCCAGACAGACGGCCGCGATCTTTCGGCGGGCTCTCATTGTCCCTTCCGGCCGAAGCGCGTGACGATGCCGATCGACGTCGTGTTGGTGATCGACCGGGCGTGCCAGCCGCCCGTGTAGTCGAACCCGCGGAAGCGATACTCCGCGACGATGCCGAACGTCCGCGAGGCCGACGACTCGTAGCGGAGACCGAAGTCGAGTCCGCGGAGTGAGGTCGGGCCGGCGGTCGTGAGGCGGATCGGCTCACGCTCCTGGCGCGCATTCGCGTAGGGCTGGTAGACCAGTCCGCCGAGTGGAATCGAGGCCAACCCTGACAGGGTACCGCCGCCGAGCGGCATCGAGAGGGAGACCGCGGGGCCGGCCGTGCCGAATGCCGAGATGAAGGTCGAGGTCGTCGACGACTGGTCGCCGTAGCGGTGGCGCAGCGCGTCGGCCCAGGACTCGAGCGTGAGGCCGGCCCGCATGGTGACCGGGCCGAACTGCGCGACGGTCCGCTGCGCGTCGAAGGCGAGGCCGCCCGCGTACGCGTGCTCCGACCCGGCGAAGTCGTCGCGCGGCTGGAGGCTGGCGATCGACCCCTGGGCGCGGGTCGTCAGGGTCCACGCGCCGGGGCGGAACGTGTACGAGAGGCCCACACCGTTGGCGAGGCCGCCGTACGGCCTGGGCGACGCCGACGCGTCGATCCGGTCGGTGAATCCCATGCCGGTCGTGATCGACAGCTCGTGACCGAAGGGAGGGGAGGCAGGGGCTGATGGCCGGCTCTGAGCCGCGGCCACGGAGGCCAGCGAGGCGCAGAGACACGCCGTCATCGACGTGACAGGAAACCGCATACTGATGGGCTCGCGCGAGAGGAAGGAGACTGCGTGCGCGTGCGTGCACTACAGGAGGGAATGTCCGTTCGAGTTCGGAAGCTAATGCCCGGTCCGGAGTTGCGCCTTCCCGGGGACATTACAGTTGTGTTAACCCTTTCGCTTGACGGTAGTTCCCGCGCGGTCTACTTTAGTATTGCTGCGCGGCTCTTGTGGTCGCGAGTGAAATGTGGGGGAGGTTCCCCACATTTTTTTGTTCTTGACGACTTCCTCGACGGCATGTGAAGGACGCGCTGGAAGATGTTGTCTGGGCGGAGCTTGATGCGATCGGATTCGATCTCGTCGAACTGCGCCGCGGCGGGACGAAGAGCCGTCCGTTGATCGAGGTTCGCATCGATCGGCGGGACGGTGTTGCAGTCAGTCTCGACGACTGCGCCGCCGCGTCGCGTGCCTTGGAGGCGCGGCTCGACGGCAGCGACCTGGTGTCGCCGCAGTACGTGTTGCAGGTCTCGTCACCCGGCGAGCGCTTGTTGAAGAGCGCGGCCGATTGGCGACGCTTTACCGGGCAGTGGGTCAACGTCCTGGCGCCGGACCACGGCGGCAGGGTGGAAGGAAAGATCCTCGCGATCGACGAAGAGGAGAACGAAGCGGGAAGCGGTAGGGAAGTGGTGGCGCTCGAGGTCAATCAGAAAGGGCGACTGACCGAGCGACGCATTCCGCTGGCTGACGTCAAGGAGGCGCGGCTGGCGTTTCACGTGTAAAACTCGAACTGGAATCCGAGCGAAGGTGCGGAGCGCCGGGGCGAGGAACGGTCTAAATCATACGAGGGGTCCTGGATGGTCAGTTCTGCAGAGATTCTCGCCGCATTTCGCGAGGTGTCCAACACCAAGCAGCTCGATCGCGCGGAACTGTATGCCCTGCTGACGGACGGCATCCTCGCGGCCCTCGCCAAGAAATACGGACCGAACGTCCAGGCCGAAGTCGACATCGACGACGGCAAGGGCGACATCCGCATCGTGCTCCTCAAGACGGTCGTCGAGAACGTCGAGGACCCGAGCAACCAGGTTTCCGTGGAAGACGCCAAGGCGTTCGACGAGAGCTTCGAGCTCGGCGACGTCATGGAAGAGCCGATCGACTTCATGGTCTTCGGCCGCGCCGCGGTGCAGGCCGCCAAGCAGCGAATCATCCAGCGCGTCCGCGAAGGCGAGCGCACCCGCATCCGCGACGAGTTCGCCACGCGCGTCGGTGAACTGCTCGCCGGCGAAGTCCAGCAGATCGAGCGCGGCAAGCTCGTCATCATGCTGAACAAGGCGAAGGACGCCGAAGCCATCATCCCGTACCGCGAGCAGAACCATCGCGAGCACTATCACCAGGGCGAGCCCATCCGCGCGGTTCTCAAGCGCGTCGAGGAGACGCCCAAGGGGCCACGTCTCATCCTGAGCCGTGGCGACCCGTTGTTCGTGAAGGCGCTGTTCAAGCTCGAGGTGCCGGAGATCCAGCAGAACATCGTCGAGATCCGCGCGGCCGCACGCGAAGTGGGCAGCCGCACCAAGATCGCGGTCTTCTCGCGCGACGATTCGATCGATCCGGTCGGCGCCTGCGTGGGCCTCAAGGGCTCGCGCGTGCAGGCGGTCGTGAACGAGCTCAACGGCGAGCGGATCGACATCGTTCCGTGGTCCCCTGATCCGGAGCGGTTCGCCAAGCTGGCCCTCGCGCCGGCCAAGGTCGCACGCGTGTTCAGCGACCCGGCGAGCAAGACGATTCAGGCGGTCGTCGACGAGGATCAGCTCTCGCTGGCCATCGGTCGCAACGGCCAGAACGTGCGCCTCGCTTCCGAGCTGACGGGTTGGAAGATCGATCTGTACTCCAGCCGTGAATGGATGGAGAAGGGTGGCGGCGAAGGACAGATCTTCGCGCCGCTCCCCGGTGAGGGCGAGGAGACGGACGTCCGTCTCTCCGACATCAGCGGGATGCCGCCGGCGACCGTAGCCGTTCTCGAGGACGCCGGCTATCGCACGCTGAACGACATCATCGATCTCGAGCGTGAGGATTTCCTCAAGCTTCCGGGCATCGCGCCGGAAGAAGCCGATCGCATCATGGCGCTGATCGACGAGCTGACCACCGATGACGGCGGCGACAGCGACGAAGGGTCGGCGGCCTAATTGACCGGCGAGCGCATGAACGACGTGCAGCGTGCGAAGGTCATGCGCCTCCTCGGCCTCGGAGTTCGCGGCCGCGGTGTCATCGTCGGAGTGAAGCAGGTGCGGGAAGCGGCGCGCAGCAACAAGGTCGCATACGCCCTCGTGGCGAGCGACGCGTCGGTAAACAGTCTCGAGAAGATCACGCCGTTGCTCAATGCCCGGCGCGTTAGATTCGTTGAAGTGCCGTCCGCGGTTGAACTTGGAGCCGCGGTCGGGCGGGAACAAACGGCGGTGGTAGGCATCGTCGACCGGCAGCTGGCTGCCGGGGTTCGTCAGATCGTCGAGTCGGCCGGTAGCGGCCCCGCGGAGGATGTTTGAGCAAGCTTTCTGTCAGTGAGTTGGCCAACGAGTTCGGCGTGTCCACGGATGAGGTGCAGTCGATCCTTCGTTCGATGGACATTCCGGTTCGCAGCCACATGAGCATGCTCACCGACGACCAGGTCGCGCGCATTCGCGCCCGCTGGGAGCGCGAGAAGCGTGATCGGGCGCAGAAGGCGAGCGCGCCCCCGGCACCCGCGGCCCGTCGGCGTCGCGCCGGAGCCGCAGCCCCGCCGGAACCGGCGGCGCCCCCGACGGCTGTCGCCGCCACGGAGCCGGTTCGCCGGCGTCGCAAGGCGGCCGACGTCCAGGCCGCGGCCGAAGAGCAGGCTGCCATCGCGGCTGCCGCCGCACAGGCCGCCGAGGAAGAGCGGCTCGCCCGTGAGGCTGCCGCCGCCGAGGCCGCCCGCATCGAAGCCGAGCGGATCGAAGCGCTGCGCGCCGCCGAGGCGGCCCGTGCTGCCGCGGAAGCCGCCGAGGCCGAAGCGCGCGAGCGCGAACTGCGCGAGCGCATGGAACAGCGCGCCGCGCGCGGACCTGAGGTCGAGGTGCCGCGCGAGGCGCCCGCTGTCGAACCAGCGGCACCCCGTCCCGCGCCCACGACGCACAGCACCCCCGCCACGCCCGAGCGTCCGCGGCCTCGCCCGATCACGCCGGGCGCTCCGCGTCCGCGCCCGGTCGCGAGCAGCGGCGGGTTCCCGCCGCGTCCCATCGCTTCGGCGGCTCCGGGCGGTGGTCCCGGCGGTGGCCGTCGCGATGATCGCCGCCCCCAGGGCAGCGGTGGTCCCTCCACCGGCGGCAGCCAGGGCGGCGGCGCCGGAACCGGCTTCGCCGACCGTGGCGGTCGTCGCAAGAAGGGCAAGCGCGGTACGGTCGACCAGGAAGCGGTGGATGCGAACATCTCCAAGACGATGGCGGCCCTGCGGGGCGCGCCGTCGCGGCGCTCGTCCAGCGACATGCGCCGTGGCTCACGCGAGGAGCTCGAGGCGGCGCGTGCCGCCGAGGCCGAGCGCGAGAGAAAGACCGTCCGCGTCAACGAGTTCATCACGGTCTCGGAGCTTGCGCAGATTCTGAAGGTGCCGGCGACGGAGATCGTCGCCTTCGCGTTCAAGAACCTGGGGTTGATGGTCACCATCAACCAGCGTCTCGACTTCGACCAGATCGAGCTGATCGCGGGCGAATTCGGCTTCCAGGCCGTTCGGGAAGACGAATACCAGGCCGAAGAAGCCGGCGTCGCGGCGATCGAGGACAAGCCGGAAGACCTCATTCCGCGTCCCCCGGTCGTCACGATCATGGGTCACGTCGACCATGGTAAGACGTCGCTCCTCGACTACATCCGCAAGGCGAACGTCGTTGCCGGCGAAGCGGGCGGCATCACGCAGCACATCGGCGCGTACCACGTGTCGCTGCCGAACGGCAAGAACATCACGTTCCTCGACACCCCGGGCCACGAGGCGTTCACCGCCATGCGTGCGCGCGGCGCCCAGGTCACGGACATCGTGGTGCTCGTCGTCGCGGCGGACGACTCGGTCATGCCGCAGACGATCGAGGCGATCTCGCACGCCAAGAACGCCGGCGTGCCGCTCATCGTCGCGATCAACAAGATCGACCTGCCCCAGGCCAACCCGGGCAAGGTCAAGCAGGAGCTGCTCCAGCACAGCGTCGTGCTCGAGGAGTTCGGCGGCAACGTGCTCTCCACCGAGATCTCGGCCAAGAAGGGGACGAACGTTCCGCAGCTGCTCGATCAGATTCTCCTCCAGGCCGAGATTCTCGACCTCAAGGCGAACCCGAACCGTCGCGCCACGGGCGCGGTCGTCGAAGCGCAGCTCGATCCGGGCAAGGGTCCGGTCGCCACGGTGCTCGTCCAGAACGGCACGCTCAAGGTCGGCGACGACTTCATCGCCGGCATGTACTCGGGCCGCGTGCGCGCGCTGCTCGACGAGCGCGGTAAGAACATCAAGCAGGCCGGCCCTGCGATTCCGGCGGTCATCCTCGGCTTCACCGGCGTTCCGATGGCCGGCGACCAGGTGATCGTCGTCGAAGACGCGGCGGCGGCGCGCGAAGTCGCGCAGCGGCGTGAGCGGCTCGATCGCGAGGCCAAGAGCCGGCGCAGCACGCGCGGTGGCGTCACGCTCGAGGACTTCATGGCGCAGGCGGCCGCGGGCGGCGTCCACACGCTGAACATCATCATCAAGGCGGACCAGGGCGGCCCGGCGGAAGCGCTTGCCGACGCGCTCATCGGCCTGTCGACGCCCGAAGTCAAGGTCGACGTCGTTCATCGCGGCGTCGGCGCCATCACGGAATCCGACATCCTGCTCGCGCGCACGGCCGGCGCGGTCATCATCGGCTTCCACGTGCGTCCGGACAACAACGCCCGAAACGCCGCCGAGCGCGAGGGCGTCGACATCAAGCTGTACCGCATCATCTACGAGGCGGTCGCCGACGTTCGCTCGGCGATGGAAGGCATGCTTCGTCCGGAAGAGCGCGAGGTCGTCCTCGGCGAGGCCGAGGTGCGCGACGTGTTCAAGATCTCGCGCATTGGCACGATCGCCGGCTGCTCGGTGCGCAGCGGCGTGATCAACCGGCAGGGCAGGGTGCGCGTCATTCGCGACGGTGTCGAGATCTTCGACGGTACCATCGCGTCGCTCAAGCGCTTCAAGGACGACGTCCGCGAAGTGCGCGAGGGCTTCGAGTGCGGTATTCAGGTCGAGAACTTCAACGACGTGAAGACTGGCGACATCATCGAGTGTTATCGCACCGAGAACGTCGCGAGAACGCTCGAGTCGACCATCGCGCCGACCTGAGTCGATAGCATGGCGCCCGATCATCGCCGCTCCGATCGTGTGGCGGAAGCCATTCGCGAGGAAGTAGCGACGTTTCTGCGGAACGACGCGAAGGATCCGCGTATCTCGCCGCTCGTCACCGTGACGGGCTGCGAGGTCACGCGCGATCTCCGCCACGCCAAGGTGTTCGTGAGCGTCATGGGCACCGAGGCCGAGCGGGCCCAGACCTTCGAGGGGCTGGCGAGCGTCGCGACGCATCTGCGCTCCCGCGTCGGCCGCGCGCTGCGCCTGCGCCTCGCGCCGGAAATCGTTTTCCGGCCCGACGAGAGCATCGCTCACGCGGCGCGCATCGAAGACCTGCTGGCCCAGATCAAGGACGGCAAGGTGCCGAGCGATGGAGACGGCGAAGACAGCTGACGCGGGGATCGAGGCACCAGGCGGACTGCTGCTCGTCGACAAGCCGGTCGGCATGACGTCCCACGATGTCGTCGCCGTGGTTCGTCGCGCGACCCGCGTTCGCAAGGTCGGCCACACCGGCACGCTCGACCCCTTTGCCACCGGCCTGCTGATCGTCCTCGTCGGCCGGGGCACTCGCCTCATCCCCTACGTCGAGGGCGAGCCCAAGGTGTACGAAGCCACGATTCGCTTCGGCGCGGCGACCGACACCGACGACATCACCGGACAGGTCATCCGCGAAGCTCCGGCGGCCGCGCAGAGCGCCGTCGAGGCGGTTCTCCCGCAGCTCACCGGAACGATCGATCAGGTGCCGCCGATCTACTCGGCGAAGCAGGTCGGTGGTCGTCGCGCATATGCGGCCGCTCGCACGGGCGAGCAGCTCGCGCTCTCCCCGTCGCGAGTGACCGTGCACGATTGGACAGTGCTGGGACGCGACGGCGACGATCTCTTCGTGCGCATCACCTGCAGCGGCGGCACCTACATCCGCGCGCTCGCCCGCGATCTCGGGCGGCTGGCGCACAGCGCCGCGCATCTCGCGGCGCTGCGGCGCACGCGCAGCGGTCCGTTCGACGTTTCCGACGCGCTTTCCGTGGACGACCTCGGGGCCGGCGCGGTCAGACTGTCGCCGTTGCGCGATGCCGTTCCGTCGCTGCCAACCCGTGTGCTGTCGGCGGAAGAGATCGGCCGCGTCTCGCACGGGAATCCCATCGCGGCGTCGGCCGACGATTCGCGTGTCGCGCTGCTCGACGACGCCGGCGACATCATCGCCGTCGCGGAGCGCGACGGACAGCAGCTTCAACCCCGGCTGGTACTGCGCGATGCCTGAGCGCGGCTCGGTGGTCACCGTGGGGACCTTTGACGGCATTCACCTCGGTCACCGCGAGATCCTGCGGCGTGTGCGGGAGATCGCCGCCGGGGAGGGACTCGTGCCGGTGGTCGTCACGTTCCGGCCGCATCCTCTCGCCGTCGTCAATCCGTCCGCGGCGCCCATGCTGCTCACGCCTGATGACGAGCAGCTCGAGGCCCTCGCGGAAAGCGGCCCGATCGAGATCGAGGTCATGGCCTTCACGCCCGATCTCGCCCGCCACAGCGCGGAGGATTTCGTTCGCGAAATCCTGATCGGCCGCTTTCACGTCCGCGCACTGGTGATCGGCTACGACCACGGCCTCGGCCGCGGCCGTCAGGGGGATGCCACCGCGCTCAAGCGCATGGGCGACGAGCTCGGGTTCGATGTCCACGTCGTGCCGGCCGCGCTCGATGCCGCGGGTGCGCCGATTTCGTCGAGCAGCATCCGAACCTTCATCGCGCACGGCGATCTCGAGCGCGCGCGCGGGGCGCTCGGGCGGCCCTATTCGTTCAGCGGCACCGTCGTGCCTGGCGAGCAGCGCGGGCGCGGTCTGGGCTATCCGACGCTGAACGTCGACCTCGTGTCGGAGCGCAAACTTCTCCCGCCGGACGGGGTATACGCCGTTCGCGCGCGCACCGCGCGCGGCGCGTTCGGCGGAATGATGAATCTCGGCGGGCGTCCCACCTTCGGCGACGAGCGGCGGACGCTCGAGGTCCATCTGTTCGAGGCGAGCGGCGACTGGTACGGCGAGCGGGTTTCGGTGGACTTCGTGCGTCGCCTGCGCGACACGATGCGGTTCTCGAGCCCCGAGGCGCTGGTCGCACAGCTTGCCGAGGACGCTGCAAACGCGCGACTCGCGTTGACCCAAGCTTAAGAGCCATTTAACCTTAAAGGCTCTTACGCGGCACCTCTCCCTCCTTCCCGCAGTCGTATGCCCCTGAAGTGGCGAATTTCGATCATCGTCGCCCTGTGCGCCCTCTCGATCTGGGCGCTCTTCCCGCGCGACGTCACGGTTCGCACGCGCAACGCGCAAGGCGTTCTGCAGAACGAGACGATGCGGAAGGTTCCGCTCAAGAAGGGTCTCGATCTGTCGGGAGGTATGTACCTCTCGCTCGAGGTCGACGACTCCAAGCAGAAGATCGCGCCGTCGGCCAAGGCTGAGGCGATCGATCGCGCGCTCAAGACGGTGCGCACGCGCCTCGAGGGCTACGGCACCTCGGAAACCGTCGTCGAGAAGCAGGGCAGCGACCGCATCGTCGTGTCGATCCCCGGCATCTCCGACGAGGAGCGCGCGCGCAAGCTCGTCGAGGATCAGGCGTTCCTCGAGTTCAAGATCACGGACAAGACCGGGGCGCTCGAGCGCGCGCTGCCCAAGCTCGACCAGGTCGTGAAGCAGCGCGGATTGGCCGCCGCGACCAGGGCGCCGGGCGATACGTCGAACGCCACGCTCTCTCCGGCGACGAAGGGCCTCCAGGGACTGCTCACGTCCGCCGACACGACCAAGGGCGATTCGGCGAAGAAGGTCGCCTCGGCGGCCGCGAAGGATTCGGCGAATGAGGATTCGCTCAAGCTTCAGGCTGGCGGCGCGTTCTCGAGCCTGCTCCAGGCCGGCAACATGCCCGGCGAGTTCTACGTCGACAACGCCAAGGCCCCGTTGCTCGAGGCCTGGCTCGAGGATTCGGCCGTGGCGGCGGCGATTCCGCCGGGCAAGCAGCTTCTGCCCAGCACGGACTCCGTGACCCTGCAGGGGCGCGTGTATCGCGCGTTCTACCTCGTCGACTCGCGCCCGATCATCACGGGTGACTACCTCAAGGGCGCGCAGCCCAACCAGGGCATGGAAGGCACGGTCGTCGAGTTCCAGCTCACGAACGAGGGCGGTCGCCGGTTCCGGACGGAGACCGGCAGGAACATCGGCAACTACATGGCGATCATTCTCGACGGTCGCGTGATGGGACGTCCGCCGGTGATTCAGTCGGCGATCGGCACCCGCGGCCAGATCACCATGGGCGGCAAGTCGCTGGCCGACGCGCAGGACCTGGCGCTCGTGCTTCGCGCCGGCGCGCTGCCGGTGCCGCTGCGCGTCGCCGAGTCGCAGAAGATCGGCCCGACGCTCGGCCAGGATTCGATCGACAAGGGGCGGAACGCGTCGATCATCGCCGTGGCGCTGGTCGTGTTGATCATGCTGGTTTACTACCGCTTCTCCGGTCTGCTGGCCGTGGGCGGGCTGGTGCTCTACATCCTCTACACCCTGGCGGCGCTCGCCGGCTTCGATGCGGCCATCACGATGCCGGGCATCGCGGGCTTCGTGCTATCGATCGGCATCGCGGTGGATGCGAACGTCCTGATCTTCGAGCGCATCCGTGAAGAGATGGCGCACGGCAAGACCGTGCGAACCGCGATCGACGAAGGCTTCCGTCACGCCATGCCGGCGATCATCGACTCCAACGTGTCGACGATGCTGACGGCCGCTGTGCTCTACCAGTACGGCACCGGTGCCGTCCGTGGCTTCGCCGTCACGCTGATGGCCGGTATCGCCGCCTCGCTCGTCACGTCGATCTTCGTCGTGCGCACGTTCTTCATCCTGTGGCTGAACCGCTCGCGCGGCACCCAGACCCTGAGCATCTAAGAGTCTCCTCATGCTGCGCATTCTTCACGACACGAAGTACGACTTCATCAAGTACTGGAAGGCATCGGCCATCGGCACGATCGCCTTCATCGCGCTCGGGATCGTACTCCTCGGCGTGCATGCCGTCCGTTATCACGGCGAGGCCCTCAATTACAGCGTCGAGTTCACCGGCGGCACCGTCGTCCGGCTGCACTTCACGCAGCCGGTCGAGGCCGAGGCGGTTCGCTCGGCGGTCGATGCGGCCGGCTTCTCGGGCTCCGAGGTCACGAACTTTGGCGGGTTGACCGACTACATGATCAAGTCGCCGCCGGCCGAAGGTGCCGTGGCGGCGCAGAACGCGGACAGCGTCGGCGCGCACATCGTGCAGACGCTCAAGGAGCGCGTCCCGGGCAATACGGCGACCGTCCAGTCGGCGCAGTCGGTCGGCCCGCGCGTCGGTGCGGAGCTCAAGACCAAGGCGCTGACCGCCATTCTGATCTCCTTCGCGGTCACGCTCATCTACCTCGCCATCCGCTTCGAGTGGCGCTTCGGCGTGGCGGCGGTCATCGCCACGGGACACGATCTGCTCACCACCATCGCGTTCCTCGCGATGATGCGCCTCGAGATCTCGCTCGCCGTCGTCGCCGCGCTTCTGACCGTGATCGGCTACTCGCTCAACGACACGATCATCATCTTCGATCGCGTGCGCGAGAACCTGAAGAAGCAGCGAAAGGAGTCGTTGCGCGACGTACTCAACCGCTCGATCAACGAGACGCTGCCGCGCTCCGTGCTCACGCACGCGACGGTGCTCGCGGCCACGCTCGCCCTGCTGATCTTCGCCGGCGAAGTCATTCGGCCGTTCTCGTGGATCATGGCGTTCGGCGTGTTCACCGGCACGTTCAGCTCGATCTACGTGGCCGGCCCGCTCCTCCTCTGGATCGAGCACAAGTGGCCGCGGTCCACCGACGGCGCGGACAAGGGCCAGGCTCGGGCGCTCACCGAGGAGCGCAAACGCGAACGTGCTCCCGCCGGCGTCCGCTAACGCTTCGACGAACCGCCGCCTCGCGCGGCGGTTCGCGTTTCTGGCCCTGAGATGACCGCGTTCATCGATAGCCACGCTCATCTGGCGGATCCCGCTTTCGACGACGACCGCGACGCCGCCATCGCGCGCGCTCGTCAGACCGGAGCGCTCGCGATCGTCTGCATCGGCGAGTCGATCCAACGCGCCGAGCACGCCGCGCGGCTGGCGACGGAGAATCCGGGGTTCGTCTTCTCGACGGCCGGCGTCCATCCCCACGACGCCGCGGACTTCGATCCGGCGCGCGACGAGCCGCGTCTGCGGGCGCTGCTCGAGCAGGGCGCCGTGGCCGTCGGCGAGTGCGGTCTCGACTACCACTACGACCATTCGCCGCGCGACCTCCAGCGCCGTGCCTTCGCCTCGCAACTCGCGCTCGCGCGAGAGTTCGGACGACCCGTCGTCGTCCACACCCGCGAGGCCGAGGCGGACACCCAGGCCATGGTCGTCGAGGCGGGAAGGGCGGGCGTCGTCGGCGTGCTGCACTGCTACACGGGCGGACACGACCTCGCGCTCGCGGCGCTGGAGATCGGGTGGTACGTCTCGTTCAGCGGCATCGTCACGTTCAAGAAGTGGACGGACGACGCTCTCGTGCGCCTCGTCCCCGACGACCGCCTGCTCGTCGAGTCGGACTCGCCCTACCTCGCGCCCGTTCCGCATCGCGGGAAGCGAAACGAGCCGGCCTGGGTTAGCTTCACCGTCGCGCGCGTCGCCGCGGCGCGTGCAGCTCAGCCCGCGGATGTTGGATCGCTCGTCGCGCGCAACGCGATTCGCTTCTTCAACCTTCCACTGCACTCGGAGAGCATGACGTGAGCGTGAAGATCGTGCACACGGACCAGGCGCCGGCCGCCATCGGCCCGTACTCGCAGGGCGTTGTTGCCAATGGGTTGCTCTTTACCGCCGGCCAGATCGCTCTCGACCCCGCGACCGGGCAGGTCGTCGCCGGAGACGTCGTCGCGCAGACGGAGCGCGTGATGCAGAATCTAAGTGCGATTCTCGCCACCGCCGGCGCCTCGTGGGGCGACGTGGTCAAGACCACGGTCTACCTGCACGACATGAACGACTTCCCGCGAGTGAACGAGGTGTACGGCAAGGCACTCGGCGACGCCAGGCCCGCGCGGTCGACCGTGCAGGTGTCGGCGTTGCCGCGCGGCGTGCTCGTCGAGATCGACGCCGTCGTCGCGCTCCCCTGAGCGTCGTTCGCGCCCCGCGTCAAACGCGGGGCGCGATCGTTTTCACCGCATTCCGGTTCACGGCCATGAGCACAGTGGTTCGCGATGACAGCATCCGTCTCACCAGCTTTGCCCGCTGCGCGGGGTGCGCCGCCAAGCTTGGCGCCGGAGAGCTGACGCGTGCGTTGAGCAGTGTCCCGATCCACGCCGACCCGCGCCTGCTCGTGGGCCGGGAGACCTACGACGACGCTGGTGTGTTCATCGTCTCCGACGACCTCGCGCTGGTGCAGACGGTGGACTTCTTCGCACCGATCGTCGACGACCCGTATCGCTTCGGCCAGATCGCCGCGGCGAACGCGCTCTCCGACGTCTATGCGATGGGCGGCGAGCCGCTCACCGCACTGAACATCGTCGGCTTCCCGTCGGGGAAACTGCCCCTCGAGGTCCTCACTGAAATTCTGCGTGGCGGCCAGGACAAGGTGCACGAGACGGGCGCGGTCGTCGTCGGCGGGCACAGCATCATCGACGAGGAGCTCAAGTTCGGCCTCTCCGTCACCGGACGGGCCGATCCGCGACACATCCTCAGCAACGCCCACGCCCGCATTGGCGACCGCCTGGTGCTCAGCAAGGCGCTCGGCACCGGCATCGTTGCCACCGCGGCAAAACGGGGCGAGCTCGGGGAGGCGGAAACCGAGGCGATGTACGCCTCCATGTGCGCGCTGAACGCCGGCGCCAGTCGCGCGGCGCTCGCCGTCGGCGTTCGCTGCGCCACCGACGTCACGGGTTTCGGACTGCTCGGTCACGCGTCCCACATCGCGGCCGCGAGCAATGTCACGATCCGCATCGATGTCGCGCGCGTGCCGGCGCTTCCGGGCGCGCGCGAAGCGTGGCTGGGCGGCATTCGCACCGGCGGGGCCGAACGCAACGCGGCATATCTGGAGTCGCGCGTGGAGTGGGGCCGTGCGTCGGAGCTCGATCGCGCGCTCGTCATGGACCCGCAAACCTCCGGCGGCCTGTTGGCCGCCGTGCCGGCCGAACGCG